>Ga0224511_10004351_pt1 | contig 10670 bp, 10 predicted proteins | sample SF_May12_sed_USG_2_FD_169988 | JGI IMG/M metagenome (GOLD analysis project Ga0224511, IMG submission 169988) | Sediment microbial communities from San Francisco Bay, California, United States - SF_May12_sed_USGS_8_1 | ecosystem: Environmental > Aquatic > Marine > Sediment | place: USA... | reverse complement strand
AACGCGAAGCCAATTCTTAGCAATACCCGCTTAGTGCGTGAAAGTCTAGTCGTTAAAAGTGCTAGGCTTGCCACCGCGAGAACCTGGGTTCGAACTCAGGCGGGGCCGCAGCGGGGCCGCAGCGGGGCCGCAGCGGGACTCTTTGTGAATATAAGCTCCTCGCATTTATCCTAGCTCCTTAGGAGGTCCTCTAAACAGGATGGCCAAGAAGTCAAGTAGAACAAAATGCTTCTTGAGGACGGAATTTCATAGACATGGGTGGTTATGAGCCGCCCGAAAAGGGACTTGTTAACTTCTTTGCCAACATCTAGGTGTGTGTCTCCAATGAAGGTTTAACACTGGGGGGGGGTAGAACCAACGGGTCTCGGTACACCCCTCTTACCACAGCGCTTAACGTCTGGGGAACAGAGTTCGAAACTTTGAGTAAAAGAACGCTGGGTCATCAGCATTCTTCTACTCAAGCGTTACCCCAGTCCTTTGCGTTATTCTGTTTTGTCATACACGGATGCGCATTTAGCGAGTTTGTTTTCTACAATTACTTACCTCGATTTCGATTCCCGGCTGACTGAGTAGGTCAAGCAACGCAACCTCATTTGACCTCATTGCAGCGAAATGCAGTGGGGTGCTGCCATATAGATCGCGAGCATTCACGTCAGCCCCATGTGCTACTAGCAGCGCTATCACGCTATCTGAGCTGACTTCATATGTAGACAACTCCAAGTGTGTTGATTCAGATGTAGCCATCTACACGAAGAGACCGCGAATAACCAACTAGATGAGATGAGGCGGGCTTGCGCTTCGAATTAGTTTGCCGATGGTTTGGGTAGATCAGACTAGTTATCCTCACTAACTCCATGGTAAAAATGGCAAACCATGGTGATTGTGGGCACAGGCTGGTATCAAAAAGGTCGCTGATCATCGCATGATGGCTGTAAAATTTTACGGGGATGGGTCTAATTACAAAGTCCAGGCAGCGGACAAACCGGGTATGGTGTTTGTTTGGTCTGCACACAGTTACGGGTATTCTACCAAGAGGCCTCGTTTAGAAAAGGAAAAGTCTTGGTACGGAAGCGGCTAAACAGAAGGATGGAAATTAGATAACCCTAAGTGAGAAACTGTTCTCTGAAATTGGAGTCTATTTTATCAATGGTGCTAACTGCCAATCGCTGGACGTGTGGGAAAAAATGAACACTACAGCCCAATAGCATGTGTTAGCTTTTGCCAATTTGAATAGTACGCGAACATGTACTATTATAGTTTGAATTGTATGACCTTATAGTGAGGATACATGCCTCAAAGTGTATTTTTCAAAAGCCCTCTTGGGCAGAATGTGAAAAGCCTTTTGCAGTGCTCTCGAGGCAAAAATACTTCCATTAGCTAGGAAAACACAAACTTGGAGCCAGCAGGAAAATTGTTCATGTCGCCCAATGCCAGCTTGTTGGGTTGTTTATTTCTCCATTTACAGTTAAAAAATTATAAGGGAGAAGGGCTCCCAGGAGTGCTGAAAACAAAGACAGCCCACCTCATAACACACACTTTGCTTTGGTGCTTTAGTATAACAGACACACTTTGTATTACAGCACACATAACGCACACTTTGCTGTTGCACACTTTGTATTACAGCACACATAACGCACACTTTGCTGTCGCACACTTTGTATTACAGCACACATAACGCACACTTTGCTGTCGCACACTTTGTATTACAGCACACATAATGCACACTTTGCTGTCGCACACTTTGTATTACAGCAGACAATGTGCCTGTCGGACTAGGTATACACAGAGGAGAATGTATGAGGATAAGAAAAAAAGTACCGATTTGCCTGGTTTAGGTTCCACCTGTAAAGGGGGCAGCTGAAAAACAGAATGTATTTTGCTGGAGACGAGCAAAAACGACCCTGTGGGGCCTGGCACTAGAAAGGAGAGGGTAACTTTATGCCAAGACTGAGACACGAGAGGGTGACTCAGTTGCGCGATTCTGACTTCCTTAGGAGTAAAGCATGGTTGCAGTAGCAGTGGCTGGGTTAGAAAGATGCGCACCTGGTTCTGGGGTATGGACAGGACATGAGCCGCTGTATTCTTCCACAAATGACTTCTTGTCGGACTACGCTCACGACCTCGGTGGGCGATGGCTGGGTTCGCTATCAGCTGATCCCATTTCTAAACATCGGTCCACCAAAAGTTGCTTTGTGAATGGAATGTTTGACAAAACGTGTAGTTTATCGCATTAGTTTGTAGAGAGCAGACTGCAGTTGTTAACCCCATCACCGTGAAACCATTGGAATGGAAGATATGAGAAGCTATGAGAAGGGCTGACGATTGGCGAAGCAACTCAGCAGTTGATCAGAGAGTGCGCGGGAGGGCGGGTGAGTAGTCGAAGTCAATGATGTTACATTGAATCTGTTAGAAAATATAAGTAGAAAGCTTATGACTACAAGAAGCAGTCTACAGCTTAATTGTCCAGTACAAGCAGTGGGTAAATCAGCGAACTTAGTGCATTTCATTTTCTAAAGCCGTACTAACTCTATCTCAGATGCGCAGTGGGGCACTAGCTAACACATGCATGGAATCATTTGTGCTCAATCATAGAGGTATTCGGAAGATAACTCCATGTGCTCAACACCGAAAAGCACAGATCATAGGCATGGCACACATAAAAAGGTCTAGCATACCTTGGCTGGCTTGCGTACTACGTTGCTATCCCCATCACCACCAAGCACAATCGTGGTGTGACCATTAGCATGCTACAAAGAAGTCAATCATTGAGCAGGAAGGTGCCACCACCAGCATAGGAGTAGAACCCCCAGGGGTTCCACAGGAGAGAATGAGAAAGCAAGGACAGCATATAGCAGAACAGGGATAACATAGCAAAATAAATCAGACAGTTTTGCTGGTGCTGGGTGGGACGATCTAAGAAAGTCGTCTACGCATCTAATTTTGTACTTTCACTACAACTCAACTCAATCGTTTTTGTTACTTTCATGCATTCTTAGATTTGTATGATAAAAATAATTAAAAAGCGGATCTCGCTTATAACAGCGCATAGACATATTCGCTTAGCAGAGTTTCAGCAAGGATAAGAGCCCAGGTCAATAGCCGACTTCCCTCACCTGTCTGACAACACATCAGGTATGTGACAATTATACCAAGTGGCTGGCAGTGAATCTGTTCTGATTATGCTAAGGAGCTACGACAGTTATAGATAGCGACCCAATCACCAACATAAACACATGCTGAACTGTACCTGTGCAGTGTTCAGCATGGGTGTGTCTTCTGTCGCGGAATCATTATCCTACGCGGAAAGGAAGCCCGGTGAACATAGAAGGGGCTCTAGAAAGGGGCTCTAAACTACAGCAAAATATTTGAGATTTATAACCTGAATTGCATCAACTGTTGATCGATAGCATAGAAATTTAATAGATTCTCTTTTCAAGCTGAAGTGTAAGAGTTTATTCGATGTTTACCAGCTTTAGCTAGGTCACAGTCTCGCAGAAACACTCTCTATTCCCCAGTCAACACTTGTGCAGTTGTGCAATGCAGTAGACAACTGGTCAAGTACTCACAACTCCAATACTAGCTATAGCAGCAAGAAGTGACCAGTTAATTCCTGTCACATCTCTCCAAGAGAGAACCAATCTAATTTGTGGCTTCTCTAAGTAGGCTAGTTTCAGTGACTCCTCAATCCAAAGAATTTCATGTAGGATAAAATCTCTGACGAAAGACTATAATTTCAACAGAAAACCTTTAGTTCAAAGAGATTTTAAATCTTTGTTCCCGGTGTTATTTGAATTGAGGGTTCACTGTCATGCAAATCAGAGCAGCGCTCAGGGGCAGCAAGCACTCAGCAAACTCACCTGAACCACGGAGTCCTCTCCATCACGACTGACCGCACTAATGGTATCCGGTTCTCCGCTCAGAGTGTTACTGGTGGCACTTTTCTTCATGTCATCTTTCTTTTTATATTTAGCAGCGAAGTGCAGCGCGGTCTGTCGATCCTCACCAATAGCATTCACCTCTGTGTAAGGAGAAGATTTACCGTGAGATACCCATCATATTCAGAGCCCTCCAGGGAGAATGACGTCTTCACTGTTATGGTGAGGTCACCATGGAGCGAGCGGGTCAGTATCAATGCCCCACCTTATAGTGAGGCTTGGTTTCGTGTTGCCTAGAATTAATGTGAGGAGCTTATACTCAAGGGGAGCCCAGGATTCGAACCCAGGTTCTGACTGTGCTCGACTGTGTGACTGTGTGACTGAGCTATGTGACTATCCAAGAACGGCTGTGGTCATACCAGGAAGTCTGTAGACTGAAACGGTACAGGCTCAACTGGGCTGGTTAACCGCAGTCATTGAACCAGTATATCCTGGTTCACAACTGACAATGTCTCATATTTGCTGGAAACTAGAAATCAACCGGAGACAATTATCCTAGAGGCTTATACAAGTTTACTTGTCTCCAGAAGCAGGTCAGAGCAGTGACATGACGGTCAGAAGTCAGAGCCTTGAAGAGACAGGAGTTAATACGCATGTCCTCGAGACACAAACATGCTACTAGATAAATGCAACCATACCGCTCACCAACTCTCTCAGCCTGTGAGACTCCGCCTTGAAACTTGCAACCAACGAGTGGATCTGATGCATGCAACTGACATACTGACAGTCTGGTCTATCAGATTTACGTTCGGATTTTTGGCTAATATGCAGGTACAGAGAGTCAAATGGGTGACAGCACGTGCCACTCGCTTCAGACGAATGAACTCAGCCGGACGACTCAAAATAAATCAATGGTAAATCTATAAATAAGTAAGTAGATATTTGGAATAAAAAAAGGCTGGTCGGATCATGGTAATAGCCTTAGATGCAGTAAAATCACCAATACAAGTAAAATCACCAATACATGTACAAACAGTAAAGTCCTTACTTGCACCGTGTCGGATGAGCATCTGAGCGACAGCGAAGTGGTTATATCTGGCGGCATAATGCAGGGGAGTCATTTTATTGGAGTCCCATTTATTAACCAGTCTGGAGCTCTTGCGATCACCCATATACTGTAACAACTCCTTGAGGCTATCCACATCTCCATCACGAGCACACTACAGAGGAAAGAGGATACATGTATGGGTACGCTAGGATTGAACGCCAGAAAAACTAACGTCTGTAGATAAAGCATAACAGTCATTGTACATGTATTGACCGGAAGACTCCTTAGAACACATATATGACCCCAAAGTTGGTGTAACTGCAGTCATCTTTCTAGAGGATGGATACTCATCGCGGATAATTCTATGAGCGTTTCACAAGACAGCAGACTATGCATGGAGCATTTATTATTTAGAGGTGTGGACAGCCGAGATGACTCTCTAACAACCTCAGCTGACTTTCGAACATTTAACATTTGTCAGAACACGAATAGTATTTCTTAATGTCATATCTGTCTGTAGACTAAAAAAGTTCCATTCCAGTCAGTGAATCCAACTTCGGTCAAGCTAAGTGCCTTTCGGTAGGATCGAGTTACATAAGCTTGGGGTAATTATCCAGTGAGAAATGGAATTAGTAACTAGTTCGTATTTTCATAACAGTAACTAGCAGTTACACGCTTGCTGTAGTTACGATTGTCCTAATGGGATTAAGCCAGTTCAGTGTTCCTAGCAAATGCGAATGCGAGCTTTGCAAATTTGTTGTTGCTAGTACACGATCAGACTATAGTCTGAATTTTCTGTTCAGAAAATCATAAAGTTCCATAGCTTTTTTAACTGCTAGGTAATCTGTAGATTCATAACAGTTGCATAATAGTTATTATTTTCTGGATGAGATTAGGCAAGTTCAGTACATGAAACTCAAGACTATAGTCAAATGTGATCCCGTACTAGCAACTGCCAAATGGCAACACTGGTATGCATATTTGCCAGACCTGGAATTTTCCTGCCACAAATCAAACACAGCACCAAGCTGTTTCTAGAGACAGACAGAATCAGGAATTATCTCGGAGACAAGACTGAGCGAAGCGAAAGTCGATGGCGATCTACATTCAGTGACGGGCATGCACGAGGTGTTATATTGTGTTTTTTTTCTGCGAACCAGAGGAGCCGTTCTGGCCTTCCGAGTGTCGGCTTTCTCGAAGCTTTGGGACTCACTGATTATCTGTTCGCAGGATTTTCCATCACAAACTGGAAATTCAAGTTTTAGCAGAGGTTGAGAACCGTGTCACCATGCACAATGGTATAATTACCGAGTGTTGCAATTGATTTCATTGGTCAAATAGAAATGGCTGTTCTCTGAACATTCCTTATAATTTTCTGTTGAGTCTCCAGGCCTTTCTCCACTAAACTTGGCGTTTTTCTACACCCCCGCTGTCATCGGAAAATGACTGCGCCGGACTGTCAATGCGACTGGTGATTGACTATGATAGGAGCAAGATGAGATGATAATCAATGCAATTTGCACATGAGTATAGTACTCCTGCCGACCACTGTAATCTCCGGCCTATAGAGCTATCTTAGGCTTTCATGATTCAGGCCCACTAGCCGCCTATACAAAGCTATTTGTATAGGTTCTGATAGCAATGCCTACGCAAACATTTATCACAGTCCCTGACAATGAGCGAGCAAGTATTTTATACCTAACGAAACTGACAAAACAAAAATGCCAATATCAATTTGTGACAACCTCTATAGATGTACATAAATGGTGATTATATGGGTCGTTATATTTGAAGCCAGATAATAGTTATGCTGGTCCTTTATACTGAGTTTCTGTATGTCCATACCAATATATGGGCCACAACTGCAGCCACCAAATGGGGATCAACAGCGACAGGCAGAGCCCAGTGGGTCTGTATATCAACCACACCTTGATCAATAACTCTGTTCAGCTTTGAAACTGCTGTATATTCAGTGAAGCAATCCAACAAGCTATGGCCACTAACCCGACCTAACTCGTCTGACGTCTCGTTCTCGTGATTCAAGTTAAAACTACAAACACAAGTTACCAAACCAAGTCCAATAATGACAGAATAGTAACTAGTAAGGAGTTTCCCGACGCACTGTATGTCATTGCCGGGTAAAAAATAAATAGACGACAGACCTGATGAAGAGTTCTGTTCAAAGTATCGCTGGGCTCACTTGGTCCAATCTGTTCCATAGGAACACCGAAATCTGGTGATGGAGGTGCACTCATTTCGTCTGCCATTTTTAACGGTTCTCGTGAGCCAGTATCCGTAGTAAAATAAACTTTTGCAGAGCGTCCTACCATATCATGGTCAGAGGAGTACGTTGGAGCACCTGCTGTCACTTCCTCGATGCTGGCATCCGGTGGAACTGGGGATGGGTGCGCTACTATTAGTGGGTGCACCCGGTTGTGTCTATTACTGCGGGATGAATCGGCACTGTCAGTCCTAATGACTACGCCCGAAATTGACTGCGTTGAAGCCACTTTGACCCTATTTTGACCCAGTTAGTCAACAGTCGAAAACACGCCCAGCCTTCGGAATGTAAAATGGTAGAGGCCTAGTTATATGGGGCTCTAAATATGTTATATCCATGACTACTAACCGCAGACGAAAAGAAAGAAGTTCCATTGGTGTTAAAATGGAAAACGATGGTGAGTAATTTGTAATAAATATTCATCTCAGAATCCAATTGTTCAAGTATCTCTGAGCTAATAACTTCATGTCAAAAACTCATTTTTGTGTCAGATTGTATGTAGCGATTCCCGTCAAAACAGTTTGACAGTTTCCGATAAATTTCTTCAGCCAAGATAGTAACACTAACAGATCTCAGAGATAATCATTCCTTGCTTCGAGGGAAGTGTCCTTGGAGTCGTGACGTGTGGACTATGCTATAAAGCGTAGGTATCCAAACAATATTGTTAGGCTCATACTTGAAATATCACTGCGTTTCCGCTGTTCGGGTACCTATAAAATAGAACAGACAGAGGATCATCATGTATGACTATGAGTATGATGTAGTGCTGAGTAGTGAGTGAGTGAGTGACTGGGTGAGTGAGTGACTGGGTGAGTGAGTGACTAATAGATACCAATAATTTAAAACTAAAAGACATGGGTAAAACGAGTAAAGAAGCTTTTACTAAGTTACTGTTAGTGTCACTCAGAGTCAGTCAGAGCCAGTAGTAAACACTCACACTGTGGGGCACAGTCACTGAGTCACTGACTCAGTCGGACTGAGTCAGACTCAGAGTCACCCACCCAGTCACTCGCTCGCTGTATTACTATTAGTAAGTTAGATACCTGAAGCTGTTTGTGTCCAGTCCTTATGACCAACGTAATTGACAGCCAGTCCGATACTTGATTATTACAATTAGTTACACTTGCAGTACAATCTGCCCATCAATGGCGCACTCTGTGGATTATCATTTTCACCCTTGCATTTGTAGTATGAAGCTCAATTTGCCCATTTGCTTTCATGTTATGTTTCATGTTTGTCCTTTGGTCACTCATTGGATTCGTGACTGGAGCATAATTAATTGGGCTAAACCGTCAACGCTGACTCTCTGCAACTGGTTTTACACTTAACAGCAACAAGCCAACATCCAATGTATATCGCACAAATACCTCCATTGAGTTCATTATGCATCAGAGTGTAACCAAACTGCCAATAACTGACTCTCTGCAACTGGTTGTATAGCAGTGTCGAGTGTCGCACAAGTAGGCCCATTGAGTTTGTTACGCACCAAGGTGTAACTGTGTGTTTTAGATCATCCTCTGCGAATCACTATGACTGAGCAGTCTTCTGAGATAAACCTCAATGCCTCAGGATGGATTAGAGAAGGCTCTATCCCTAGCTGGCTTCACCGACAGATCATCTCTATACTGAAATGTGGGCCTATACCTAAACACATCGCCATTATTATGGATGGTAACAGACGATACGCTCGGGAGAAACATGTCCCAAGACAGCAAGGGCATCTAAAGGGCTTCGATAAGCTAACTGAGGTGAAGACGGTAGATAGTACTCCATTGATTCTTAGTATGAATCATGTCACATTAGAGAGAACCGGTGGCCTATTCAGGGGGAAGCGATTGCTTAGTTTTTAGCGGATTTTGCTCTGGTAACTTGGGTTCAATCCCAAGTTTGTGCGTCATTTTACACTTTCCCCCCGCCGGATTCGAGTCATCACTTTGAATAAAGGAGGCCTATCCAGTAGAGTATCGATGCTAGAAGGCAAACCATGAACCATCCTGAAAACAAGCCATTGGCTTAGTGATGTCATCTTACATCCAGTGCCCTAACACGGTGAGGGAACTCTGTAAACAAATGTGGGTTAGTCTTTTCTGACCAGAAGATTCTAGATGATGTGTATAAACCAGACTGGTTTCATACGCACCACTTTCTGACTGCAACAGCTGTTCAACTTTTGTGGGGGCCCCCAATTTTGAAGAATACCCATTTCAGAAACAACAATGATTGGTGTGTTGTTCAAAATCTCGAAATTCTTGTTTCAAAGCAATAGTATTTCACTTCAACGAAAGCCATGTCAGCTGTGAGTTTTCATCTTACTATGCTATGGCCAGCTTTAGGCTGCTCTCTTGTTGAAGAAATAAACATCTGGCCCCAATGTGTATACTACTGTGGGCTTCCAAAGTGTCCTTCAAATTGGAAGCCCATAGTAGTATACCTTCCTGTCTCAGGATCCAAATATTTGTAATGGTACAAATTTTATTTGTTCTTTTTACGCCGATCATGATGGGTTTCTTTGGTGAGCATGAGCTCCAGATGGTAAAGCAAAAAGCAGGCCTCACTAATGATAAGGACCATTGATATTGACCCTGATGTGATGCTCCCTGCTATGTCGTAATTGATGAAAAATGAATCTAACCTAGCAGCTTCACCATCTTGCTCAATATAAAATCCCTGTGTTTTAGACTCTTGAATGGTGCCTGGATCTCGGTATAAATGAGGTGACTGTGTATGCGTTCAGCATTGAGAATTTCAAGCGGTCAGCTGATGAAGTTAGCGGTCTGATGGACCTTGCTCGTGCAAAGATGAGAAAACTCATTGAAGAAAGGTGATACCTCTTCGATTATATTATCTGTGGCTATAACCACTGAACCACGGTTGCTCCCTCTTTGTAACCCTTTCATATCGAGCCTATTCGAACAAGTTTCCCAAGCATTTTATAATTGGGGTGTCTTTTAAAGCTGGAGCCTGGTATTGATGTTTGAAAATTAGACCTAGACTAGCAGTGTTTGGTAATTGTGCTATCTATTCTTTAGAGAGAAGCTGGAACGACACGGTGTATGTGTGAGAGTATTGGGAAATATTTCTCTGCTGCCAAATGACCTTCAGGATCTTATCGCTTCCGCTGTCTCCATGACTTCTAACTTTAATAGGTAAAAATTTAGCCAGATGAGCTCCCACTTGGACTGCCTCCTTAAACCCGGACATGATCGTTCCCATCATGCCGGGTATTGCTAGTAACACCCCTATCAGCCACTCATCCATCCAAATGATCCATCAATACTTCCATTCATCCAACTATCCATTTATTCAACTGTCCATCCGTCCATCCATCCATCTATCCGTCCATCCGTCCATCCGTCCATCCGTCCATCCGTCCATCCATCCATCCATCCATCCATCCATCCATCCATCCATCTATCCATTCCTATTCCTTACAGGACTGTTAAGCCCTGCTAACCATTGGTGTCTC
>Ga0224511_10004350_pt1 | contig 10670 bp, 4 predicted proteins | sample SF_May12_sed_USG_2_FD_169988 | JGI IMG/M metagenome (GOLD analysis project Ga0224511, IMG submission 169988) | Sediment microbial communities from San Francisco Bay, California, United States - SF_May12_sed_USGS_8_1 | ecosystem: Environmental > Aquatic > Marine > Sediment | place: USA... | reverse complement strand
ACACCATCAAAATACGGCTTGTTTTCGCCATTTTGATCATAAACGGATTTTCGCTTCACTTACGGCTCACATACTGATGCAGTACGTTGCGCCCCCTGATTAAATATTTGGGACAAATGAGCTTTTATTTTACTTCTGCGTTTACAGATCCGGTTAAAAAGAACACGTAGGAAAAGATGGAAAACTGGTCATTCTTATATTGGGGTCTTCATTTGTATATTCATATCAGTGTTAAATAGAACTAGTTTTATGACCAGATCGGACCCTAACCTTTTTAACACCTTTTAGAATGTTTTTACTGTGATCTTGAAAAGAGATTTTAATATTATTACTAGAAATATGTTGTCAAAAAAGCAGCATACTCAAGCTTTAAGATTGAAGATTCTGGTGGTTTCTCACACAAACATTACTTTTACAAGTTAGTCTTATTTTGTCTGCCAATAAAATATAGATATGCCAATAACATCTAAGGTATAACTTCGTCTGCGCCACACTTCATCTCAACAAATGAAACACCTATTGTGCCAATTTAATTTAAATAATACACTCATTGGTTAGTTAGGGTAATAAAAACATAACCTTGATCAATTTTATTTTCTGATCTTTAAGTCTGACTACATCTTTAAAGAGATTGTTCCATGGTCATCTTTGAATGATATTTTCCATGTGAAGCCTGGGGACTAATTATGTTGACCCATTTTAACTTTGACCTCTAAGTTTGATTTAATCTTTTGATATTGCAAAATGACTTTTGCAACTGACACTCCGTCTCATAAAGGTCAACAATTGTACCAACGAATTTTTAAAAATATTTTTACTCCCTATGCAGTTACGTGTGGAACAAGTTAAATCCAAATGCATTGCATACAAAGGTGACGGCTATATTAATCTCACCGCAAGCAGGCTCGATAAAATCTGCATAACACATTTCTAAACCTAGTGATTGTCGCTGTTGTTTTTACAAACAAATGCATGTTTTATTAATAATTCACTGTTACAATGCAAGAGAACACTCATTAAGACTGAGAAGGAACACTTAATTCAAACAAATTTGATTTTAAAGGCTAAGCTACTTTATATTAATTGATATTTCGACTTTTTAACATCAGGTTCAAATAAAAAGGTACGTATGATGGTTAATAGAAAAGGCTGTCCGTGTTAAAATCACGTTGAAACGGACACAACACTTTCATACAGCAATACAGAATGCTGCTTGTGACGTACTTTGATGGATGGAATGGCTTTTCTCTCTTGAGATCTCTTGTCTGCATGCAAGCTCCCATCAGATATGTCTGCCCGATCACAGTGAAAACCCAGTCCTCTGGCGTTAGGCTGTTCTATAATCTCTATCCAGGGACCATTCACACGTGTACCAGCTAAGAAGAAAACATTATAGGAAAATTCACAGCGGAGCCATTTACAGAGGACCACTAATGTTGTCCACCAATTATTGGTAGAGGACATCTCGATGATGTTATACATCAAATATGAAAGCTCTGGGCCTTGTACTTCCAGACAAGAAGATTATTAAAAATTGCATTTTTAAAACCTAATTTTGACCCCGTGACCTACTTATGCAACCAATGAGAACCATTTGAACAGCTTTGGTAGGGGACTACCCAGGGACCATTCCTGTTGAGTTTGGTAAAATTCCCATTAGCGGTTCAAGAGAAGAAGTCATTTGCAGTTTTCCGTATATAATTCAATGTTAAATTGTGATCCCCGGGACGGGGTCAATTTTAACCCTAGGGGCATAATTTGAACAACTTTGGTAGAGAACCTCTCGAGGACGCTATATACCAAATGTGAAAGCTCTGGGCATTGTAGTTTCAGACAAGAAGATTGTTGAAAATTGCATTTTGAAAACCTATTTTTTGACCCCGTGACCTACCTATGAAATTAACAATTTGAACAACTTTGGTAGAGGACCACCCAGGGATCATTCCTGTGAAGTTTGGTAAAAATCCAATGAAGGGTTTCAGAGGAGAATATGTTTAAGTAAACAAGTTTACGAACAACGGACGACGACGGACGACGGACAAAGGCCGGTCGAAATAGCTCACCATGAGCACTTTGTTCTCAGGTGAGCTAAAATACTGCTTAAATGACTGCTACTGTACTTTAATGAGCTGGGAACCAAAATAACCATGTATTTCTTATGTGAGCCGGTATGGTATGCAGCCCAATGCTATTAAACATTCTATCGAAACACGCTTTGGACAGTGTATCAACCCGTACAGATAGACGAACCTATTTTCACAACTATATAATATTAAATGTGTCACTAGGACTTATTTGGTTTACTCAATGGTGAACTCTAGTTGACCTTGGCCATGACACTCAACTGTAAACTAGAATAAACGGATAGGCCCACCAGTACTAATCTCTTCTCATAACAGGTGTAAGGATTATTGGGTAATTTAATCCAGGCGCAAGTACCATGAAATGTTCATGCAACTTATGCTTACACGGCTCATTGCATAATGGTAGGATTCCATAAGTTAACATGGATATAGAACCCCATGAGTAATCCCTTTTAGCTTTTTTGAGAATGTGGATGCATATATGATCAAATCACGATAGACACATGCATATCAATATTCACCCTTAAATTTATATTAACATTATATGTTAGTTGTACAGTTTATCTTTAATTACATGAAAAGCAGTTCAGGAAAAGTAATTTGCAATTGTTCCTATGTACATGTAATTGAACTCTGTCGACCAAAAGGTTTTTATGGGTCATATGACTAAATGATGGTCGAGGTCGTCTTTATTAAGATTTATCAATCAAATGTGTACACCCAAGGTGACCTTGTCCTATGACATACGTCACATAAAGACAATATACTGACCAAGACGGACATTCAGTTGATGTGTTGTGAACTGGAAAAAACGTTAGCCTTTTCTTGAAAGCCAATTCAATATCATTTAAAATTATATATACAATGTCCAACATGTTGTTATATAGAACTTAACATTGATTTCCATAGATTGGTACATTTGTATGCTTCTTGTATATACTAGAAGATTTAGATTGTTGCCTTCACTAGTTCTGTTAGTTTTTTGCATAAACAGCTGTGATGGCTTTGTCCTTTTAATACGCAGTATATGTAGACGTTCCCTTGACAGAGAAATCAAAATACTTCAAGGAAATAAGAAAGAATTTCTTGTTATTCAATTTGCAATAAAGAAGGTAGAAAATCACCAACTCACTTGAATAAAAGTGAACTAATGTTTTACAACTTATTCCTTAATCACAATATACAAATTCATGATTTATATCAACACGTATTTATGCCGGAATCTTAATACTGACTTATAAAAACTATGCAATTCTTACCTTGCTCACGTCCTGGGCTCGTAACAGCTGATGGACCCTAACAAAGCAAACATACATTTGTCAGTAAACAAACACGTGATTTTTCATGTTTCTTTATGCAATAGTCATGTTCTAAAACATTTCTCTGAGGTCCGGTTGTGTAACACAATTAAAACATTTTCGAAAACCTGTTTGTTTTGTTATCGACGTGTGATAGCAGTCTATCTTGTGGTAACTTATTATTTGTTATTGGTTGGCAATTCATTTAAAACTTGTGTTATATATGTTGATCTCAAAAAATCGTTGGTAACGTTTTCCCTGTTCAACAGATATATTTTAATTTTAAACAGAGTTGTAAAATCGATAGAGGACATAGGTAATAAGGTAAATGTACAACAAAATATGTTCTGATACACCTAATGCGCTTGTAACAAGAAATTATAGATTTTCGAAATATATCGTTTTTCGTGAGTTACACGACCAGACCTCAGTGGAGTGCCTTTAATGCTCTCTGACGATAATGTCAAACTAGGCAAACGTATAATATGCATTTATTATTACCGCTTTTCTCTTTTCAACAGATGCATTCCAATATTAAACCGAGTTACCAAATCGATAGAGGATATATAAGGGTACCTCAAAATAAGTTTTGATACACTTAAGTTTTCGAAACTTTTCATTTTAAGTGTGCTACATGACCAGACCTCATTGGAGTCCCTTTAAGATATGTCTTGAAAAAAATAAAAGCAGAAATTTCTCTTACAATATATAAATAGAGGACCTTGAGAACCCTATATATTTATATAAGCTCTTTACATTATTTAAAAAAGCCAGGCATAACAACTTTAGCTTTTTGTATAGGGTCATCTACGGAACATTACGGAAAGTAAACATCATTATAATGATTTTCCAGTTTTACCATTGCGTTCAGGATCGCCTTAACGTAACTAGAATGAAATTCAATTCTTATATTTCCTTTAAAAAAACATGTGTTATATTTAAATTCAGTTTCACACGTATTTGCTTGCTTTTAAGAGAATAAAATAACCTTTTTATCGAGAGGACAATGATGCCCTCCTTTAAAGTTAATAAAAGTTTCTTTAAAATTCACGGGTTAAAACTGTAATTGCAATAGTACATACACCGAATACTTCACTGCTTAAAGGAGACAACTAATGAACCGTGTCGTTAGAGCATTGATTTTATTGTGCTGTGCTGCAACAAAGTGCCCAGTGCGGCGAGGTTTTTTAACGTATTGTTTACATTACACAGCAAAATTGAAACAAGTTTGGCAGTTTTCCTATAGCTTTTTACGCTAAAGGGTGAAGAACAAATTAGTGTTGCTTGTTTAATTATGTTTAAAATGTAAGTTCCTATTATGTGTGGAGTATTTGTTAAAACAACTGTTGTTTAAACCTAAGAAGAAAGAAATTAAAGCAAATGTCAATCAAAAGGCAGTGAAGCGTCAGGATTCCGTTGGAAATTAGTACATATATATGCCCGCGAAGAGTTTTTTTAATGTATCTAAACGCAAATTATTTCAGCTAGTTGGAAATGTATCTTTAAATCAATTTTTTATATTTACAAGAATAAACTATGAACAGTGGTCTATCGTAAGCAAAATATCAATACACTTGCCGAAATATGTGAAATTCTACTTCATTAGGTAATGATTTTTGTTTTTCAATTATAAAAAGTTCAAAAAGTATAATGTTAAGAAATCTCCGCGAGTGAAGAGGCATTTCCTTTTGAGTGAATTTAACACAATATTTTTCTTTATTTAAATACGTATCGAACGTAACAATACAAATTTTAACATACCATTCCTGTAAACTGTCGTTTAATTAGAGCAATCGGTTTAGCAGTTATTACAAATATCAGTTTTTCCCTTTCATAAGTTTAATGTATATAATAGCAATATTTTATACTTGTGGACACTTCTAAGTATACCAGTATGAAAATGCTTATAACTGTTTTGTTTCAAAAGATATATTTATGATATTTTAAGCATTTGTGTATTGCTTACGTATCTGCAAATGTCCGTAACATTTGATATGAATAACACTTTAATTTAAAAAAATTCAAAAATTGAACTGTTTTCCCTACAGACATTTTACCTTAGAAATGATTTAAGACGTGGTTTATTATTTAAAAGTTTTTTATGTTTTTGATCGGACCGAAAGTCACTGCTGCAGGGTCCGTTGGTCACCATACATGTATTAGTATAAATATACAGAAAATCATTCATTTTCAAATAATAATCATTGTTAAGTAAAAACGATTCCCCTGCAAAAAGTAGCTGTGTAACATGAACCACAATACTCGCTGTAACATGAACCATTATACTCACTGTAACATGAACCATTGTAATCACTGAAACATTTATAACAATACTCAATGTAACATGAACCACGAAACTCACTGTAACATGAACCATTTTACTCACTGAAACATTTATAACAATACTCAATGTAACATGACCCACGAAACTCACTGTACCGCGTACTTTTCTAGTTTAATGATAAAATAAACCACAATAAACAATGTACTGTAAACCTGGTAACTCACTGTAACATGAACCAAACTCAGACTATAACATAAACATAAATACTTACTGTAACATGTTCCTGGTTCAATGGCGCATCATCCTTTCTCTTTTTTGTCTTGGCCCTTTTTCTCTTGGTAGTAGATTTTCTTTTTCTTTTCTGTGTCTGTTCTGGGTTTGTTCTCTGGGTGTCTAAAAAGGGTTGATGAGCTCATACATAATTAGCTATAGTCACAGAATGTGCTTCATTGAATCTATTCACACACTGCTTTATTCTAAACATGGAAAACAACTCAAAAATCAGAAGTAAAAAACAAGAGGGCCCTCGGCCGCTCATCTGGGGAAAAGGTCAAGGTCACAGTGGAGCCATTTACAGAGTAAATAGCCATGTAAACGTTATTGCTTGCGCACGTAATAGCTACTGCGTGCGCACGTAAAGCTATTGCGTGTGGACGTAAATGCTACTGCGTGCACACGTAAAGCTATTGCGTGGCCAAGTAAACGTTATTGCGTGTGCGCGTAATAGCTACTGCGTGGCCACGTAAAAGCAGCGGTATTTTAAATATTTCTTCATGTCACCTCCATACCACCGTAGTAAGCTGACTTCTACATTACAAGGAATGTCCTTACCTTCAACCTGTACCTGTTGCTCAACGCTTGAGTGTGCCTTAAATGCAAAAACATAAACAACTCTAACAACACAATATTTACACACCTTTAGTTCTAAGTCAGGTTACAAATGGGGATAAATAAAAAGATATAAAGAAAATATTTGTTGTATATTGGTGTAAGATAGATATTTATTTTGACGAGTGCTCATAAAAAGGATTTAACAAATTGTCTTTTTCTTAGGGGCTAAACCAGCCGAAAACTTTAATGTGCGTGAATTAATGTCGTCATGACGTCTTCGTATTTACGTTGTTTTTGTCTAGTTTTATAAACGTCACGTTGCGTTTATAAAGTATGCCGGGGTACAAAACAATGTCAGCGTCATGGAGACATTGGCATGTAACAATTAAATGTTCCACTGTAGTGAAAAACTATATATAGACGAACAATGGACGAAAGATTATTCCAATGTAAAGCATAAAAGAAAAAGTGCCATATCTTACAAGAGCTTAGTAACAGAATGTAACTATAACCCACGCTGCTTAGTCACAGAAATTTCACTTTAGGGAAACCATTAGTCTATATTTAGTAGCACTGACAGATATTTAGTAACAGTGACCTTTGCATGAAGGCCACTGATCCAGCTTTCGAAATTATACATCATCTTTAAAATAACTACGTATTTAGCAAGAAAAAGTACAATATCTCATTCCCAACTTAAATTTATAATTAAAAGGCAGTTTTTTGTTTTGAGTTACAGTGACGTTGACCTTAACCCAGCAGCCCAAATATAAACTTGACCTGTATCTCGTGAAACATGTGTACCTAAAATGAGGCCTAATAAAAGGGGTTATCTAAAGATCCATACAAGGTATGTGTACCATTGTGTGTGGCCGCTTGAAGCGGTAAACGGCTACTGTGTGCGTGTACATTCAAGAAATTATGTTATTGTTTGTAGCGCTCCAAGGAAACTATATTACGTATTTACAAATAACATTATGTATTGACAATACAACACAGATATATTTTCCACTTAAAACATCCTGAAAAATTGAGTAATATGTTACAGAGAACTATGTTGTTGATGCCTATATGCACATTAGTAAGCGTGTTGGTGTATTTAGGAATTTATGTAAATCCAACATAAATAAAAGTTGACACATACCTCTCTATCTGTAGGGGCATCTTTAACCGTCTGAAAGTCTTCACTTCTCTTATCTGTCGCTGAAACAAATGATTGGTCACAAACAATTTAAAACAGTGTATCGGGATTCCAATTTGTAGTGACTTTATTGTGAAACAATGGTTGATTAAAACAATGTATAGGGACTACTATTAATGGCAATTACATTCTTGAAACAATGATTGGTAGAAACAATGCATCAGGAATCCGAGCTGTAGTGATGTATGTGATTTTTTCATATAATAACACGCAATCATTTACTTGAGGGTTTTTAATCCTTGAATTAAACTAAAACTTTCGAAGCAAATTAAGTTTTTTATTGTTGGTAGATAAGCATGCAATAATCATTCTTGTTAAATTCATTTCTTTGGCAAGTTGAAGATGGGTGTGACTGATTATGAATACATGACGCAAACAAATACAAGTTGAATCTACCTTCACAATTCTTGTCCTGGTCTTCTGGTGCCGGTTCCTAAAATACAGAATCAAACTGAAAAGTCTCAACTATGATTGTCAAAAATAAAGTGGTTTGCTTGGGGTTAAATGTTTGTTTGTGTACAAGTGTGTTTGTTTGTTTGGTTCCTAGTGCAACCAAAAACGTCATTTTTAGTCTGACAGGCACGGGCATTTGTCTCACATGAGAAGGATGTGAGGGACAATTGAAATAGACTCAGCGGTTCTTCTTGTATCAAATCATCGTAAATAATATTTTGCAGCTCGCATAGCTTTCATCAACCAAACAGGTAAATACGTTAAGAGTTGACAACAAGTTGGTTGTAACTCATCTCTCTTCCTTGTGTGGCACATATGAATTCATAAACGTAGACCTAAACACAACACATAACTAAACAGCTAATGATTCACTACCGGTAATCAATTTCTCATTAACTGCATGAGTCGGATATCCTTACTGGACAACTGTCAGATGTAAGATGTTTAACATTAAAACGTATAAACTGTATACCATTTAATATACATACCTTGCACAGACGCAGTTCGATGGCCCTTTTCATCAGTTTAGAATATCTGCAGGCGGCTCGGTACTCATCGCTGGCCCGGAACATTGTTCACTGAATGCACAAATAACACGAATGTAAGTCTCGGGAATAGAAAATATTGGACAATTCAGATTACCTTTGTATATCAAAGTGTTCCTAGGCGATATCTATTTATAGCTACGCTCCATATTTTATTTTTATAAAAGATGTGAGTGCTTATGTAATATTTGTTTTCTTAATCTACGGACATTTTACAGTGTTTTTATCAAACATCATCAAAAACAATACGGTGAAACTTGAGGTAAAAATACAGGCGCGTCTATTGATGCATGTCTGGGCACAATACCACGTACGTAAGACCGCAAGGCGATGCCTGTGTCATTTGCCATGATAAATAAGAATCCTCAATTTTAAAACAAAATCGTGAATTTTGAAAAAATATTCGTTATATTCTATTACTTTACTGTCAAACACGTCGTTTGTTTATCACAACACAATTTATACTTTAAATGCACAGGAGTGGTTGTATATAATTTTCTCGGCTTTTGTCAAGTTCGGCCATCTGGCATTATCTTCGTTTTCTAATGTTTAACGTGTACCAAACAACACCAGAGATCGATGTGTCAAACTGTATGCTAAGCTGCACGTGTAACTTTGCCAATCCAAGCAGAAATGAAGAATCAATTCCTATCAAAAGGAATAATCTTTAAAATAAACTACACGTATGTTGTAAATTTTCAAAAGCCAACATTCTCTCATCATAATAAGATGTATAATCTTCTCTAAATCGGAATAGTTATATTGTTCATAAGTGTATGATAAATAGTTTGAGAACGTGTGTAAGATCAGTGGTGTGGGAACGTGTGTAAGATCAGCGGTGTGTGGATGTGTGTAATATGATCAGCGGTGTGGACGTGTGAAAGATCAGCGGTGTGTGGATGTGTGTACATGTAAGATCAGCGGTGTGTGTGGATGTGTGTAAGATCAGCGGTGTGTGGATGTGTGTAAGATCAGCGGTGTGTTGATGTTTGTAAGATCAGCGGTGTGTGGACGTGTGTAAGATCAGCGGTGTGTGGATGTGTGTAAGTTCAGCGGTGTGTGGATGTGTGTAAGATCAGCGGTGTGTGGATGTGTGTAAGATCAGCGGTGTGTGTATGTGTGTAAGATCAGCGGTGTGTGGATGTTTGTAAGATCAGTGGTAAGTGGATGTGTATAAGATCAGCGGTGTGTGTGGATGTGTGTAAGATCAGCGGTGTGGACGTGTGTATGATCAGCAGTGTGGACGTGTGTAAGATCAGCGGTGTGTGGATGTGTGTAAGATCAGCGGTGTGTGGATGTGTGTATGATCAGCGGTGTGTGGATGTGTGTAAGATCAGCAGTGTGTGGATGTGTGTAAGATCAGCGGTGTGTGGACGTGTGTAAGATCAGCGTTGTGTTGATGTTTGTAAGATCAGCGGTGTGTGGATATTTGTAAGATCAGCGGTGTGTGGACGTGTGTAAGATCAGCGGTGTGTGACCGTGTGTAAGATCAGCGGTGTGTGGATGTTTGTAAGATCTGCAGCGTGTGGATGTTTGTAAGATCAGCGGTGTGGACGTGTGTATGGTCAGCAGTGTGGACGTGTGTAAGATCAGCGGTGTGTGGATGTTTGTAAGATCAGCGGTGTGTGGATGTTTGTAATATCAGCGGTGTGTGGATGTGTGTAAGATCAGCGGTGTGTGGATGTGTGTAAGATCAGCGGTGTATAGATGTTTGTAAGATCAGCGGTGTGTGGATGTGTGTATGATCAGCGGTGTGTGGATGTGTGTAAGATCAGCGGTGTGTGGACGTGTGAAAGATCAGCGGTTTGTGGATGTTTGTAAGATCAGCAGTGTGTGGATGTTTGTAAGATCAGCGATGTGTTGATGTTTGTAAGATCAGCGGTGTGTGGATATTTGTAAGATCAGCGGTGTGTGGACGTGTGTAAGATCAGCGGTGTGTGACCGTGTGTAAGATCAGCGGTGTGTGGATGTTTG
>Ga0224511_10004349_pt1 | contig 10670 bp, 8 predicted proteins | sample SF_May12_sed_USG_2_FD_169988 | JGI IMG/M metagenome (GOLD analysis project Ga0224511, IMG submission 169988) | Sediment microbial communities from San Francisco Bay, California, United States - SF_May12_sed_USGS_8_1 | ecosystem: Environmental > Aquatic > Marine > Sediment | place: USA... | reverse complement strand
AAATGACTTTAACTTCAACCTTCAACATTTTCAATGATTTTCTCCCCCCCCCCCACCCCCGTTGACAAAGTCCCCCCCCCCTAAGGTCAAATCCTGGCTCCGCCACTGACTATGACAACATTCCATGACGGTTTCTCAGAAAATATTATGTTTTGAGAAGTCTTGCAAGGGCAATTAATTACTTGAATAGTATGCATGTTTTGATTCGCGCTACAGCCAGTGTGCGAAACACGTCAACATTTGATCAGCGCACAAGTTCTGATATTACAGTACATGTTTATATATTTGATTTTATAGACCTTAAATATGTATGTTTCTTGTAACACCCCACCCCCATCCAAAATGAGGGTCAGTATGTCGGCTTTTTACGGCACTGTGTTCTGTAGGGGATGCGGCATCAACCCTACTGCCAGTTTATGCACTAGCGGATCCAGGGGTTACGCACCCGGCGCCCCTAACGGCCGCCGACCTCTGATTTTTAATGCCACAAGTGCATCAAGTGGTCCGCTAGTGGTTTTGTTTCTTGTTTTTATTTTATTTATTTTAAGTTGTATACATCGCAAGGTCGAGTGAGGCCTTAATGAGGATGACACCCCCCTCCCCCTTGCGTACTGCGTACCACCCTATTTTGGTCTTGCGTACTGCGTACCGCAATTTTTCGGCATCGCGTACTGCGTACCTTTTAACAACAAAACAACATTTTTGGCGTTCCCATTAACATAAAGAAGATAAAATGACAATCTTTAACATGCACATGTACAATCATCATTGCATATATACGTTAGCTTTGATGTGTTTGCTTGTTAGATTTCCTAGTTTCCGACCTCCCTAAATCAATGCTTAAGTTTATTAACGTTGAAATGACCCTAAAAAGCCAGAGCGAAGCGAGCATGCGAAAAAATTAGAGTTATTTGACTTTGTATGTCACGTTTGTTGTGTTTCTTGATGAAAATTGGACCTTTTAAAGGTAAAATTGATGTCTGCGTACGATATAACAGGGTTTTTGCGTACTGCGTACAGACCCTTTGCGTACTGCGTACCGTCTAAACACCCCCTGAATACTGCGTACCAAAAAGGGGGTGTCACACGACTTCTTAATGAGATAAGTATAAACAATGATAAAACTAATGTGGTTGTCTGTTTCATTTAAGTTCAACTGCTATTTTATTTTTCAATTGTAATAATAAATAATTTATATAATAATCAATTATGATTATGAAAACGACGCCTCCGTGTACAGGATTGGCACAGTGTCCTCAAAGAGCGCACGTGACCTCAGTCTTTGGCAGAGTGGCCTCCCATGACATTGGCGGAGTGACCGCCCTTTGTTAGGTTGAGTGGCCATCAATGACATTGGTAAAGTGGACTCGTCCGACATTGGCAAAGTGTCTTTCCCGGTTATTGGCAGAATGGCCTCCCCTGTCATGGGCAGAGTAGCCTTCCCTTAGTCTGGCAGAGTGACCTTCCCTTAGTACCGCAGAGTGAACATCCCTTATGAGAGTGCCCTCCCCTTAGTTCATGAGAGTAACCTCCCCATAGTTCGTGAGAGTGAATTAAGTCACCTTAGTTCGGATAAGTGACCTCCTCTTATTTCAACAGGGTGGCACCCCCTTAATTCGGCAGAGTAACCTCCCTTAGTTCATAGGAGTGCCATCCCTTTTATTTGGCAGAGTGACCTCCCATTATTTCGATAGAGTGATATCCCCTTAGTTCATGACGGTGACCTCCCATAAGTTGATGAGAGTGATCTCCCTTTAGTTGACGAGAATGACCTCTTCTAAGTTCATGACAGAGACCTCCCCTTAGTTCATGAGAACGACCTCCCCTTAGTTCATGAGAGTGACCTCCCCTTAGTTCATAAGAATGACCTCCCCTTAGTTCATAAGAGTGACCTCCCCTTAGTTCATATGAGTGACCTTCCCTTAGTTCATGACGGTGACCTCCCCTTAGTTCATGAGAGTAACCTGCCCTTAGTATGGAGGGGTAACCTCCCCTTAGTTCATGAAAGTGACCTCCCCTTAGTTCATAAGAGTGACCTCCCCTCAATCCGGCAGAGTGACCTCCCTTTTATTGGGCAGAGTGACCTGCCCTATGTTGATGAGTGTAACCTTCCCATAGTTCATGAGAGTGACCTCCCCTTTATTGGGCAGACTGACCTCCCCTTAATGCGACAGAGTGACCTCCCCCTTAATGCGGCAAGGTGACCTTCTCTTAATTCGGCAGAGTGACCTGCCCTTAGTTGATAAGTGTGACCTCCCCTTAGTTCGGAGGGGTGACCTCACCTTAGTTCATGAGAGTGACCTCCCCTTAATTCGGCAGAGTGACATCCCCTTAAGTCGGCAGAGTGACCTCCCCTTAATGCGGGAGGGTGACCTCCCCTTGATTCGGCAGAGTGAATACGTCAATATTTATTTGAGATCTCAAATGTGCATCAATAAATTGACAGGACCTTCAATATCGCCCATTAACTATCAAAAAAATTGACAATCTTCAAGATTGACAATTTTATTGACAATAATATGGTGTGTGTATGGGGGGGGGGGGCTTTAGACAAAAAGTAAGCATCAACTTAAACACATAATTAATAAGGATTTTCGGTGTACAATACTTAGAATAAATTATGTGTGTAACTTAACATGTTACAAGTCCTGAGTGACTAAATACACTTTGGCAACTGTTACATAGTATAACAAAATGTTTCAAACAGCAAATATGCGTTGCACGAAATATAAAAAATGAATAAAAAGGTAAACTGTATACATTGTATGCGCGATGACTGCGCGCCGTGATCTTGTTTTTGCGCCATAAATGCATTTTTGGCTCTGTACTATAAATTTATAATGACGCAGTGCGAACGTCGTGTAGACGCTGAAGGGATGCTGTTTGTGCTGTAACGAGGAAGTTAGTTATTTTTACATATACTGTATATTTTCGCAGCGACCCGACATCGCGCTGATAATTTTTCTGAGCGCTGTGCATGCACCATGTCATCGCCGTTGGGTGTGACAGGCCTTTAAGAATAATTATTTATGCAGTAGCGAGCGGAGCAGCCAGCGCTTAAACACTTGTCAATAAAGATTTTAAGGGTGCGAGAATCATATGTAAATGTACAAAATAAAAAAAATGTTTTATTTCAATAATATTATAATCCTAAATGGTTTCTAATGACATCATGTGCCACAAACTAACAATAAAACTAAATTTTCTGACTAACTCAACAAGTATGACTGTCATTATTGTGTTTAAAATGAATTTCTTGACTTGATCAAGGCCTATAGTTCTCTTGTTCCTGGAACGACAAACATAAATATAATTAAACCAGGTACACAGCTTCTTTCACCAAGATGTTTTTAATATTATTGACTTTTTAAACTCTGGTAATGTTCCACATTTTAGAAACAGACTGATATCAACGTCATTACCAGCGTTTTCTTAAAATTTAGAACATAAGTTTTGTAGGTTTATAATAAATGGTTTAATTATTACTCTTTATGTGGCAAAAGGGCACAGGCCCCTAAATATAAGTATTTTCTGTTGCTTTAGTTTTTACTTAAGGTGTCGCCGCATAAATATGGTCGCCTGTGTATGCGTTGAAAATCACCGCATAAACGGAAAAACGATGCTGATACCCTACGTACGTTATATGGCAATGTTAGGTCGGTCTGCCTTCGGTGTGCGAAATTATGCGGAAAAAAAACAATTTAATTATGTGATGTTAATAAGTCTTACTTTCCTATTAGATCGTCTACCTTAGAAAATTAAAACAACATTAACAAACGGGTTCCTCTGTCTCAACAAGAACACGTGACATGTGACACAACACACGCGCTAATAAATGCTTATGAACAACAAGGTATTGAGCTTTGTGCAGCTGTGACGTTAAAACGTATTTTTAAATAAAAATACAATAAAAACTGCTTATGACATGTTCGTCTGTACATGACCATAGAAATTATTTTTTTGTTTCAAAAGTTTCATAATTATGTATTTCTATCAAAGAAACAATTATTGATAGAAGCTATATCTGAAGGAGCTCTTATATTGCACATAATCTTAAAATAAGTTATCATTTTGTTATTCTAACACTCCATATATTATGTACCAGCGAATGTTTATCTGTTTATTGTCAAATAAATCAAAGCTGTTAAAATATATTCAGTAAAATTAGATGCAAGTGCGTTGTTTTAAATGAAACTCAATTTAATATAGTTAATTAATTTCATCTTAAATCACTTTTGCCATATCTTCCTGTTTTAGACGTACAGAAAAATATCAGCGGAAAAGAAGAGGAATTGTCAGAAGAAATTTAATACTCCGCACCCCCTACACTCAGCCACACACACTTACATGTACATATCGTCTCCGGTATTATTTTCAGATTCAATTTGTACTGCACATTTTTATATCCCTTTTAGTTCCGTGGTTTAGCTCAGCCGTTGTACAGTACGGAGGGTTTTATCAAAGGGAAACTACTCCAGTTCGGAAGTCGGACTCCGAGTTGTATTGTTGTTGAAGGTCAACACACGTTTGGTATGAGTTTTATTTCGTTTATTGTAAATAAATCTATTAAGCAATACCCAGTTCTTAGAGTTTGACCAAAAATTCATTTTTTTAAGAAAAAATATATCTAAACTATGCATCACTGCTATTCACACAGTCTTTACTAGTTTTAAGGCAAATTACCCGGCCGAAATTCAGTCCCATTGCCATTGGGCCATTCCAAATCGAAAACAATATTTTATTCTCAATTCAGATAAAAAAAAAAGTAACAAAGAAGTGATATTAAAAATTAAGTTCTGTTAATAAGGCATCGCTTATACCAATTCCTCAATAAGCTCTTCATCAAGTTTTGACTTTCGGAACTTTTTGGGGCAGAATGATGTCAAATGATAAAATCAAATGTTAAATATATCCAATAAAAACTGCTGTTGTTATATAAATAAATGATTAATCTCGAAGTAGCTATATGAAAAACAAACACAACTCACTTGGAGTAGTAATAATTAATTCAAAATCAAAATTTCAGTCGTTTCACAAATATTTTCTACAATAGGTGATATAGGTGATCGAATGCAATAATTTGCAATTCGATTTCTTCTGACAAATAACATTACGTACTCAACAATTTTAAGTCACGTTGTTGCTTTACATAAGCTTTGTAATTTTGTCGACTGCCTGGCCCACTGGGTACAAACAAAGCTTCACAGGTTGTGGTTCTCAACGAAAACAGTGTAGTTGTTACTCAATGAAAACTAATGTTAACAGCATGATCCTCATCCTCAAATTTAATTTGACTTCGTTGAGATACATACATTAAAAGTGGTCTTCGTTGAGCACCACACACATTTTTATGTATGTTTCTCAACGAAGTCAAATTCAATTTAAGGATGAGGATCACGCTATTTATATGAGTTTTCGTTGGGTAACAACTACATGTCTTCGTTGAGAACCACAACCTGTGACGCTTTGATTGTACCCAGTGTGGCCACTGCCACTGATTTTCATTCAATAATTCTAACCCGGTCGCAGTAACTGTTAAAATGTTGGTCATGCAAGTGAAAGAGAAAATGGAATTGAATTTTCGATGATATTTTAACAATAAAAGGTAGTTATTACTACATGTTTAATATTGTGTTTTTGAAAAATGACTTAACCCGTTATGCAAGTTTAGGTAAAACTTATTTTACATTTCTGGAAAATGCAAAACGAGCATTATAGGGAAAGTATTAGATGTTAGGCTTGTCCTAACATACTATGGCATTGGACTAGAAAAGAAGTTGTCCCATCACAGTGTTGAAAATTGATTAAATTAATCCATAATTGATAATATGTCTTATGATGCCATGTAGAGGCCGTCGCCCCCTTGTTCTGACTATCGTAACTCTGGACTTGGCTTCAGAATCTCTTGGTACTTATCAAATGTTAGAGTTATGACGTAAACCTATTAAAAACCCAATTAAATGGCAGCAATTAAACATGGCAGAATGAATATCTGAATGATAAAAAGGAATCGCACCATGTGAAAACTTTGTTTGAATTAATGGCTTGATTTACTTTTATTTGATAAACCACTTGTTCGTCAAGCTACAAATGGTTTCGACAATCCAACAAATGGTTGATACCCAATGGAGTGAAATGCAATGTAAAACGTTTTTTGGTATCAGTTCTAAAACTAGTCACCCCGATATTGACAAGCCTTTTTTACAAAGCTGAAACCTGAAGCTCTCCATTTGAAGAGGGTTTATTTCAAGTTTACATTGTCATTGGATTGATAAGGATGAAACAATTACATAAATTTAAATGAAATTAGGTATCACAGAGCTATATATTTAGAATTAACCTAGAAAATGCAGCTTATCTATTGTGCTGGGGTTTATTTTGTTGTGAATATTGGTATAAAATAAACAATTTATATAACACATTGATTGTTATTGTTTATGATTTTCAGAAAAATGGGTGACGAGGCTCCGGCAGGACCGATAACAAGATGGTCGCTTTTGCAAAGAATGCATGCTAAAATTCAAGGATTACCTTAGTAAGTTACTGTGTCTGTATCTTGATACCCTAACCCTTGATATTCCTTATTTATATAATTGGTCACAACGTTTGCAGAATGTGAAGTATACTATTAAATGAAATAACATTTGCAAAGGGAATGTCAATATGTTATGACAAATGTTTTTAGGCAAAAAAGTATAAATGCATCAACAACAAAACAAAAAAGCTAACATAAAAAGTATTGTCAGGTCCAGGAATTGAACCCAGAACATCTGTTACATCTTTTTTTTTTGGTCAACTATTGACAGGCGTTTAATCAAATTCTTTCAGTGGTTTGACGCCACAAATTGTTTCCTATTGTGGCTTAAACATTTGCTACATTTTGGCTCCATAATAAGTATAGTTATTGTTGTGTATAGAAACAAGCGTTATAGAACGGTAGTTGAACATTCCTAATGTTCTGTCTTTCTATGTTTTGCTTGACTTTTGTTGGTTGATGGGTACATTTTGTAGTATGTCGTAACATGTAACACTAACTTGATTTTTAAAATTATTTTCAGCAAAGAACCTAAAGAACCTGCCCCTGAAGATATGACAAAGGCACAGGCTGTTAAAAAGGCCTATCAAGATTTGTAAGTTTTAACCTCAATGATTTCTGTTTTTTTTGTGTTGATTGCATAAGTACAATGTAGGTCCTGGAGTAAGTAATAGGTTTTGAATTTAAAAAATAAATAAAAATATTCTTCTTGTCTGGAACCACATCAGGTGACAAGGCCCGAAGTTTTTATGTTTAGTACAATACATCATCTAGAGGTTCTCTACCAATTTTTTTTTCAAATTAGGCAGTGTTCTGGACAAGCCTCATATTTAAAATACGCAAAACAAAGGTGATACCGAAAAACAATCTGAATCAGCTGATACGCAATTGAAACTTTAGTATCTTATTCTGTTCACATTAATTTTTGGAAGCCATGTTTTAACTGCACCTTTTCCCAATGAAAAATACTCTGCCTCTAAAGTCACCTTGCATATTTGCCGATCACCATTATTTATTATTTCTAGTCAACCAGTGTTTATGATTTCTAGTTACGGTATTCCTGTCGGGATGACCAAGAAGACAGCTGATGGTATCAACAACGGAAAAGAATTCAAAGTTGAGCCCCATTATGCCAAGAGCTGGTACTTCAACAGGTCTGCGCCCGAGTGTGAGGTTCAAGAGGATGACTCTATGGTCGGTAAGGATGCTCAAATGGAGAGGGAATCCTTTTCTTGTCCATGGGACAGAAAAAAGGGTTACCTCAGTTTTCATGAATTTACATGTTTTTAAGTATGTTGCCATTATATTTTTTAGTCAGAGATCAATATGACATTTCTTGACAGAGACTCATAATCATATTAACTATAGTTTTAGAAAAGTACTTTCCAACCAAAAGTTCTGTGCTCAAGTCCCTTTAAAGCTTTGTATTGAAACAACTTCCATATTTTCCCTAAGTTGTTAGGACACTTAAAAATACAAATTTTGCGGTCCAAATATTTCCGTAACTAGACTGTTTACGGACACGCTTTGCAGTCAATATTATTGGCCAAAAATGTGGGTGTTCAAAATTCCATGCATGGAACAGTGCAACTGTCTATTATTTTAGTGTGTGGGCCTGTGACTGTTCTTGGTACAATTCTTGTCTCCTTAATTTTGCCTTTTATTGCTTACAACTGAATATTTTTATGATTCGAGTGGTACAGTGTTGATGGCTGTGTTTCAGGGTACGATCCTGGCTGGTCCGGAACGACGGCGCCCTTCGACCCTCGCTTCCCCCACCAGAACCAGATGAGGTGAGTTGTCACAGGCAACGACCTACTTATGAGCTCTGCTGAATGAACTTGTTGAGCAGAACTAGAAATTAACTTCCTTGTTACTTATGGAAACAAGTTTTGGTATATAATTATGTTGGTTGCTGCTGATTAATATTTTTTTCTATATCAGGTATGTAAAGATGCATGTGAAATGATTATTGATATCAGGTGTGTAAAGAAAAATGAACTACCGGTACTTTCGTTTTTCTATTGTTTGCAATCATGACGTAACACACCTAAGATCTAAAAACTCTTTGTTCTGCTGCATAGTTTATATTCGTCTGCACCAGAACCTGCACACATGCATCTGTAGATTAAACTAATAACCTATGATTATTATGTTTTAACTGGGTCCTGGCATGTATTGGTCATAGTGAGCTATTGTGACCGGCCTTTGTCAATTGGTGTCTGTCATATGTCCACATTGTCACTTTAACAGCTGCGGACTGACAAAATGCAAACAATATATCATAAAAACAAAGCAGTAACCGGCATTAGAGTTAGGGTCTGATTTTGAGAGGTGAGCAGAACTACTATGACTGTCATCGCTGCCGCAACATGAAAAGAGATAAAAAATTATTTAAACTTTTTATATTGTGAAACGTTTTCTCTCGTCAGCAACTGTGAGCAGAACTACTTTGACTACCATCGCTGCCGCTACCTGAAGGGAGAGGACTACGTCAACTGCAACTACTTTAAGAGCGCTTACATGCAGCTGTGTCACTACCATAAGGTACGTTCACATAATCTGTGGAAACATGAACAAACGTCGATGCATTTTTATTGAGCACCACCCCCCACCCCCTACCCTCCACTCCCACCCAAAAGGAAAAAAAGGTTTTCAACAAATGAAACTAATGTTGTGTTGATCTCAAACAATCAAAAATCGATCAAACTTATGTATTTGCCTTTATCTGTGGCAATGCCGAAATCTACAGTTTTTCCTCATCCAAACAAACAAAAATGAAACGAATAACTATTTATGTAGTGAAACAAACAAACCAAAATGCAATGTATTCCCTGTTGCTGTTCACAGATCCAGGAATGGGATGAACAGGTGGAGGCTGGGACCCACAAGTATGTGGCCTTCCCGAGCAAGGATGATGAATAGACAGTCACATACCCCACCCACCTCGCTAGACGGCCACACACACTCCCCACCCACTACGCTCCAACATACGACCAACATCGGCATGTGGCTGTCTCTACGAGGTGGATGTGGCTAGGATTTTATCATTTAGTCACTATATGAATTGGTTAAATAAATATTAAGTTTCTATTTGAACTGAAATAATTATTGTGCTTTGTCAAAGACTTGAGACTTGTTTACTGTTTTGGTATAAAGGTTTAGTAGCAGTTTGGTTTTGGTATTTAGGAATTCATATTGAGTTGAAGACGTTGGGTGTAAAAGTGTTTATAGACTATTGAACTTTAAATAATATCATAAAACAAAAGCATTGAATATATTACAAAAATATAAAGAGATGTGTTGTGTTATGAAAATAAACGATGTAAAAATGTTTTGAGTGTTGTGAAGTTGAAGTCTTAGTTTTAAGATCATATTTTAATTGTCCATAGGGATTTTGGCAAAACGTGTGTACATAATTCCTAGAAAGATCAAGGGCACTGGGTTAGCAACACACTGAAGCCGTCTGACGAATGTTTCTAAAGCCCATAGCTTAACACGAGTGAAACCGGAACACAGTTGTGTATAATTTAAAGCTCACATGTTTGGACCCTTGACCTTGACCATGTTGGTTAAGGGAAGTACACTAACTCCCACACTACTCACTACTACAGTGAGGGGACTTGCTCTGTAATAAAACACTTTACTGCCGACACAGGGATTGCGAGGAGTATGGTCTCCCTTACACCAACTAAAATTAGATAAAAGGATATAATTATGTACAGGTTCTTTCCGGGATAAATGCTCCAGTGTATCAGTGCTATACACTGGGCACATTAAAGAACATGGTTTGTCTTTTGTTTTTGGTGCTCCAGTATCTTGCACTGTCGGCCACTGATAAAAACTAACACAATCGGTATGCCACGACGCCGAATCATCCTCGGATACCCAGGGGTGATTCCGCACACTACATCAACCCCTGGGACAATTAGCTAGAAAAGCTTTGAATCTGCCACCGAAAATCGATACGAAGCGTTATAGCGTGCGGTCCAATCAGACAGCCGCTCTCATAAGTCAATGAGTTTTCAATGACTACCAAGATGGCTGCGCCCATGATAAAATAATGGTAATAATTCTCCATCTTGGCAATTTAATCGAAGCGATTTGTAAGGATCGTTTTCATTGGTCATCTTCC
>Ga0224511_10004348_pt1 | contig 10671 bp, 4 predicted proteins | sample SF_May12_sed_USG_2_FD_169988 | JGI IMG/M metagenome (GOLD analysis project Ga0224511, IMG submission 169988) | Sediment microbial communities from San Francisco Bay, California, United States - SF_May12_sed_USGS_8_1 | ecosystem: Environmental > Aquatic > Marine > Sediment | place: USA... | reverse complement strand
ACACTCTTTAAGATATATTTTTATGACATAAAAATGGACATTTGTGATATTGGCGTTTATGATCAGTTTTGTTATACCGGTAAAACGTGTAAGGCCGATAAGAGGCAGTGCCTTAGTACATATTATAGAATTGGAACAATGTTGGCTATTAACTAAAAATCCCCTCTTTGTTCACTGGTTCATGTGCATGCAGAATGCGAATGTTGACTATTAAGATTATTGTACTACTACAGGCCTACACTATTTGAAAATGAATTGTAAATAAGTTCCTTAAACTTATTGTTATTTCGCAAACATACATTAAAAATTAAATAAAACGGAACACATATTCGACCCGCCTACCAAACATCAAAGCACCATAGCACCTCAACACAATGTCTTATAAACATAAACATAAGACATTCACAAATGTGACCTCGATGTCAAGCCGATAGTGTTTTATGTTTCAACAATAAAAATTCCTCTTTAAAAATGTTTATCAAGTGAAATCGTAAATCATTTGATTCTTAACACTTACAGTGATTAAACTATAAATAAAATAGGTTTGTGGTGAGAAAAGTGTCTGGAACTGGAGCACAATCGTATAACGTGTGATAAATGGACTAGACGCTACATGTGAGATTATGTGTACTGTTGAAGGGCACTATGACAAAATAACAGGTACAAAAATTCAGTTTACGCTTAAACACACGCGACCTTTTTTATTTGTTTTTTTAGCTCAAACATGTAAATAGTATATTTAGGAACAACCTATTTGTAATAATACCACATTATGACTCCTTAAATATTCAAATTAATATCAACATGACACACCCATTAACTTTTATCAAGTGAAACAGCCAATATGTTCTGTTACCAGCGTCAATGACGATGAATGTCAATGTAAGTGGCACTGTGTAGGGTAAGTTACGATCCCTGGTGTAAAATCTGTATGCCAGGATGACAGTTCAGTCAGACAACTTTATTGAAGTCAGAACTTCTAGATCTTGTTGGCTTTTTTAGGACAGCTAACTGGTATTATAATTTTTGCACTAACCTTCACAAAATGTGCATGTTATCCACTTGTGATCTATGCAACGACAGAAACAGATTTCACCGTTAATATTCATATATGAATATACAAATAAATACCAATACACAAATAATACTGTTAAACTCATATGACTGCATCAATTTATTTTTAAGGAGAACAACTAAGGATTTAACAGGAACAAAGTTACAAGAACGAAACCGAAACATTTTAGTTTGTTAAAATGTTTATGACACTAAATTATTGACATATTATAATAATACTTAAGTCAACTCTACTATGGTCGGTTTGATTAAAAAAAAACCATGTAGATCTAGTTTATATTTTGAAAATAAACATCCAATAATGTACTTAATGAACTACTAGAATTCGCAGTGTCGTTTTACCAATAAACAAAATTAGCAGAACTTTGTTTTCCCACGAAGTTCTTCGCGAATGCGATGTCTATAAATATTTTATTCATTTCTACGTTTCAGTTATACGATATACAGCAATTAATGGACCGTTGACGTATTCGTTGTTAGTAGTACAGTTATCCACCGTTGGATTTAATAGTAATGTTCCTTTGGTCAATGACACTTTTCCGCCAGTGCATATAGGTTAGGTAAGTTGTTCAACTGTCTTCAGAATATAATTTACAACGGGGTTGCGAAAACTCTGTTGTAGTTTACTGGGCTGAAGCTGTTGTTGACTACTTGATTTTGTAGATATATTTGCATGTCAAAGGATCATATCTACATTGTTAAATTCATTTACTACACATGTATTTACTTAACTACATGAACACGTAACATAATAATCAGAATGCTCACAATGTTGTGTCAATGTAATTTAATATAATTACCTTAAAGCTGAAAAGGAGGACTGACAGCCAGCCGTTATATTGCTTGACGATTGCTAAAAACACCGAAAAAGCAAATACACTAATGATGTTCATGATAAAGACTTAAAATGTAAATACGCATGCAGGTGACATTATAACTTAGCAGCAGATTCCAAACACAGCTGCGTCAAAAACTCAGTTGCATATGTTCTGTTTCTAATGACTACATGTTTATGTACATGTTAGTGAAACATTTATATTCGAAACATCAAAACATACTAGGAGAAAGCTAATCGACGTGACGTAAAAAGTTGCAAATGGGCACCTAGTTTTAGTAGGAGGTAATCATGGAATGAAAATTAAAATTATGTGCACTAGTATTTATTTGAAAGTATCCACCCTAAGATGGCTTTATACCTATCATAACCAAATATTCTGTCCAAAAGCAAGTATACAGCTTGATGTGAGCATTACAATATTAAACGGGAATCCAAGCGACAGTTGACATTGACAAATTGTACCAGCTATGACAGAAGTAGACAGAAGTTTATAACCCCCCTCCCCTTGGTAATTTTGTTTTAATGAGTTATGTCCCACTTAAACTAGATCTATTCTATTTTCTCAGTTTTTCAATGGTATAATTCAGATTTCTTATTGAAATATACTTAAAAAAGATTCAAAATAATACTAGTAAGCTGTCTACCAGAACAATTTGCTTCAAAATCAATTTAGATTTGAATAATAAAATAAGTTGTACATTTTCCATAGGCTTCAATGTTAAAATTAATTGGTATTATCTCCCCTTAAACATATCTTAAAAAATTGAATTGGTGAAACAGTTAATTTTTTGACTGTGCTCATATATATAAAATTTTATTTAATTATTGCCATCCAGTAATAAGATATGAAATATCACAATGATGGTTCTAAGACGTTAAACAGACTATTATGATATTGGCGGCTATTAATAGAAAGTATTTAATTTACGACAATTTTTTAACTTGAAGATGCTAGGTCCTTATCTTGACACCCTTATAATCTGTCACAATTTTTGCAATATGTTAAGTATACTTACTGAATTAACATTGCTTAAGAATTGCAATATTTCGGTACAAGTTATGTAATTTTGACAAAAACTTAAAAAACACAACAACAATAAAAGACAAACTAAAAACATAAAAATCCTTGCGAGAGCCTGGAATCGAGCCCGGGAATTCTCGCACCCCAGTCAGATGCGTTACCTTTGACCACCGAGTCAACCGAAAATATTGATTGTTGTCAAGCTTTGAACTAACGCATTAAGTAGAAACGAAAAAACACAAAAATACAGACAGAGTATTGTTAAAGAAAAACCTAAAACAAGCAAGATATATAATGTTTAATGTAATGTTTGACGTTGACAAACCGAAGCTGCTCCTGTCCCCATGCAGACTATTCTTCTTTAGGAGTTTACCTTTACTCAGATTTATTCTTAAAACTATGTTGATAAGATATCGTAATATCCCCCTTTTAGAAGAAAAATATGTTCAATGCGAGCCAAATGTCCAGTGATTGGGTCTAGTCGTGAACGGCGTAAAAATGTTTATGCACTAGACCCTATGACAAGGTATAATTATCAGCCATTCTTGGCCCTCCCTACCACCAGATTACTACCATTTCCCGTGCAATCACTGCGCCGTGGTCGTAACTAGAGGCCCCACGAGATTCAAGCAGTAACACATTAGTTTGTAGACAGCAGGTATGATGCAATCAGAATACGATTTTTGTATGGTAATGCAAAACATTGCGCAGGAATATGTTACCAAATATATAAATAAAACTGATGAAAGGGAAAGCCCTCAGACCAATTACAAAAAAACTATTTCTGATAAAATTCATTATTGTTTAACTGTTTATTATGTTCCTCGTTAATGTAATTTTAATCAACTTAGCAAAGTTACATATGCACAATGTTGTGCCTCAACATTGACATACTGGTAATCAACGCTACTCGTGTTAGTTTGAGATTTCGATTCTGTACAATTGTCTGTAAAATCCATTTTGGCGTCAACCCGTTCTGTTCTTGTCCTCCTGCTTATCAGTAGTTATAATTACACACCTTCCTTTCTTGAACATGTTTATTAACGTTTTACTTATTTTGAAAATGTGTTGGCTGTCTTTGTTAATTATATACAAAACAATACATTTGTTGTGTTTCCAAACAGCCATTAATTTAATGTTAAATGCTGAAATTAAAGTACTTGTTTTTCTTAAGTTTGTTTTCAAACGCCGTACAGCAATTTGTACAAAACAATTGAACACATAGGAAATCCTGTGCACTCAATATTTTGCTACAATATATTCAATGCCATCACATAAAGTCATTATCTAATGGTGAAATCGCTTTTTGAAGAATTGAATAAAGTATTTAATACCAATGTAGACCTGTTTCACCAACGCTCATGATCAAGAAGTCGGATCGGAAAGCCTCATTACAATACATTACAATATTACTTTAAACTTTGTATTTTAAACATTTTTAAAATGCATTAGTCGCTCTATGGTATTTTAACGCTCTGTGTGTTTTCAAAACATGTTTTAACAAACCAAATCTCTTTTAAACATAATATATATGTTGTGTGTCTATTTGCTGGTTTGCCGTTCATGGCAAGCCATTATAGTTTTGGAAAGGTATTTCCGGTTTGGAATGTCCCTGCTTTTTATTTTATGCATGCTAATTGCCCAAATGGAGATGGGAACCAGTCGAGTTTTTGGCGATTCCGATATAATTACGTAAACTACCGAACATTTGCTAGACGGTAACGGCCGAGTTGTTCCGATTATGATGATGTAATGCTATTTTTTTGCGGAATGCATTCGCATTTTCACAGCATGGCAAGCCATTCCTTTTAAAAGGAAATTTTATTAGTATGTATCATATTACATAACTGATTTGTTTTATTTTGCCAAATGGTTATATTCAAAGTATTTTAGTTAACTTCACGAATTGGAATTATTTACATTAGCTTAGACAATATATATTGAAGAGATGTTCAAAGAAAGAATGTTGTAAAAAATGTGGATATGTCAAGGTTAAAAGCACCATGACAAAATGGCCCGTACAAAAACCAACACACATATAGTAAGACACAAAAACACGTAGAATACCATGACGCAACAGACATTTAGAAAAAAACTATTTTTTTGTTGTTGTTTTTTCGGAAGTTCTGAACTTCGATTCTGAAAGGCAATATTTGATTTACTGTGGTTAACCTACTAGAAGTCTAAAACAAAATATTCTCAAGTCTAGCTTTTTGTCACTTCTCATAACTCGTGTGTGTGTGTGTGTATGTGTGTAAAAATCGTTTGCTCTCATTTCCTGCCAATAATACATTTGCTTATACAGTTAACACGATCTTTAATGACATACTGCCAAGCAAGAAAATAGATGCTGTCGGAAATTACAGGGTTAAAAGGAACGGATGTAGTCACTTCATTGCGGGCCAAACGAGTCTTAACAAGTCCGAAAGTACGCCATGGAAACCTCATATTTTGCACTGTACTAGTGGTAGATATAAAAACATTAAAAAGGTAACGTTTGAACACCTGAAGTTATGACTGCATTGTACGAAAGAACAAACACAATGTTAAGGATAGTGCACACATTCAATGACAACGATTTATACATACCAAACCTTAAATATATATTTAATTTTCATCGTTCATAAAACACTCACCCAGTTCACCCATTACCAATCAGCATGGTCCGTAGCAAACTGCAGCCTCTTCTGTCGGTCACCATTGCCACCTAATACAACGCCTGAGCTGCATTTTTGTTGCCTGTTTTTTTGCTGATCGAATGTTCACGCCATAACAGAATCTCGTACGAAGCGTCCGAGACAAGCGTAGGTTTATGTCGAAATCTATGCAAGAAGTGTATGTATTTACACAGGCAAAAATGAAAACAGCCATATATTTGGAATTAATGAAGAAAAATCAGAATTTTAAGGGGGCATAGAAAATGTAAACAAACAATAATTATGATACGATACACAAATGTTACAATTTTCACATATTGTTTTAAGTAACTTACTTTTCAATGCATTCATGAATGCGTCGGACAGTTGACCAAAACATAAGTCTAAATATAATTATATATTCAAATTGTGAGTCTGACCCCCTCCACACTAAGTACGCAGTATTCAAGGAGTTTTAGTCTGTACGCAGTACGCGAAAGGCCAGTACCCAAACATTACATTAAAAAGCATTGTGAATAAGTTAGACAACAAAATAGACATATAAATAGAAACAAAGAGTGTATGTTGGTGCCACTAGGAACATTAGATTGGTCTTTTGCGTGTTAGATTTCTTGTCTACTGTATATGATCATGACAAACAGCATATCTCAAAGGAATAACACTGCAATGAAAAGGAGTGACTCGTCAAAGAAAATGAGTGACGCAATGCATTACAGACATTAACATAATATTATTTAGATTTATTTACCCCCAATCACTAAAATGTGTCCCTATTTGGAACAAGCAAAGTGTGTATTCTATCAAAGACTTTACGTGATACGACAATGTCGCTTTAAGGCGTTGTGCGTTTGATAGTGTGTACAGGACAAGATTTGAATACAATTAATAAAAGAAAACAAAACTGAAGAGAAAGGTTGATACATTTTCTAATTAAAAGCAGTGGTTCTTAGGTGCAAAAAACACATTTACTATTCAAATTAACCTTATAATAACCTTGGCAGTGACGATGATAATTTTGGAACCAAAGAACGCGGAAGATTGTTGACTGTAACAATAATTACAAACGGTTTACATTTTACATTAAAACTTATATACGATATCTATGAAGAAAGAATGTTGCAGGCATAGTAGTCATATTCAGGTTTAAGGGCAACGTGACAAAAGTATTCGTAAAAACAATTACACAAGAAACACGCAAAACAAGGCGTAACGAATATTTAACATGATTGTTCAATGTTTTTTTCTCAGTTCCCTTTCATCAGTTTAATACTACTTTCGAACCAGAAAGTCTAGTCATCTTCTTTTAAATTGTATTAAAGATCATAGTAATAAAATGCCTACAACAATTTATTAAAACAGCATTTGTCTGTGGGCTTCAATAAAACCGAGGCTGCTGTTTTCTCGTGCAGGCTATGCTTCCTGAGGGTTTTCCATTTCATCAGTTTCATATGAAAAGTGTAGATTGTGGTCGCTTTTATCTGTTTGACAAAATTACGGTAATGCTGTATAATATTATTTGATAAGAGATTGTACACAACCGTTTGATATTATATATTATGTATGTGTTTCGGTCATACTTATTCCAAATAATGGCATACCGTTAATTATGAATGAAAAGTTTAGAGTTGATCATGTGATTATCATACCGAAAAAGAATATTCATGACACGTTTGTAACCTTCCTATGTATGGTTTTCGATCATACTTATTCCACAAAAAGGCACGCCTTAAATTATGATGGAAACAATAAGTGTTTATCATACAAAAATAGAATAATCATAACACTTTTTAACCTTCCTCATATTAGAGAAACACAATGCCCCGTGAATAATATTCAGACGCACAAAATATGACGTAAATGTAACGCTGTGGTGGTGTTTCGAAGGGATATATTCTAACGGAAAGTTTTCATCAAGTGAAAATCGTAAATCATTTGATTCTTAGTAGTTACAGTGATTAAGCTTTAAATAAAATATGTTTGAGGTGCGAAAAGTGTCTGGAACTGGAGCACAGTCGTATAACGTGTGATAGATGAACTAGACGCTATGATTAGGTTCTGAAGATTCCCGGGGCTCTCCTTGCTACGTGATTACTACAATTTCCTGCGCAGACAATTTTCATGGAGATTACGAAGAGTTTGATAACGAAGAAGTAAATTAAATATGACGAAAATGTTATATATGAAATTCTTGTTAAATACAGTAAACAACAACGAAAATGATTACGAAGACGCCAATATATTTAAAAAAAAAATAATTATCACTTTGATTCCGTCAATATATTAAATTGTTCTTTATGTCTGTGCTATATAGCCTTTATTTAGTTAATATATAAGTAACTTTATTAAAATGAAAGCTTACACGTCTTATGTTCAACAAAAATATGTATATGGAAAACGACTTTAAATTAGTTATATAAAATCATTGATTTTAAAGTGTCTTGTTGTACTTACGATAAGTGTAATATTTATTTTTTAATCAACATACTTTTTACTGTGGATAATTTCAGTTTTAAGCCTAGTAAAACAGGATACAAGTACAAGTATTCAGGTTTGATTCGTGTCAGGCCTGACTCATGACAAGGCTGTGCGAGTGGCAAAATATAGCGTGGCTTTCATTTTCTTCGTATGAGTATATATAGTTTATAAAGAAATAAACGTTTTATTATAATATGTGAAACTGAAATCTATTACACTATTAAATATATTTAACAATACCAAAAACAACATGATGAGTACTTTTTCGAAGAGGAAATACGATAATAGCACTCCTCAACATTTTACCATGCTGTGGAGTGTATTTAGTCCTCCTTTTAGTAAGTTACGATCCCTGCTGCCACATCTGTCTGACAGGGTGACAGATATGTCGAACAATTATATTGAATTTAGACCATTTAGTAACGGTTGGCTTTTTTGCAGAAGCTAGAATTACTTGCATGATAGAAATTTTATAAAATGTACGCGTTTTATCATAAAAACTGATATATTAAAACTACAGACAACAAGTGTGTCGGGATTGAACATAGAGTTCGGATCATTCGCTAGCGTCGGTGGTGTTTCATATTTCATAACCGTTGGTAAACATGATAATAATTATAATAAAAGGAAGAGAACCGAAACTGGTGTTTTCCCTTTATAAGCTATACTTCCCGAAGACGTTTCATAACTGTTGGTAAAAATGTAAAATAATATAAATTGGAGAGAACAGAAACTGGGGTTTTCCCTTTATTGTATTTTTTAATTTTTACGCTTCCTGAGCGATTTTTTCTTTTCCTCGGATTAACCTTAAGAAAAAATAAGATGATTCTAAATGTATTATGAATTTGGCTCAAAGGAGATTAAACCTATTAATAAATAACAATATTCAAAACGAACACGAATTAGTTTATGTTGCATGTCAACTACATGTTTATATACAGTTTATAGTAGTATAGAAATAACCGTATCTCAATTTTCTATTTTTTTACTCGGTAAATTCAATTTAAAATTAATCACAAATTATTGACATATCTGTCACATATATCCCGAAAGAAACTGCTATGATTCGCATATTTTCGTCTTTTCTGTCGACCCTATTCAAGATTAAGAAAGCTTTCTCTTCCCACAAAGTTCATCGCAAATGCGATTTCTATAAATATGTGATTATTTCCTACGCATCTGTTATACAATATACAGTAATGAATGACACGTTACCGTATTCGTTTTACGTGGCAGTTTTCCGACTGATAGATGAATGTCAATGTCTCTTTGGTTGACAATATAACATGAATGTATTAGGGTTAGACATGTCTTTGAACTTGCTCTAGAATTAACTGTAGAATTGACCGAAACCGACGTTTATTTTCCCTGGTTAAGTATAGGCCTGAGAGTCGAATATGCGTTTGGCTTTGTTCGTCCTTTCATCCATTCGGAAGTTGTACTAAATGAACACTTATGACTTTTAACACTAAAAGAATTCGCGCATATCCGAAACATGGTTTGGTTAAATCCCTATAACACAGATTTATGGCCATTGATTTTTTACCAAATGCTTGAGGCAAATCACTACCAAAAGGTGTTGTGCTTATTATATGAAGATTATGGCGATAAAATGCTTTGCACAATATATAATAAAAAATTATACATTATGTCGTGCAACTTTACATTTCGGTGATATTTGTATAAAATTGACTGGTGTAACGTTACATGATAAATACAATGAAGTGAATGTTCATTCTATGAATTGTTATAGGTGGCTTAGGATGGAATTAGTAAACATTGTAAAAATACTGAACAAAAATTGTTTTATCTTTTGTGCCAATAATCAAGTCTGACTTACTTTATTGATATCCAGCTAGAAATATGTTTTACAACTGGTAAGATGGACAGACCGCTTTAATAATGTGTTTACAGTTTAGAGAGTTAAATGCAAAACAAAGAATACTCGCGACACATTACGTCGCCTTAGTTTCAGATCATTGTAAATATTTCTTTTAACTATAACTGCTGAAAACACTTGGAGAAAACACAATAAACATTTAGTCAACTGAGGCACAATAAACGTTTAGTCAAAAGAGGAACAAAACACGTTTAGTCAAAAGAGGCACAAAACACGTTTAGTCAAAAGAGACACAACAAACGTTTAGTCAAAAGAGACATAATAAACGTTTAATATAAAGAGACACAATAAACGTTTAGTCAAAAGAGACGTAAGAGACCTCTTATGGAGAACCTATGCCGCGAAAAAAAAACGATATACTTTCAATTAAAAAAACATTTTGCTCTACATCATTTATTTAAATAATACGTTGTTAAAATGTTTAAACACACAAAAAATAAACTCTGGTTATCATGCAGTTTATTTTGTCGCGCCTTTCTTGGAACACCTAACTGACCTCAATGTATAAAGAACAAAGTGCATACTTATACTCGTGCTGGTAACTGATAACTGCCGTACTTGTAACTTTTGTAGGAAGCTTAAGGCCGTACAAAGCATTTCTAGACCAAATGGATGTGCCAGGGAAGAGGACTGAAAATTAAGCATTGGCGGACTGTCGCTTATTTTCAGTGAGCTGTCGAGTCCGGCGTGACATGTGTTAGTGGTT
>Ga0224511_10004346_pt1 | contig 10672 bp, 8 predicted proteins | sample SF_May12_sed_USG_2_FD_169988 | JGI IMG/M metagenome (GOLD analysis project Ga0224511, IMG submission 169988) | Sediment microbial communities from San Francisco Bay, California, United States - SF_May12_sed_USGS_8_1 | ecosystem: Environmental > Aquatic > Marine > Sediment | place: USA... | reverse complement strand
CTATGGCAAACGGTCACCGTGGGCTTACTTCTGGAATTTAACAACTTTTGGTTGTAGCAGTTAAGACGAAAGAGAAAACGTCTACGTATTTTAAAATTTTACGATAAGTCCTGAGACGTTTAAGCAATAAAAGTAAAGTCGTTAAAGATACAAAGTCCTCAGAAACGAATGTTCTTTATAATTTAATGTAAAACTGTTAGCTCTAATACAATAATAATACAATACAAGAAAAATAGTTTCTAAGTGCATAGTTTTTACATTATTGTAGAAGGTCAAGCGATGTTACATAACAGAAATGAAGGCACTTGGGTCTTTTGCCTTTTGGCATCAGACAAGAACATTTTAAAAATTATTTCTAAACTATATATTTTGAAACTGTGACCTACTTTTGCCAGCGACGGGAACCTTTCACAGGAATTTTATAAGACATCACCCAAGAATCAATCATTTAAAATTTTGGAAACGGGTTTTGAGAATATGTTAAAGTAAAAATGTTGAAGAACGTCGAAAGACAGGCAAAAACCGTTCACACTTGGTCAACATGACAACTTTGTACCAAGGCAAGGTAAAATAAAGATTGACATATTGTGTAAATGAAGGAAAAGCATGGAATTTTAAATTTCAAAATCTATTTAAGATAATATATAACACATATATTAAAAACATAATATATATCTAAAGTTTTTTTTCGAAATACATATATGTTTTTTTGCATAAGAATAATTTTTGACCCGATGGTAGGGTATCCAACAGAACACTTATAAAAACTGTTTGACCAGTAATCTGATGGACGTTTACACAGTCCAACATGATACTAGGGATCCTAGAGGTATCTCATTTGTTGACAAGAAAAACCAACAATCAGTTTATCAATCTATTGATAACATAATTTTGTGTTCCAATAATTTTGTGTAGTTATTGTAAACCGAGGAAGTTAACTTAAACATAATACTTGTATAAATACTAGTACCAGGAATTATGTTGTCAAAGTGGATGGTGACGAAGTTGTCGCGGTCGGGCCTATTGTGCTCGTGCCAGAAGCCGAGGATATGAAGCACCTCGTTCATCACCGCGCCCGTGTTAACACAACCGGGACCAATCGACACATTCGAATAAGTGTTGTGATAGTAGCCCACTGGGGAGTTACAACTAAACATATCTTCCAGTATTTAGCGATAACACACCTCGATCATATTGATGTACAATAATATAAATATGTTGATAATGATAACAAAATGGAGGAAGTGTTTGTTACTCTTACTGTTGAAAGACGTTTACCCACAATTAAAACACGACAAAGAGGATACATCCAAATTGAAAAGATATCAAGGTATCGAAACAAATAGAGGTTGAATTAAAGAACACCTACCCAGTTCCGTTATGGAACAGGATAAATTCAGCTTCCATGGACCTCGGCTTAAAGTGGATGCACGTTTTGCCGTGAACTTTTGTCTTTTCCTCGATCTCAGATAGTGCTTGGTGGATGACGTTTTTCTGCGTTGGAGCTGACAAAGGATGATAACAAAAAAAACTTGCTTGACAAAAATGCAAATAATAGTCTATAGGTTTTAGTTTTACCGTAAGTATGCGTAATAGTTTGGCGTAAAGCATTTTACCGTGATTTTACCAATTAAAAGGCAAAATTATTAAAAGAAATTTATGTGTATATAACAATCTGATGTTAAGATCATAGTAAACTTGCATGACTATAGTAGCATACAGTACGTTGACTCGATCACATACGGCACAACACCACCAGGCCACGTTTTGCTCCTGTCTGTGACCGCGTTCCTGTGCTGTAACACCAGTATACGCGAGCACATATTCACTTCTTGATTAGTTGTACTTTGTTGCAAAACAAACAACACGTATAATAACTAATATCGCCCCAAGCAATGTATGCTAGCGCATATTAGTTTATTTTACAACGTCTAAGCTTTTATTATAAAACATGAGTATGCAAAATAAGAATAAATCCTTGTTATTATTAGTTACGTTTTGCAACTTTCATTAAAATGTTTTTTCGACTGTAAATTTATAATAATCAAAGAAAACTTAGCATAAGCCAAAATTTATTATAGGGGCTTCCATGCGGTCTGCGTGGTAACTTGGGGGTAAAAATATCGTCATTATTGGTTCTTCAGAAATCGTCATATATTGGCCCTTACTTTAAAACAATATCACATACTTTTTCAAATCCAAAACGCCAGAAAGTCATATTGATGTTATCATTTTAACCTTTTTCACCATCATATGGGCTACTTTAAGTCGGTACTGGCTTTAATAAGATACCGCTTGCTATGGCTTGATCGAATCTGATCACATGTATTTAGTAATAACGTTATTTTTAAACTTTTATAGAGTTAAAAAATTATCCGTTTAAACACAATAAAACAAAACATAGGTTAATTTGCAAAATTAATTTGTTCAATGATATAGACTGTCACATACAGGGTATCGCAAAATAGGTCCGGGTCCCGGCTTTTAGCAGTCGCCTTGTTATGGTTCTATTCAACGATGTTGGTGATAAACGTTGCAACGCTGATAACATTTTGCATGGGTTTGTGTGTGAATCCAAAGAAGTGCCAATTGTCAGAATATATATTAATACAGCAAGGTTGTGACTTTGTTGTCCTGAATACGTACATAACACAACCGTAAGAGATTGTGTAATATTTCTCTTTTTATGACACTGGTTAAGACCACAATTGAGTCCCTTTAATATATCATCATCGTTTAACAATGTTACGATAGTGAACTGGACCGATGAAGTCGTATTCTATTGGTTAACTGACATTGCACATACCGTATCACAAATTGGACGCCGTATAGACATTTTATTGGTCGATTGTGACTTACGTAACGGTTAATCATTGTTTGTAACTCTCGCTAAGATGGGTGTTTCCATCAATAACCAGTTACGGATTAAGTCTATTGACATGACGCTTGAAGTACTATATAGTATATATTGCGTGTACTATGAGGTTCTTAGACAAACATTGTTACATGTACCTCTCGACATAACAAAATACGCACTTGTCGGGTGGCGTAAATATATGTGCCTTCGTGACATGTCAATTGAACCACGTAAGGAAGAGATTAGCGTGGTTACATAATGCCACTCGTAGGGCTAAGTAAGGCTTACATGGTGGACTAAACATAAACAACTAATATGTCCTGTACCATGACATGTCATGACGCCGTTCAACTATCGTTAAATATGTTTCGTCTACCAGACTCGGAAATACATAAAGACACAATAGAACACCTTTCTAACAAAAATGAGATATAACTTGCATGGGGTAATTATTTTACATGTTTATTAACAGCTATAAAAGATGTCACACCGCTGACGCCCCTAATGCATAAGCGGAGGTCTAAGACACAATCCGTTATCCCAGCCGATCGGATAAATTACACTAGCACAAGAGAGTGTATAGATAAGCCGTATAAAAGGGTCATACCAGTGGGTTTTCTCCAGGAAAAAGGACAATGTCTCCCTCAAACAAGCCCAAGTCCTGTTCATCAGGATACACTGTAGCATCTTCTGTTGGGTCATAAAGAATTAAGTCTAATATTTGTAAATGCTTGCAATCTCCTTTTTACAAACTCGAATAGCATTTAGCGTTAATATATTTTAAACACTGGTATGTTTCTTGCACAGTACGTTTAATTGACATTTCGTGAACGTATTTATAGTAAACATTTTCCAGATTTTGACCAATAGATTAGAACTTTGATCAATATGGCATATTTTACACCAATAGCATACGTCCTTTTTGTAATACGCGTATTGCAAGAACAAAACAAATGTATAGGAAGAGGGGATGTGTTTATTGCGATGCGGTGCATTTGATTTTAAATCTTTTATTTTCAAGATATTAATCTGGCCGACAAACAGTCTGACTGAACACGTTCTCGTTTTATGATTGGTAAATAATGTTGTCATCATTCTTGAGTGAATGCAGAACAATAATATATATAAATAATTATATATATTGCTATTTTAATATCTTTTTGTTGGTAAATGATTTTTACCTGCGTATACCAAGGCATCTTCTTAAAAGAGAAATTTTTTTTTATTTAAACACATAACAAATGAAACATATTTACGGCAATATTGAAAGCCAAACTGTCCATAGCATCGCTTCCGATTGATTTTTAATTATATTCCCTTAAGCATTATATAGCTTAAATTAAATGAAAGCAATGCATTTTGTAATTATGATTGCTCATTGTTTTCTTGCTTTCTTTATAGTATGTTATTTTGCTAAAGACTTATTTGATAAGTCTGATACATTATGAGACACGACAATTTGCCCATTAGGGGAAGTAAGACCCTATGCTTGCCTGTAAAGGCAAGCACCTGGCGTACCCGACAAGAACAAGCACCAATAACACTCGCATGTATGCTTTGTGTGAGTTCCAAGTGTGAGTGATTATGGACATTGGACCTTGAACTTTAGTAAAAGGCACAACTATACGTAAAATCTTACCGTTTATCTGCGGTCACCGTGATTGTCATGATTAGTTACATTGTTTTTATGTAACATTTAAGGTCAGTGATTCAAAAGAAATTAATGGGATCGCCATGTCCTGAGTGTCTCTAAGTACCATTGAAGGTCAATGGTTCAAATTTGTTTCAATAGGATAGGTCGTATTGTTTCCTTCATCTTGCAATGAATGTTTTATCTTTGTAATTATATAAAAAAAATATGTTTGGATATATACTGAAACAAAAAAGTTATGTCTGTCAACGTCTAATGATGCGTGTTGTTATGATAACGAAAAATGATAGATCGTAGTAACATACATCAATTTGAATGTGGATTCCAACACTACTTAAGAATGAACATTACTGTCTTATCCATGTTTTCAAACTTTTTATGCGTTTCACGGTGACGTTTAAAAATGAAAATGTTAGTACATAGACTTCTTTGAGACATGTTCAGACAAGACGATTCCTCGCCGTTTCAGAACAAAATTTCGTTCCAAATGCATCAGGCTAACAGCAAAGCACTTGTCTGGCGTTTGATAACGATTACGTCGTGATGACGTCATGAAGTATCAGAAACCGCTTATTCGGGAATGGTTTTTGTTTGGATATATACTAAAACCAAAAAGTTAGTTGTGTGTTGTTTTGATAACGAAAAAAACATCACAGTACCATACATCAATTTTAGTGTGGATTCCAACACTATATAAGAATGAACATTGTAATTTTATTCATGTTTTCAAACTTAATGCGTTTCACGATGACGTTTCAAAATGAAAATGTCAGTAGATAGATGCCTTTGAGACACGTTCAGACAAGACGATTCCTCGCCGTTTCAGAAGAAATTCTGGTTCTAAATGCACCAGGAAACAGCAACTCACTTTTTGGGCATTTTGATAACGATTACGTCGTGATAACATAAAACATAATTTATAAGTTGTTTACATGACGACATTTTACGGGGTCAACCTCAATGTTGTCTGTCCTTTTAACTCCCACTTTCATTAAAATAGTTGGGACGATAAATTGTCATATTCTGTTCTTCTAACTGTTTTGCATCGTTACATGCCTTTGTTTCGTCGTAAACCAAACCAAATGCCTTTTGCCGATCAAATTACGAAAACTTTGAACGGCGTACCGTCCAGATAAAAATAATTTATATTAAAGCTTAGACTTCTTATCCATGGGTAATTTTTACTAGATTTGACAAATCAGTTTCTTTGAACATGTGTTGCACGTGCATTTTTTTAAATTTAAAAAGGCGCGTGATTGTCAAAGTGTATACCTCTGTGCTGATGAGTTTATAAAAAAAAGTTGATATACACGCATTTTGTTTATATATTGTTTATGTTACTTCATGTTTAGGGATAAAAATCGATATATCAAAATGCTGACTAAACTATTTTGTTTCAGTATAGATGACCGATGTATACAACGGTATTTTCGACTTCCAATAAAATATATTTCGAATTAAATAACACGCTTAATTTGCATATCCGGAGTAAGATTTTGTTAAAGAGTCTCTATTTTTTTATTTCAACTAAATGATCACGTTGTATTTAGTTTATAAAGACTTTATTATTTGGCATGATTATATATAAGCATTTTACAGTTTTTCATTAGTCGTGTCTTAACCGGCCCAAACAATCTTTTTTTTTTAAATGCCACAATATTTAAAGTCAGTGTTTGAGTTTTACCCCACTGTTAAAAAATTAAGAACATCACATTAATTACTTATATTGTTTAATATACAATAACACATTAAATGTATTAACTGCGAACATAAATCAGTGGTGCGGGCGTATTTCTGAATGGCGTGTCGAAACGTTGTCTCGCACAACTTTATATTTCAAAGGGAAACAGTATTGACCTTAATTACACTTATAAATTAACACAGATTACAAGGTTTTGAAATCAGAAGACACGATTGTGTAATACATTATGGTGCTCGTTTGGGGTGGGAGTATGGTAAGGACATATTTACAGTGCTTCTAAAAGGAGACAATTGTACCAACCGTTACGTACAGACTCAATGCTCGTGAAGTGTATAACTATTTAATACAAAAAGTGCGGTTGATTTTTTTTGTACAATACAGTTACTAGATACTTATTTGCCATTTCACTATGCGTTTGTTTAAAATATAAAAATATTTGTTCATAACCAGTCATTGCGCACTTTTATCAGTTTAACGGCATATTGTACGCTTGCGTAATCAGAATTTTAATATCAACTCATAGTTACTGTATACATAAAAATATTTCAACAATTAAAGAACCAAGCCAATATATGCTCTCTCCCCATTTGAGGTGTGGTTAGGTTATGCTTTGGAAAAGTCACTACATTTAATTATGTAATTCACGTATTACGTATTAAATGTACAGGTATATATACAAATCTAGTTCATGTAATAATTATTGATCAAAGCCACAATACAAATTTTGGCTAATAAGATTGTGTTTAAAGTGACTAGAGCAATGATAGATGAAACATGCATTCTAAAATGATTATAATTAATACGCGTGTTAAAAACAAGACATTAAAATGACTTACTACTCAATTGTTACGTATAAAACTCTTATAAAAGTCCCCCTTTAATGCCTGAAGTTTAGTGTGAAATGTTTATTCTTGCATATGGGACAAGGATTTCTACATCAACTTCCGGTGCTGGAAAATGTCATCTTACACCCCCCATGTAAGACGAGTCGCGTGCGATGACGTCACGATTTCCCGTGCACTACTTTTATACAAAATTGCCTTTATTTTGCTGGGTTCTAGTCTTAAACAGTAAGGATAGTATTAAAATCGTTTAACATGTAATTTTACAGCACTTCAGGTAAATGCCAGCTGTCAATTTCAACTGTATGACACAATTAGATGCAAGTTTCATAATATCGACCGTGGGAAAATCTCGTTGTCATGTGCGATGACCTCGAATCCGGACACAACGAAATCATTTCAACTGTTTTGAAAAACACATCTTACCTTTTCATTTTCGATGTCTTTGATTATTATTTGTAATAAATTCACGTATTTATGTGAATAAATCACAATTAAACACTTTCTGGATGAAAATAAATAAATCTTGCCGGGATCTCGTTTGGTACGAACTTCAATAGGTACGCGTATTCATCCATCGTGTTATGCAAATTCCAGACAGATTATCCCCTGTTTTAACAAAAAGCGGTTTGTTCAATCGATTTATATTTTACTTCGTCTTAATACTATCACGAACTCTTGATTAAATATCCGAAATTAATGAAAACACATATTTTCGAACGTCAGACGATTTTATTTTAGTAAACACACTGGCCCATGTCCGTGACGTCACGATGTTGTTGAATGAAATATCGCTACGCTTTGGTTGTACTATAAAAAATAGGTCGTGGTGTTTGTTTATTCTTTTAGGCCCCATATAGTTAAATGAAATAAAATATGCAAGAAAAAGTATCTATCATGTGTTCCTGGTGTGGATGGGAAAATCCATTCCTCGGGCTTCGAGCAGCAAGGCGGTGACTCGGCAAGCCTCGTCACCGCCTATGCTGCACTACGCCCTCGGGATGGATTTTCCCATCCACACCAGGAACACATGAAAGATACTTATATTCTATGTCCATTTAGAGTTCTGCTCGACCACGCAAAATCCATTGTTTGGGCAAATAAATAATGTTTTAATGTTACATTTGTTATGTTCTAATCACTAGAAACAACAACATATGTTTGTATTTATTTATTTATTTATTTATTACATATATCATAATAAAAGCCACATTTTACAATGGTGTTCAGCAGTTTCCGGCGTGAATGGTGATGTCATCAAGGGCAATGCGACCATGGTAACCTATCCGGGTCTGACCTTTGAACTCGAACTGAAATAGAGTAGCAATTTAAATCTTAATGCCGGAATGAAACAGCATGAGCTGCGATCAGAGTGAAGAACATGTCCGTGTTACAGCCTTTAATACGTGTACGTATTACAGAGATTCGGGATGCGCCTGTGTTACAGCCTTTGATACATGTACTTAGTACAGAGCTCCGGGACATGTCCGTGTTACAGCCTTTAATACATGTACTTATTACATAGCTACTGGACATGCCCGTGTTACAGCCTTTGATACATGTACTTATTACAGAGCTCCGGGACGCGCCCGTGTTACAGACTCTGATACATGTACTTATTACAGAGCTACCGGACATGCCCGTGTTATAGCCTTTAATACATGTACTTATTACAGAGCTCCGGGACATGCCCGTGTTACAGCCTCTGATACATGTACTTATTACAGATCTCCGGGACGCGCCCGTGTTACAGCCTCTCATACATGTACTTATTACAGAGCTCCGGGACATGTCCGTGTTACAGCCTCTGATACATGTACTTATTGCAGAGCTCCGGAACATGCCCGTGTTACAGCCTCTGATACATGTACTTATTACAGAGCTCCGGGACATGTCCGTATTACAGCCTCTGATACATGTACTTATTGCAGAGCTCCGGAACATGCCCGTGTTATAGCCTTTGATACATGTACTTATTACAGAGCTCCGTAACATGTCCGTGTTACAGCCGTTTATACATGTACTTATTACAGAGCTCCGGGACATGTCCGGGTTACAGCCTCTGGTACATGTACTTATTACAGAGCTCCGGGACGCGCCCGTGTTACAGACTTCGATACATGTACTTATTACAGAGCTCCGCGACATGTCCGTGTTACAGCCTCTGATACATGTACTTATTGCAGAGCTCCGGAACATACCCGTGTTATAGCCTTTGATACATGTATTTATTACAGAGTTACCGGACATGCCCGTGTTACAGCTTTCGATACATGTACTTATTGCAGAGCTAACGGACATGCCCGTGTTACAGCCTTCAATACATGTACTTATTCCAGAGCTCCGGAACATGCCCGTGTTACAGCCTCTGATACATGTACTTATTACAGAGCTCCGGGACATGCCCGTGTTACAGCCTCTGATACATGTACTTATTACAGAGCTCCGGGACGCGCCCGTGTTATAGTCTTTGATGCATGTACTTATTGCAGAGCTCCGGGACGCGCCCGTGTTACAGCCTTTGATGCATGTTCTTATTACAGATCTTCGGGACGCGCCCGTGTTACAGCCTTTGATACATGTACTTATTACAGAGCTCCGGTACATATCCGTGTTACAGCCTTTGATACATGTAATTATTACAGAGCTCCGGGTCGCGCCCGTGTTACAGTCTTTGATACATGTACTTATTACAGAGCTACCGGGCATGCCCGTGTTACAGCCTTCGATACATGTACTTATTGCAGAGCTCCGGAACATGCCCGTGTTATAGTCTTTGATACATGTACTTATTACATAGCTACCGGACATGCCCATGGTACAGCCTCTGATACATGTACTTATTACAGAGCTCCGGGACATGTTTGTTACAGCCTCTGATACATGTACTTATTGCAGAGCTCCGGGACATGTCCGTGTTTAATGATAGATTATAAGATAAATATTGGTGTATGTTAATCCGAATTGAAATTTTAGTGTTATTTTGTAGCATTCGAATGAAAATGTGATGGAATAATCTCTAAATCAGTTGATATAGCAGAATGCAACCAAATTATGGTTATTTTAATAACTGTCGAATATGTCTATATAAAGGTGTCTGGTCATTAACAGAGGAGTTTTTTTGCTTTAAAACTACGCCGACTGTTTGCATTTATAGCGACGTAAGACTTAAAATTAAGCATTTTTCCAAGTCAAGACAAGCAACTATAATGAAAGTATATGGTGTTGACCAAGAATATCACACTTACGTTGTCGGTCCACTATCTTGCATACAAGATGTGCATACACCGACGTTAAAGAAGTAAAACAATGCAATAGATGCAAGAAAGCAGGACTTTGAAACATATAGCAAAATCGTTACACTGTAACACATTTAACTTATCTATTTTAAAGAATACACCAACGATAAATGCTGGCATATATCTACAAAAAGAGAACAAACACTAAAGCTATCGACGGCGGGCGTATTTTGCTTATGGAAACACAACATGCCAACATGCAAACACTGTTGCTACCTTGAACGTTCCGCTGGTGTGGACATGAGCGTTCACTCGTTGGTGGTTCCAGTGATTGCCGTGGTCACCGCTCAGTGTTTTGAGGTGGTGTGTCGTGGACCCGGC
>Ga0224511_10004345_pt1 | contig 10674 bp, 5 predicted proteins | sample SF_May12_sed_USG_2_FD_169988 | JGI IMG/M metagenome (GOLD analysis project Ga0224511, IMG submission 169988) | Sediment microbial communities from San Francisco Bay, California, United States - SF_May12_sed_USGS_8_1 | ecosystem: Environmental > Aquatic > Marine > Sediment | place: USA... | reverse complement strand
TAAAATTGTGGTCTGAACTTCTTCTTGAGACTTGCAGCTATAGCTTTCCGCATAATCAAGTTGTACAATCTTCTCGTGCCACAGGGAGACTCTTTCAACAATCAAATGTGTTCTTGTTGAGTCTTCATTTACATGCATTTTACTTACATGTTGCTTGCAGTCTTCCATCTGATATTTGTAATGCTCGACAAACGTGTCGGCATCTAGCTGTTATTCAATTAGCTTTGTCACAAACTTTCTTCTTTCCTTTCTCTTCAACTTAAACCTGTTTCCACTGTGTAAGCAACGTGTGATCAGAATGTAAATGCTTTCTAATCTGGAAATCATTTGGCAATTGTTTAGCTGCCTGTTTTGAATGGTATTTAAATGTACAATTTGCTTCCGCGGTGTATTGTTTGTTAGTAGAAATATTTAGGTTATTGCATATTTGTATATTTTTCTTTGTTCAAGCTTTGTTCGGATGTTTGTGCTGACTTAAGCTTTCGCTGCATTTTGACGCTTGCGTCTTCGAGCTATTTTATTCCTAAAGGCAGAAAAAATAAACAAAATTCAAACGCTATATTATATTTCTCTGACTGATTATTGTCATTTGTTTGCTGCTGCGTGGTGGTAAATCAATTAGTTCAAGTTCAACATGTTATTGTAAATATAGCCACCGGCCCAAAATACAGCAAATCATACTAAAATACAAAATACAATAATTCAAGTAGTGTCACGTATAATTTCAGTATTATGTCTCATAATGGCATGTACATAAAAGGCTAATGACTTGATCTGATCATCGTTGGAGCACATCATTAGTATACAAAAAATATTATATTCAAACCTGCCTTCATACCAGCTTAATAAATATTGTTGACGTTGTTGCTAGAACTTATTACAAATAAAGAAAACATGGAATTCATATTGAATGCATTGTAAATTCAAGTTAGTCAGGCAAAATTGGCATATTCGTTGTTCTCTTGTAATACCAAGATGTCGTCCAGTTTCAATTAAAAATTGATGGTTTCAGTAGCGAAATTTTGCTAGAGATTTTCTGACATAAAATGATATATTGATACACAAATACCTTTCAGGGTTTAACATTGTTTTAAACTGTTTATAGGTATCACAACGTGAAGAATCATTAATTTGTTGCCGCGAGTTATGTAGCTTACAATCAATAAGTCTTTGTTTAAAATGATGTATAAAAGTTCGTATATCACCAACAGTTTGATTCAACCAAACACACCCAAAGCCAAAGCTATATAAATCAACAAGACCAGGATTTGTACGCAGGATACAAGGCCATTAAAGCAGAGAGATCATGACATTGTGATGTCCGGAAACAAAGAAAGCATGTAGTTATTTTATTGAAATATTGGAATTATGTAGGATTGTGATCGTAATGTTTAAATACAACACCGCAAGTCCGATTTGTTTGTTTGGGAAAACGTAGTGCAATAGTTTAACTGATTGTCATGTTGTTTTCGATTATGACAAGCACGGGATCGACACAGCTCGATGTCATATGTTTTCACGTTCAATTTTTATTTTAGTTACATAGTTTACTTATTTAAATTTGGCATCGGCTTTATTTTTCTTCAAACCCGTTCTTGTTAACAAAACTGCAGTGTGTCTAGTTTGTACGCCGTTTTTTGTATAATCATCCTGCGCATCAACACAACGATGTAAACAAAAATTCCCCCACTTACTAACTTTAGTGATTACAAATACACATAATGTTACTCATCATTGGTGACGTAGCAGCAAATAATGCTACGTCATTGTTCTTGTTAAGTCCGCATTTAGTTTTGTGTATGTACTATTTAGTACATATTTTTACAATACAGTGTGGACGGTGTTACTATAAGAACACATAGGCACTGTATGTGTATTGAAAATTAAACTCAATTCTTTATTTTGTTTATTTGTATTTGACGTTTCTATTCAATCCACCTTGATAATGTAAATAGGTGTTAGTAGAGTTGTTCTAATGTGACTTTTGCGTGAAACCGTATTCAATAAAAGGTGCATCAGCTCTGACTTTAACATACCAAATTGAAAAACAGTATCCGCACACATATTTTGACGATGCTATAGCATAAACATAAAAATAGATTTGCGTATTAACAATGGAAGTAAAAGTCTATTTCCAACATTTATTGCAAAAAAAACTATATTGTGCTTTTCAAGAATACACAAGTATGTGAGAGAGAAAAACCATAATCATAACAATTTAAAAGATTTTGACGAGAATGCAAAATTGATGCAAACATAGCGGATGGGGTCAAGTTAAAGGCACAACGACAAAATAGCCCGTACACAAACAAACAAACAAACAAACAAACAAACACACTTAACACAGAACGAAACACACAAAACCAACACTACTTAACATTCATGTAGCACTGATTTCTCTTTGTTTTACTTGTATAACAATAATTTCTCCAAGCATGGATTTAAACCAGTTTTCTACCATAGCAAACCTCACACTTACTCAACATTAATTGAAGAAGACAAGCAAACTGTTGTTAACACATACATCCACCATCGACACGCATTCAAGTTTGTCCACTATAATAGTGTATAATAACATACAAGCCCGATACAAAATAAATTAACTACATTGTGTAAAAATCATTTTTATTTCTGATTCGTTTTGTGATTTTGGGTTCTAAAATATATAACACAATTCCACGCTGGTTTCACACACATAAACATGTAATTATATTGTGTCAAATTTGAATCTAAAACTTCAAAACGCGTAAAGTGCTTTTTTCGATAAGAACGGCGTCGATAATTTGTTATTCATTTCAACAGAAGTAACGCAACATCAGAACAGAAACACTAACACAACAATAACATGGATACATTAGCGACAACATTACAAATCAAAGACAAAATATATTATTTATTTGTGAAACTAGAATAGTCAGTACAAAAACGTATTTATTGTTATTTTTAGCTTGTAAAAATAACCTTCATAAGCGAATTCCAAACACAATTTAAACGAAAGTTAAACGCTGATTAGACGAGGACTAAACGCAATTATTCTTTACACTCGGAGAATATACATGTTAATAACATTAAACGAATTTCCAGCGAAAAGACAATCAGAACAAATGTATTAATTCATAAGTAATACATGAAGTAAAGTAACCACACAAAAAAACAAGAAACAACAACAATAACAACAACAACACAACCTTGAATGCTAAGTCAATCCTTTTTCGTCAATATATTCCGATTTATACATTTAGATGCATTCATATCGATTCTTGATTTCATTTGAAAATGTGTTTTAAATCAAATTGGTCGCATACTAGTGCCTGTTCATAAAGTATCCCTGAAAAATGTACGTTTGTAGTATTAAAACTACCTAAATCTTGTTGTATTGTACGGAACCTTTAAAGCAATGTGTCACAAATGCAACATTTAACTCGCGAGATCTGAGTTTCGTCATTAGTGCAGTAATGATCAAACATCTTCATCCATTTGGCAGAATCAATCCCCATTCTCATGAAAGCCTCTATGGTAAGATAAGGTTCAGCAGGCGGCGCCCAGTGCTCCCAGTAATTTGAGATGGACTCGCCGGTACGCCACGACCAGATTTTGTTTCCTGGACTTTTGGCTCCCAGGAATATTCGCTCACCACAGTATACCTGTGCGTGGATTCCTTTCAATGTGGTGTTAAGGGTCTCAAAGTCAAGTTGGTCAAGAATCGTTGCCAGTCCACTGCCGAAGTTCTCACAGATTGACTGTGCGTGATCGTGTGATGTCTGGTTCATGTCTACGTAGACTGCTTGATATCTGGGAGGTGGTATCCCGAGCTGCAAATATAATTAGTTATTTTATAATCATGATATAAACGTTTGTATGAACCGGTTAAAAATTAATTCCCAAGTCGCATACCACCCAAACTTTGCGAAGGCAAATATTCGTGACCGAATTTTAATCAGCATTCTTGAAAGTTCTACTATGTTATAAATTATGTTTGTAAGCTGATATAGTACAATTTTGGTTGTGCAATATTTGGTCTGCTATTAATAAACCGATTATATACCTTTTTGAAATCTGATGATGGAGGCGTTGGTTCGCTGCCAAAATACATCCCCAGCTCACATACTTTACTACTCTTAGTAAATCGCACATATCTACACTCGCAGTGTTGAAGACAAGAATCTACGCATGTCCGAATAGAGCGCGTTGGGCTGGATTTAATACGTATACCGTATTTGATGTTTACACGTTTAACTGTTTGTTCGTATAATAGTTCAACGCTTACACTAAATATCATAATCGCATGAACATTTTATATTCGATGGAATCCTCTCTCAAACGACAAGCAGAGCGAGTAATGGAGTTGGGTGATATAAACGACGCTGTCGTTGTTAATAATACTGCCCCTGGCAACAGAAACGTCACAGAATTTACGAACCATTATAGATTACAGTACAAACATAACTAACAAAACAGATATCCCAGCCTTACGTCAAGGGGGAAATATCAATTGTGCTTTTATATCCGCCTTAAGTAATCTCAGTGACATGGACATGTTGACAGAACACTGCAATCTATATGTCCTTAAAACGTTGAAACCATGAATCGCTAGTGGTCAAGGTACTTGGTGTCTAAAAGCTTCCGTTGGGTCAGGAAGAGATATCTAGTGTCTTTCTAAATTGCCAATCCCTATCGATACTAAGTATTAGACCTCTGAACTATGATAATACGATCGTTGTCTATGTATTTATTTATCTACATATGTTCCTCTTCTTTGACATGTCGACGCACAGATGAAAGCAAAATCAAAACTTAGGCGGTGCACAAACAAACGCATTCAATGAACCATGTTTGCCTGCATCTGTATTTGGAGGAGACAAAATGAATAAACCTGTGGCATGAGTGGAAAATATTATTTTAAGGTGGTGAAGTATATTGAAATGCCCAAAGCATGCCCCAAAAAGTCAATTTGTCATTTTCGAAAACTAGAGATGATATTGAAATGAAATGAGCAAAATACAGTGAGGTTACCTCAAAAGTACCAATTTGTATTAATAAAACATAAAATTATTTGTTAATTAACCAATAATTAGCCAAAACAATGGAGTTCACGCGGGCGAGCAGAACTCAAAATCTAATAGAAGCATACCTTTCACACTTAGGCATATAAAACTCCATGCACTAACGGAGGTACTCTTAGAGTTTTATGAGTGAAACATCAATAGTTTGTCCAAAAATAAAAAGGTTAGAAAGTAGGACGTAAACAAAGTTTGAACCAAAATTGATTTGTCTTTTTTTGGACAAACTATTGATGTTTGACTTATAACACTTTAAGATTACCTGCGTTGGTGCATTAAGTTAGTAATAGAACTCAACATTAATCGTTAATTAACCATCAATTAGCCAAAACAATAGATTTCACGCCGGCTTGCATAACTCAAAATTTAATAGGAACATACCTTTCACATTTAGCCGTATTAAACTCCATGCACCAACGAAGGTAATCTTAGATTTTTACAAGTCTCATCTCCTTAACTGTCGGGAGTCCTTAAGAGCATGGACACAATTGAAATACCGTACTTCTATTTGTTCACGACTTTTGTAAACTGTAGCACTGGCAAACATGTACTTAAAACATACTTCAGTTTTGAGTGAAAAAGCTCTTTTGTATCAACTTTCAGTAAAATGCGGTTTTATTGTTTACATTTGTAAGACAGCAAATACGTCAAAACTTGGCTTTAATAGCTTGCTCGACAAAAAATAGTGTGAATCAGTTTCCAATGAAATGTGCCCGGGGAACTTCAAGTAACGTCGGTCTACGCTGATCTCCTAACCGCCCTGGTTACGCAGGTTGGAAATAATAATGAAGAAGTAACCGAACGTAATTGTATTCTTCTGCATTCGAAGATTTCTAGTAATTTTGTGCTTTGCATTCAATAATAAATAGGCCCTTCAATTCCCTGTGTATGATGTCAGACTTCATGACAGTATTGCATACTTCTTCCAAACAGGCAATGTTGGCATGTGTGTTTAAAATTACTCTGGGGACGATAAATTGTCATATTATGTACACCTTACTGGCTTGCATCTTCCCATGTTATCGTGGTCAATCATACACAATGCCTTATGCCAATCACATAACGACATACATGAACGGCGTATCGTAGAAACACAACGAACTTGTAACTTATTAAAGTAAAGACTTTTGGTGCATATGTACATGTCTTAGGTTTTGTCATGTTTATACTGGATCTGACACACCGATTTCTCTGAACACGTTTCGCATGTGTATTTTATGAAATAATAAATAGCGCCTCAATTTCAAAGTGTAATTCTGTGTTTTCGACTTTTTCGAATTAAGTAGATTTGCACACATTGTTTGCAGTTTTCATGTAAGTTAAGGTTTAGGGATAAAGTCAAATTACTGACTAAACGTTCTATTTCAGAAAAGTTGTTAGAACATGAATACAGCGTCATATGTCAAAATAATCAAAATACATTTCTTACAGATGATACATTTAAAATATGTGTTGTCCCTTACATAGCACTATAATATTTTGTTCATCAGTATACATTTTATGTATTTAACTGCAGTATACGTGCCTCCAAAAAATCTTGACTTCCACCACGTATTTATCATTTATAATGTATGTGACGTTGCGCTTTTTTAATGTCAGTTTAATAACTTTTTAGAATTAAAGTATCGCCTAATATGCATTATTTGCATGTGTTTGTAAGACGGCTCTTAACTGTTACACACACGTGACAAATTTTGGCTTTGTGTTAAATAATTGTAGACTTTATTGCTTTTGTGGGGTTTAAGAGAAATAGGCACACTTAAAGTCCCATAAAAACAGGCATTGAACCTTAATGTAAAAAATGCTCAATCTTTATTTATACCATCAATAACAATCAGTTAAAATCAACTTTACGTTTGACATGTCAATATTATATTTTGTTTAAAGCTTAGTAATGAGTTGGGGACTGTAATATGCAGTTCTTACACACCAGTTAACAAAACCAGTTTATCAGGAGAATGTTTATTTCATACAATATTAAATGAACTCTACTGCTTGGGACCAAACATCGTGGGAAGATATATTTTATAGATCTTTGGATTACACTTGTATTGCTTAAGATCCGATTTTGGGTGAAATCAAATAATGACGTTATGCCCTATTAAGTATTTTAATTCAGAGTTTTAAAGATAACCTAAGATATGGCTTCCAGCTGTCTATTTACAACTCTTTTTTAACAACATTTATCAAATTCAATTCGTGAGATGGATTATTTGTGTTTATTTTACGATCAAACATTTACATGGAAAATTACATAAACAGTTTTAAATGAAGCACTTCAATCCTTTAACCATAGCTTGATTACACTAATAATAGCAACGTGGTCATTTTAATACCATTTTATACAAAACACTGCGTAGAATGATATATTTCTTTAAGTGACATAGATCCATAAAATCCCGGGATAAGGTACGATTTATAGTGTCAACTATATTAATAAAATATCGGCAGACAGACGAAACTGGCACTACATAACTTGCGCTTCCATGTCGCGTTAGTCAATGACAAAATATATCAGCACATTACACCTAGTTTCCGATGTTAGTTTGAACTAGTTAAAACGTTATAATGGATTCTCTTATATTATTGCTGCTGTTTACTTTTAACGTCTTGACGAAAGGTATGTCATATGTTTTTTTATTTTACATTTCATATTTAATACTTTTTCTTTCAAGCATAGTACCGTGCAAATGCATTTTATGTTTTAACCGTGTAGACAAAATAATATTTTTAAGAAAGCGACACTCATACATGGCCATGAAATATATCCAACTGGGTAACAATAACCTTCGCATCTTTTTTTCAGGATTTCTTCTTTCGCCAAACACCACTCAGGGTAAATACCACCCAAGTTTAATATCTATATTGAATATACTGAATAACGATCGCTTAATTGTCATTTAAATACAAATATGTTGTTACTTATGTGGACTTTAAAATGACAGAAAAATATTTTAGGCAATACTGACACAACATATTTAAAACCATAGTGATTATGTATATTTTAAATTACTTTTATGTTAACGTGTACACTTGCGATTAACAGTATAACATGTTTTCTGTGAGATTGGTACAAGAGGTAAATTATGACAGCTTTTTGAAATTATAAGAAGCATCAAGTTCACATGAATAGATATCAATTGCCTATGTATTGCCTATGTTTATGTCTCATATTCCACTAATATTATTGACATTTGTTTTCTTACAAAGATAATGAAAACAGAACATGCGTTTTCATTACTTGTATTTTTCTTTAATGTCACATAGTTACTTAACCTGACTTTGTGTTGTTGTTGATTTTTTACAATTATGTTATTTTCTCTGTAAAAGCCACTTGCGTTGATTTGGAGCCGAACTGTGAACACTTCCACATCTGCTCGGACAACTTTCAGACGGCAAAACAACTTTGCAGAAAATTTTGCAACCTCTGCGACGTCGGTTTGTAATATGCATTTTACATGTATTTAAACTAATTAGAATATTTCTTACACTACTACATGTATTTAACTAATCAAAATGTGTTCATTCAACTGGCTAATAGCACTGCTGTGTGGCTTACACTTATCCGAAAACACAAAATATATTTAAAATAAATAGTATTTCTATCATTGTATGCCTAGAGCAAGACATTATATTATTGTACTCTTTTCATTGTAAGATGTTCTATTTGTCTTTTTCAGTCCGCACAAAAATATTGTTTTTCTACGAGTAATAATATTATTATACGCTCAACTATGACACCAATGCATTGACAAATAAACGGCATGGATGCTACATGTATTTGCCGTTATCTTTCAATTCCATAGTCGACGGCGGTTGGTCAGTATGGCACGACTGGGGTGCGTGCTCCGTAACCTGTGACAACGGTACGAGGACGAGAACTAGAACATGTGACAACCCTCCTCCAGCAAACCGCGGTGACGACTGCCAGGGGTCGGCCCAGCAAACATCTGAATGTGTGATGAACCAATGTCCCGGTAAACTGATAGTAGTATTCTAAATTTGGTTTGTTAGAAAACAACATTATATATAATGATTTTGATAACCTTTTCTTCACAGTAACTGGTGTAGTCTTGTAACATGAGTAAACACTGAATTAAAACATTTATTTATTTATTATTTATGTATATTTTTTCAACAGAGTAGGCAAAATACTACATTATATATACATGAGTGTTTTATATGAAAAAGATCCTCGCGATGTTTGTCAATACCATAATTAAGAGATAAAGATATGGAGTCCATCTTTAATTGGTAAACTATCGAGATAGTGCCTCAAAACGTAAGTTAAATGGCAATATGTTTCCTCAATGACATTAAAAATGATCGAAAAGTATTCTTGTTTCATTATAGTCCATGGTGGCTGGAGTATTTGGAGTTCGTGGGGACTATGCAGTACCTCGTGTGGTATAGGACTACAACGCCGTGACCGCGCCTGTGACTCGCCCTGGCCTTCCAAGGACGGGAACCCGTGCTTCGGGGAGACGTTGGCGTACGAAATATGCGCCGACTTTCAATGCAATGGTGATCGATGCTGCGTTTTGGAAGTGTATATATGCGATACACGTTAATTAGTGTATCTAACAGACGTGTGTAAATGAGCGGTGTTTATCTTTTAAAACATGATTTTAAAGCTAATTTAGAAAAAATGTACAAACCTTGTTGTCATGTTTTTGCTTTTACTCCGACTTCTTGCAGAATGTCTCTCAACTAACTGATAAATATACTAAATATCTTGCATTACCTTAAAATATTATGTCAAATAAGTACACTGTTTTCCCCTTACAAATTATACAATGATACATTTTCAGGCGCCCTAGGCTGGACGTCTTGGTCAGATTGGTCCACCTGCTCTACATTGTGCGGTGCGGGTCTACAGAAACGCACACGTGTTTGTCAGAATCCAATGGCGGCCGCCGTCAATGGAAGCTGCATCGGCGATTCAACTGACTTCCGTAACTGCGTTGGAATTTCATGTAAGACATTTTTAATCGTGATATGTATTTCCTTTACGAAAATGCAGTATAATTCCTTAGGCAAAAACTAATAGTATCCTTCATTCCTTGACGCTGATATAGGATATAGCCCATACAATTTCTCTAACATGACACACAAAAGTGTTACATATATATACGACCAAATTGTTGCTTTTGCCCTACTAAAATATAAATATAAGTGATTTGGTCAGAAACATTAGAACATTTTGTGATTATATTTTACATAATATTTAATATGATTTGCTTTGTTGTTAACGGTATGCATATTGATGTTCACCAGAAGATGAAGAGTTGACACCCGTATTTAAAACTTGTAAGCGAACAGGCGGTACTTTGCCTCTTGCTCAATAAAAATCAGGACGTTGAACAACACGAAATGTCTACAGCCTACTTAAAACGTGATAATTACCTGATACAGGTGCTGTTGGGTGGACGGACTGGTCTGACTGGACAGCATGCACGTCCACGTGCGGAGGTCTGCACGAGAGAACACGCACCTGCCAAAACCCGACAGTTTCAGCTCTAAACAACAGCTGTTCAGGGAAGGCCACTGATGTCCATACTTGCAGTAGACTTTCATGTAAATATGCTTTATTACAACAATAAAAAAATGCATG
>Ga0224511_10004344_pt1 | contig 10675 bp, 6 predicted proteins | sample SF_May12_sed_USG_2_FD_169988 | JGI IMG/M metagenome (GOLD analysis project Ga0224511, IMG submission 169988) | Sediment microbial communities from San Francisco Bay, California, United States - SF_May12_sed_USGS_8_1 | ecosystem: Environmental > Aquatic > Marine > Sediment | place: USA... | reverse complement strand
ATATGCACACAAAAGCATGGGCATTCAACAGCCTGCGCCATCCCACCACCAACCCCATTCTTCATTTCTTGCGTACATGCACATGACATAGGCTGGACAGCCTGCACTACATGTGCAGTTGTGCGACAATACATACGCCCGAACACATCCAATTCCATACCCACAGGATATGATCATATGAACAACTACTAGTACTACTAGTACTAACTTCTAAGTTACTAACTCACTAGTCAGTTAGGCAGTAAGTGAGTAAATCAGTAACTGACTGAGTAAAGTAAGTAGGTAAGTAACTCACTACTCAGCAAGCAAGACAGCAAGTAAGCTAGTGGTTCTCAGTCTCATTGCTATGTACTGTATAATTTACCTCACAAATCCTAGCTGAATCGGTGGGTTCGCCCTCTCTTTTCACCTTGGCCAGCATTGCTTTCTTCTGCCGTCATCTCTGAGAAACCGCGCCATAAACAGCCCTTTTCTCGACTTGTTTGAGCAACCCCAAACCCAACATATAATGATATACCCATTTTACAACATAGAAAGAGACAAAATTGCGGCGCTCCTCCCAATTTCTCGCGTTAATTAAAGTACCGTTCATTGTCGTACCCTTCCCACCCTTTAGTACCCTAGACTTTAGATTGAGCCCCCGCGGGCTTCAGATTGAGCCCGCGGGCTTTAGCAAATTGGATCAAGTCCTTGACCTCTCACTCAGACTGTTGTTACCACCGGCTGTCAGTAGCAACGTCGCTGCGCTCCTGCGCTCAACGACCTCTAGCGGAGAAGACCGCTGGTTGAAATTTGCAAATTCAGCGCTCGCGAAGAATGGTTTACGCGAACTTCGCAACAACCGCTGACTGACTCACACCGGTGTTGGTCCTTCTTCGAGCAAGCAGGTACTAACGGCACACCTACTTAATTCCCCGAAGCGCTGGATCCATCCGCAAGCGTGCCGCCCCTAGTGTAGCTTAATCCGTTTTCTCAGTCACTCCGTACGTCGGACATTGGGGCGCGCTGCAGCCAGGTGCGTTCTGCGAAAGGCTCAGCATTGACTGGTTTTGGCACCCCTGTAAAACTAGACCTCTTCTCAGAAACTAACTACGTTACGTTTCCTTCGAAGGGGTGATAAAATGATGTAGTGAAATGAGACATTCCTCGGCATCCGTCGGTACAAACTGACCCAATACTATCAACACCAGGGCCATGATTAGAATATGACATGACATGGTGCACACCTACATCGCATCACCACCGATAGCCACCGTTTCCTGCTGTCGCGTTTCGCTCGCTTCTGGCAGCTTGCTCCTCCTCTCCCTAGGCCTTTTTTTACCAGGGGCAGAGCAGTTCCTTCTGTCGTGAAAAGAATGTGGATTTGTTTGGAAATAAAATTTCGGCGGCGTTCATATAACTGCAAAGAGCACCAAGCGGTCAAATCGTCTAATTCACAATGGAATTGAGAGTTCTGAAGCACAATATTCGGACCAGCGCGCACCTGTCATCGGTCGGTACAACAAACCCAATATTATCACCACCTGGGCCATGATCAGAATATGATGTGGAATAGTGCACGCCAACCTCGTATCAAGCGTTCAAATCGTCTAATCAACAATGGAAGGCTTTCATACAAACCTCGGACCTAATTAGCACTCTTATTTTAGTGCATGACCACTAAAATAAATAGTTGATAGACAAACTTACATTTTTATTTTGGAGCGCTGGGACCCAGTATATAGAACTGAGCCCAGAAGAGCGTCATTAACTGGCCTGGTCTCCCTGCGGTTGGTTCCCAAACTCTGCCAAATCCAGCGGTATTGACATTCCTCGCAGTGTAGGTGGAAGACCGCAGCAGCGTCCTGAGCAAACCTCTTGTAGTTGGTCGCGCCTACAGCAATGTATTTACATGTTTTAAATTGATTTTGGGATAAAACAACAGATTGTGGGTCGATTGGGTTCAATAATGCGTTTAGGCCTAAAAGACCTTCTTCCAACTGCGAAGCAATTTTGACATCGCAGCAACGACGATAGACGGTTCCTTTCGGAGATGATCAACTTGCTGTGCTCACTTATTTCGCTAAAACAAAACAATACTTGGTCATATTGGTGTTTAAAGTAAACGTTTTACAATTTTAGTATTCAAGGTTTTAGTTTGAAAACTTAGATACAGTAAGTCATATTTTCAATTGAGACTTGAGATGTATCCAATTGCTTTAGATATAGATAAACCTGATCATACGTACTGTTGCGCCAACAGAGTTTATGTGCGAGTCTTCAGCGAAGAAAAGCTGGATCATCTTCCAGGTCATCAGACAGTTGGTTCAGCTCCTCAATCAAATCATCCTCTGAGTCACTAAAGTCTACAAATAGAATATCTTCGTATATGAACCAACTTGTTTGTTATTTGTTAGTTGTTAGTGCGGAATCTTTTGACACACACCCATACCAGTTAGCCAGTGCAGGCTCTGAATCAGTGGTTGTGTTTGTTTAAGTGTGATGGTATGAGAATACAAAAAACAGATTGTATATAGTGCTATGATTATGAGGAAATGCATGAAATCATCATCACCACCCAACCAAGGAAAAAGAAGGAAACTGCCAAGCACATTAGCAGAATTAAGGGTATGTTTATCCACACAGGGTTACAACACAACAACTTTACTTACTACAGTGACATAAAGGAAGGGACTAACAACTGACCCTGGGAATCCCCTTTCGCGCGCGCTATGTGCGTCTCGAGTACGGAGTTATCTTCGCATGCTGAATCAGATACAAGTTGCGTTTGTTTACATCGCTGATTACACTCGCAGTATGTTTCCGTTCAGTTAATCCACTAGTTGATAGTTTTCTCAATGATTTATATGTTTCTTTTGGTATTTTATTGAATCTTTGCTGCTAACAATTCACTAGTACATCAGTGGCGAGTCGCAAGTGACACCGCTTATATCTGTTAGTCTGATATAGTGAATCATTCAACGCGGTCTGCTAACGGATGCTTTGCCTAACCTAGATAACTTGACTCACTATGTCATAGGCTAGATAATTTTCTCAAAAGCCACCAAAGTTAGGAGTGGTTTTCTGACTTGAATTATCATGATACTATAAACATCTTTTTAGACTTCCAGAGAAATGATAGGACTCTAACATATTATACAAGAATTGTTCATTTTTAGTCAACCGTTGAAAAGGAAACTGAGCACAAAAACAACGGATATTTATGGGAAATGTGGCTTAAAATTTGAATATCGCGGCCTTGTCGAGCAAACAACTGCTCGGATTGCTCAGTTCTCCTAATACCTCTGGCCAATCGAACATTGGTTTTCAATCCAGACTACTATCTATTGGCTAACTTTACTTTTCAGTCTATAAACCGGTCACAAAACCTGCGTAAAGGTGTATTTGTAATTTAGTTAGCCATTTTGCCATCTTATCTGTGTATTTATCAATCAATTGTTACACCTCAGGCAAGGTAACTATGTTCTTGTCATCTCATGAGTAAAATAAACAAGATTGGGAATAGATGCGTTGTGGTGCTTGATGCAAAATGACCATGTTGTGTCATGCTAATTAGATTACGGCCATTTGCACGGAACACTCAAAGCTGTAACCAGCTCGCGCTCTGATTGGTCAATAAAGGGATTCCCAGGCTCAGTTGTTAGTCCTTTCCTTTATGTCACTGCTTACTAGCACCTCGTCATTCAGGAAGCGGCTTGAAATAAATAATACAACTATTGTGATAAAACAATTTTTGTTTATTTTCTGTTGACTTTGATCTCTTTTGGTTGATTTCTGTATAAGTAGTAATTCAGCATCAAGGACACCAGAGAATTTTTTACCTTCCGCGATCAGATCTGCAAGGGCTTCTTTCTGTGCTTTCATGTTCATTCATTGTTTCCCCTTCTAAACCGAAGGTCCTGCTTTCTGCTAGGCGCTGCATCAGCAGTTAGAATAAGACTGCAACAGATTGGTTCCCAATAGAATACAATTCAGTCACAGAGTCTGACCGGTAATACCCAAAAGATAAAACACTGATGGGATCTTTTAAAATAAAGGTTTGTACCCATACCTGGCTTTGACAATTCCCATTTATTTTGTAAACTTCACTTTCGCATAGTTGGTAGACTGCTCCATTATAAAATGCTGACAGCATATTGCGGATCTGGAATTCTTCCAAGAAAATCTTCTCTCGTTTGGTCAACAAAAGCTCTCCAGATGTTGAACCGACTAGGCTCTTTTTCCTGACTGGAGAACTCATGTAGTGACACGGATGTGTCGACAGACGGCCCAACAACCGTCTTGTTGTTACATCCGCCAATGACAGATGGAGATACCATATCTGCAAAAAAAATGCTGAACAATGCGAAGCAACCCAGATCGGGCAGCAGGGGGTCATTAGGTGAAATATAAACCAATTCAATTTTAACCATGTGCTCTGAGTCTGTCAGTGTGAGTGTCTCTCACTATAAGTCACCAGGATCAACGGAGCAATTAGATTTTAGACAAAAATTTGTGTGGAACTAGTAGCAGTAGTAGTAGCAATAGCGGTAGCAGTAGCGGTAGCAGTGGTTTGGTGTATGGGCTCGTCGATACATTGAGTTTCCTTTGTCAAGCCAAAAGTCCTGTTGCTGCCAGTCACTTACGAGTACTGAAGAAATGGAGAAAGCCACTCACCTGTGCAGTGTACTAAAGTAGATGCGCTTTCTTAGCTCTCGTGGCATGGACTGTGGTGTGTAGCAGCTTGCGAAGGGTATAAATATGTTCTGACACACTGACACTGGCACTGACAGCTACAGACACCGTGACACAGTGACAATGATAACATTGCACAACATTGCAGGTGGTTGATGACCAGGTTGGCCATTTGGTTAACAGATTTCTAAGCAACATGGCTAGAACCGAGGTTGTATGAACACGTGAGTGACGTAGTCTCAATGCTGGTTTTTAACTCACCCGCATTTACAGAATACCCTCATTTTCTGTTAACTTTTTCCTCTCACAGCTGGAAAAAAATGTCGAGTTTCAGGACAAATTTTACTGAAATTAAGTTATATGCGAGTCCTTTTGGGACATTTCACTCAATACAACGAACGCCTCCAGTTGTTCGTGACATCACCAACGTCCCCGAGCTGAAACTCATCCTATAGGCAACCGAGGTTGCTATATCAGCTCAGATATTCAATAAGGGGCATGCTGAAAGTTGATCTTGGGTGGACTGTATTTTTAATCAAAGTTGGATGCAAGAGACTGCTAGCGGAGTAGTGGTCAGCCGTGATCTGGACATTGGCAATGCCAACGATATAACAGTCAAGAATCATCTTCCTTGGTATCGCTCTGTCAAAGAACAGGAATGCATTCTAGAAATTCTAGAGATACTGATTCATGGTAGGCGGCCATTTTGGCACTGGCTGATGGTAGACTAAGATGCAGAATTTGCGCGAAGTGATTCGCATGACAAGCAAATCATATTACAGGTAAGAATTATTTTGTCATAATCATGGCTGCTTATTTATGAGCAGTGTCACTGTTATGAGTAAGGAATAAAAATGGCTGTTGCATTTTTCTGATAATACTGAATTAGGTGATATGATCCGCCCTTCAAATATAGTGTATCCCAAGTGACCGAGCTGATGATGAGAAGCCAAGTGTATGGCTATGAGATGTGATTTAGTTGACACCTCATAAACATTATATATTTATTTAAGTTTAAAGGGTGGTATTTTGTATTTGATCTCTGCTCATGCAAAAACTAAATTTCCCTAAAAAAGACACGTCTAACGGAATCTTATTGTGACATTATTTAAGAAGAGATTCACAATGCCCGTTTATATACCAATAGGCCATTTACACGTCCCAAGACTACCAGTCATGGTTTTGTAGTACCCCAGAGAAACAAGTCAAACTGAAGTCACAAATAAAACCCTCTAATATCGGTAATAAAAACGAAAACGACAGCACATACAATGAAAGTAACAGCGAAAGCAACAACAGTGAACAGAGAGGACAACTGCTAACAGCGGCTCCAGCGGCACAAACATCTTTATCTTACCCTAAGGTGAATTTCAACTTTATTTCACAAATATACATAAACTCCAATTAGGGTGCATGGGTTCAGATATCTAGCAGCTGGGCTACTTTAATTCCTACTAACTTTTACTGCCTTTATTTTATTCAAGCAGGGTCTCGAATCTCATTTGCGAGGAACCGACGATAAAGCTGGGAGGCAACTCTCTTATTGGCATTTGATTTTTCAAATTTTCAAAAACCATAGTCTAACAGCAAATATTTCTACTAAAATGGACATACAGTGACTCACTTTACTACTAGGCTATAAGCTACTAGTAGCAAGTAGTAAAGTAGCCTATTACAGCAATATGACAAGAATGCGCTAAGTTATGTCATGAATTCTGTACAGAGTGTAGTTATAAATCCCGGTGAAGCCTCCTGATGCATCACTGTGGGTTAGGGCTCTGGAGATTTTTGCACGAGTTCATCAGCTTCCATTATTCACAATTTATAGATGGCAGAAAGTCCATCAAGAGGCGCGATAGAGCTCAATCACAGATGCAGACTAATCACCGTTTTTAAGAGGTAAGGAATCAGGATTGCGGATAATATTGCCGATATGCTTCTAATGATTCAATTCAGCGTTTTATGCTGAATTGTTTATATTACAGCCTTGCGTGATATATCTTGCAAGATCTGCGCAGATGGGATGGCGGTTTGAACTAAAGAGCTCACCTTGAGATGTTCGGATACAGGTGAGTCATGTACTTGCGAATAAGATATTGGCAACCAGAATCATACAGCCCATTCCCAAAGTCTCTCACGCAGTCGGTGACTAGTCAGTCAGCATCATTGATCGAACGAGCTGCATATCACCTCACCAAGCCCCAGAGAGCTACATGTGAGTCACTCCCTAAACTATTTCTGGCCCAAAATGTACTTTAAATTGAGGTGAAGCCGTGTAGGCAACTTCGCTGTAGGGTCATTTCACCAAGAGCAACCAAATACCAACACTGAATAATTCATCTAACAAGCCAGCTCAACACCTAAAAGATGTACGGGATTCATTAAGTGGTCATCGCTTTTCGAAAACAAAACTGGCTTAAAACACCCCAAATTTTGGACTCTATTTGGTTATTTATCTGCAATACATCTTGATTTATTAAGTTTTATTATAATCAGTTTTATTTGATCACTAAAATTGAGCTGTAGATCATGGGATATTTCCATGCCTTGTCTTATGGAGGTCTAGTTCGACTGCCAGCAATTACTCCTAGTCACTCCTTATGATCCCTACTGTATCAAAATGGCTAGAAGCTTAGAATGCATTGCTCTACGCTGGCCAATGCTGGCACTACACAACAGCTTAGAACACTCTGTAAATTAGTCAATTTCATTCTAGGCGGCAACAACCAGAGCATGAAAAAACACTGATGCCACCCAAAACTCAAGCCAAAGGATGGAAGAAAGCAGGTTCACAGTAAGTACAAGATAAAACAACCATGATTATTCGCCATGGCAATGCACAATTGTGCATATGGTTGTTGCGATTTGCCTGTCTGACCATAGGTGCAATCGCGTGCTCGATTTTTTATGCGACCGAACAGGATTTCGGTCGCGAAATCTAAAAAAACTGTTCAAGAGTGCGACTGAAAAGCGCAATTTAAAATTTAAGCATTTCTCACTCTCGCTTGCGCTCTGCGACCAAAGACACGTGAACAACATTCTACCATTGAAAGTAGGTGTTTGCGTAGTGGTTTAGGCAAATGTCAAGGTTATCGCAAAGAGACATGATTAGATTTTTAACTTTCAGCGAATAAAGCTCAAACAAAGTCTCCCTGTTAACCAAAGAGCAAACTCCACAACCCTGCCGTACAAGGAATATCAGGAGTATAAACAAGACAAAAAATTACAATAAATAAAAAAAATTCAGGCCAGCGTGGCAGAAAATGACTCAATTTCCCCTCAATGGCATCACACAACCTGTAAACGTCGAGGAGGAAGGCCGAATTCCAACCATGGAGAGACAATGGGTGATCTGCACTTGGTTGTGGCCTTCAAATTGAGGGGTGATCTCTATTCGTCCTAATTGCATTTATTTTATAAATTGAGAAGTCCTTGCTGCAGGTTCATAAAATGATTCTGAGAGCCCAAAGGAACCATCATGATTCTACTAATCGCATCCAAACACCCACATCAGACAAATTACCTACTGATTCGAATCCAGCTATCAAATGTGCCGGAGATCGCAAGAGTTAGACATAATTACGCTCAAAGATCAAAAGGATTCAGTAAGTGTTTTGGCTTTTCAAACATAGAATAATTGCGTTGTCTAGCTCTCAAACTCAAAGGCTATTTGGTTTTTCTTCAAATAAATTAGAATTCAGCTCCTGTGTGCACGCTGTGTGCAGAGAACATCAGGTAATTTGTCGTAAACTGTAAAGCATCTCCTTATAGGCCTGAGATCATTACTACTGTAGTTAGTAGTACCCTATGGCTTGTAGTCTTAGTACTACTGTACTAGTACTGCCTTCTACTACTAGTCACAAGTCCTGGTCCTTAGTACAGCAAAATGCTTAGAATGCACAAACGTCATGTAGTGAATGCCTATACTGTATAGCTTAGATCTTTCTCACTAATACTCCTGACCATTTGTCACTTCTAGGAACCAACAACAGTGCATGGGGTTGATGATTAAAGACTAATTCAAAGATGAAAGAAAAAAGGAATCTCCATCAGTGACGACGGAGCCTTCCTTCCAAGGTAATCACCAATCTCCATTTACAAACATTATTATTGTAGTTTATCATAGTTAAAAGAGTTGCTTTACCACCCATGAAATCTCATACAATGGGACAATCCGTATTAATTGTTATTATCTTGTCACTTGCTAGAGGAACCTTCATCCTAAATGACCTGCAAGTCTATGTGACCCTCAAGTCAGAGGAAAATTCAATTCATATCCACATCAAGGCAATTTTGAGGTAGAATCCATTTTTTTAGGGGTCACCGTTTCCTATCTCATCGAGCCTAAACATGCTAACTTAATCACATCGCATTTCTTGGAGATGAACAGGATTCAATGAGTATTTTCAAACATAAGCTACCACTTTTTAAAACTATTTTTAAACCTTTGGCTCCAAATTTATGTAAATTTGAACACATTATAGTTTTTAAGTATAGGGTAAAACTGTGGACGAGTAAACTAATTTTTAATGGGGTTATGACACGCTCGATGGTAGATGCACTTTCGGAGTTGTGTTCCTCATTCTTAAAGGGAGGCAACTCCACATTCAGTGCAGCAATAGCGAGTGGTCTTTTTCCACAAACCGAATATCGGGCACTCGAATAACTACGGCCCAAACAAAAATAAAATGGGATCTAATTACTAAAACTTAGTAACCTAGGGATCTTTACCCCCTCATAACATAGAGTAGAACTTAAAATTGAACGTAGCATTGGAGAAAACTTAAGTTATGAGAAGTGCTTTGCCGGTTTTCCCTAGCGCTAAATAGAGGCCGTTGCATTCGGGCCTCTATCATTTCGCAACAATGGCACTAACACTCATTGACAGAGGTGAAAAACTGCACTCTGAAACCGTATTTCTATATTTTTGTTGAACATTTTCTCTATATAGACTTGTGTGACTACAAGTCTAGTGTTCACCTGCAAGAGGATTTTCCAAACATCAGCCGAGATACCAATGCAAACACCAACAGCTCTGTGTTAATTTCCTATCTCGAGGCCAATTCTGGTGCGTCGACAGTCTGAAAAGTGCGTCGCCGAGGGCTCTAAGTATGCGTATTGGATAGGGCTATATCTAAGCTTCCATTTGAGCTGGGTATTGGGCTCATTTGTTCATGGTAGGCTTCAGAATCTGAAAACAAGTGAAGACACTTTTGGCCATGACATAACCGCTTTAACCTCCTTTTACATAGGTCCAGTTACAGCTATAGTACAGACACCCTTACTATATAGTTATAATCTCTAGCATAGCAAAGTGCCTAGCATGGGATGCTGCATTATGCTGTGAATTTTGTTATAGTACTGCATAATGTATAATTTAGTTATTTCTGCAAATTTCTAGGCATCAGTAACATCAGTAGAGTGAACTGAATTGGCAGAGCTGAAGCCAAGGATGGATGAGAAAAAGAAGATAAGCCCGCCACAGAACATCCGGAGACCTACAGGGTAATAATTCATTCCTCGTTCACACGCATATCATGGTCTTGAAGTCATTTTCTCTCCGAGGTAGTTATGACACTAAAGCCTTCCCCATCCACACACATGTGTCCTCAGAATTTTGATAGTTACCGATGCATCTTGAGCCATGGAGTAGCTCAGTGAAAGCTCATTGTAATCCAATTATATATTATTATAATGCGTGCACTCTTTTAGGTCCAACATCATGTCCGGCATGTACCTAAAAAACCACAGATAGGATAGGATAATTTTATTTTACATGGATAACTTAATAAGATCAGGGGGTCTTTTTTACATCAAGGTCCATGAAAAAACAGCAATGAAAAAAGAAAAAAAAAACAGCACAAATCAAGATCGGAAGTCCTTGTAAACAGTCCAGGTCGGTTTATGATAAATAATGAAAACTGGTAAACTTAAAACAGGCTAAGTGTTGTCACAATTTAGATTTACAGAATGGCTACCAAGATGGGAGTTAAAAATCCGT
>Ga0224511_10004343_pt1 | contig 10675 bp, 4 predicted proteins | sample SF_May12_sed_USG_2_FD_169988 | JGI IMG/M metagenome (GOLD analysis project Ga0224511, IMG submission 169988) | Sediment microbial communities from San Francisco Bay, California, United States - SF_May12_sed_USGS_8_1 | ecosystem: Environmental > Aquatic > Marine > Sediment | place: USA... | reverse complement strand
GGATCGTCTTAAAATGCCATATATTTAAATAAAAAAAGGTTTATAACATCTCTTCCTAGCTGCAAATATGTGAATCCATTAGGATGGTCATACGTTAAGCCATTCTTACGGCATTTGTCGATACATGTAATTTAGACCTGTTTAATGAATGTGCATGTAATGGTTTTATTGCCGGCAGCGGCTCTGTTGTTGCCACATAAACAAGGTAAATGGTTATGTCTATCGGGAATGGAACAGATCTTAGTCTGAGCAAAGACAGTTTAAAAGAAATGTTTTGCATCTTAAACACGCCACATTAAGTAGAACAAGAATAAATCAAACTGATGAAAGGGAAATTTATAGTGCTTTAAATTATATACTAAACTGGTGACATTGAAAAAGCACTTTGTTAATCAAATACATTAAAAATTAGATGATGGTTCGCCACAAACAAATTTAGATCTGCATTTGTTATTATACTAAGTGTTTAATATTAGTAATGCTTTTATTATAGTTTGACGTTGAAAACGTGGTTAGTGTCAATTGGGTGTCATTATTTTAATTTACTAATGTACGCGTCTTAGACAAACAGACAATAAAAACGTGAACAACGATAAATGATTATTACGAAAACAATACAATTGGCATTTTACATTCGTTAGGTTTTATATGATAACATGTTTTCGACAGTTCCTATTGGAGCATTTAAAAACGCATGAATTGTCGCAAAAACCATTATAATTATAATAAAGGTACATGACAGTAATTGGTTATAAACAAACGATAACATTTACTCGATATATCATTTTGGAATAATTTAAACTGGAAGGGAAAAGCCCCCAGGAAACAAGGCTTGAATGACAAAATAGCAGCTTCGGTTCTATTAAAACTATTCATCAGTGGTACTGAAAGATGCCTCACCACGACGCCCCCTCCCGCATGAGGTCCAGAAAAATATAACTACACAATGATGAAGTACGGGGTGACTTTTTACATTTGCCACACAGGCACTTATCACCAGCTGTAGTAAGTTGAATTAAACGGATGAAAAGGAAAGCCCTCAGGAAACAAGGCTTGCATGAGAAAATAGCAGCCTCGGTTTTCTTGAAGCTGTTCATATAAACCACATTTCTGCAGAAATATTGGCGGCTGTCTTTAAATTCTTGAAACCATTGATTACCATCACCGTATTAAGCAGCAACATATCATCCCACAGAATCATCAATACAAAACTATCAACGCCAGTGACGGGATCGGTCAGAATACCCAGTTTATGTATGGCAAGAAAAAAATTGCAGAGTAATATAGGTGTAATAGTATCCATTAAATTTAAACTGAGTGCTGATGTTTGTTTGTCGGCAAATCATCAATATCAGGGTCGTCTTAAAGCTTGAACGTAGAACATGGGCATTATATATGTAACAATAATAATATATTATACATAGTTATTAGTCTATTTTTTTATACGTACGAGTAAGACATAACAATTAGAATGTTTGAGTTTATCAAATATCCACATGCCATGTTAATTGATGTGTTTCTTGCTTAACGTTTGCGTTTTTATAAAAGTTTAACAAGAATTCCATGTGTTGTTTTATTATTAACAATCTTAACATAGGCGCTACGCCGAAACGTTGTTAAATACGTTGGGCGTATTTGTGTTTGTCTATTAGCTTACGTTTTTGTAGCGACCGTGCCTAGTGTCCTATTTGTAGTGTTTGGTTAATAATTTGAGTACAACATATTACAACAAAAGTAAAATGAAATCTCTTTAAACAAAATATATGCTTCCTGCTCTTCCCAATATCTGTGGAATTAAGTGTCTCGGCAAAAATCGTACACTGATATAGTGCGTGCGGAAAAGCCACGATTTTGTAAATTTAGACGTTTATCTTTATTGTAAATAACGTTCACTGTTTTCAGGCCAACCTTAACTATCTTCTTACCACGCATAGACGGCTATAATGCTATAGGTGTGCCCGCACTAAAATGCCCCTGATTTATCATGAAATAAAGTAATACATAGTGTGCTAAGAAGCAACTCAACAGCTTCCATTCACATTTCCGGTGTGGCCAATGAAAATAAGAACCTATTTCAATTCTATCAATGTGTAAATATTTTATGAGGTTGTCTGATTATAAAATGTCGGCCAGACGTGTTGAGCAAACAGGTTGGAACACAATAAACGCTATCGATGTCATTTCTGAACATTTTATGTTGGTCTAGGACTATAAATATGTAAAAGACACCTTAAATCACTTACATAAAAGAGTGCATGGTTTTAGACGTATGTCTGACACTCAAACTACTTAACGTGGGCTGTGTATCATATCAATAAACACAGGATGCTTTTACTGCGAATCAGATGGGTTATAACAAGACCCAGAAAAGCCTTATTGTTTTAGGGTGTTTAGCTTTCTTAATTTGCCTGAACCTTTATGAATTAGTATCAGCTGGGTTTCTTTTTAACAAATCAACATTAGTTACTGATTTCGTATTCAAATGCAAGCAATTTAATTGTACCAAAACGTCAGTAAAGTCAGAAAACAAAACAAATTGTTACTTATTACTATTACCTTACGCATCTTTGAAACCCATGCAAAAGACTTTGTTTTGACTACGCACTCACATTCGCCTTTAATAGCATTACACCCTTTTTCCATTTTAAAAACGCGTTACCTTTTTAAACAATAAGTAGTTATAAACGATGTTAAAAGTGACAAGCAAAAGCTTTAAACCTCTGGTAGGCTGACGTGGAGTTTGGCTTCACCTGGTTGAGACATTGGCATTTTGACCGCTTATATTATTTTAGCTGGAAGTCACTCTACATGTAAACAGCCACAAAGTAATCACAACACTAAACAGTTTAAGACTCGAATCATCGGCGTGTATAACAGGGTAACAGGTCCGATCTCATCATTTAGTCTTCTTGCCATTTACATACTGTAGAAGTATATTGAATAAAAAGTGAGTCACAACCAGGCCTAAAATAGGGTCCATACTTGCAATTTGCGTGTGGTACTTTCCCGCGTGTAGGCCTACATGACGGCATTTGACAAACATGGTTGAGTATAAAGTTAAAGAACACTCAACGTGCGTTTTATATTATTTATATGACTCCGAGGATTCATTTCAATGGCTGGTGTGATCATATAAAGTAATGCAAACGGTTATTTCTCAATGATTAAAGCAGCTGACCTCCAGAATATACTAGAAAATTATTAGTTATACAAATATTTTAAAATATATCTTCAAGTACATAATTTTATAATAGTTGTTAGAAATCAAAATAACGGTTAAACCTATATATTTTCACTTTCTTGCTTTAAAATAGACAATTTGCTTTTCTGCCATAGAGCTATTCCTACTATTTACTTTTTGAGTATCTGGACGACAACTGCTTTAATGCTTAAATGCAAAGATACTGAGGTTAAACTTAAAATTAGAAAGTTAAATGACGCAAATAAGAAACCGAAGGGTAAACGACTTTTAAATTGTAGCTGCGCCATCACAATTACAGCGGTGTTTAATTATCAACCTAATGAGTGCAACCATTTTGTCTCCACCTCCAGTAATTATCTTGGCACACACGAATACAGAAAATGCGCTTTGAGGAAACGGCAATGGTCACCTCTATGTACGTGGTATTGTTTGTTGTCGGTAGACCTGTTTGACAATTCAATAACACAGCCATCCATTCTATTCACGACTTTACAGACGCCTCAGTTAGTACCTTACCATGGACACTCATGCTACACGCGATTCTATAACGAGAACATTTAAAATTCAGTATCTTCTTTAGGCGTAGGTATTACATTTTCTCAGTTGAATTTAGCTTACTACAGCTAATATTTAGTGGTTGTGTGGCGACTGTAAAATGTCGGCCCGTACTAAGTCATTGTGTAATATTATTTTGGTTCTCAGGGATCATGGATTGTATTTGTTTGTTTGAAAATGGAGTTCCGCTCATTCGGTAGGGGGCGTTAGTGGTGTGCCATCTTTCATTACCATTGATGAACAGCATAAAAACCGAGGCTGCTATTTCCTAATACAGACTGCGCTTCCTGAGGACTTTCCCTTTTCTCAATTGATATTATGCTTATAAATGCTTGCAGTTGCCATCTGATAACTAAAAATCGTGTACGTGGGGCGTTTAACAGAACAAACAGCAATTTAGTCAGCAGCTTGATATATCAAAAACGAACACAGCAACAAAAATGTTTTTATTGTATTCTGTATGCTTTTAAATTATTGATTTAATGAGTTCGCGTGCTGTTTCACATAGGTGGCGGAGTGTTGAAGGCGTAAAATAACATGCGGTAAATTTGGCTCATCCATGAAATGTTTGTGTGTATGTAAGCTACATTGTGAGAACAAAGCATTCATTAACACATATGGGAAATATATCAGCAGTATCTAATCAAAACACGACACAATTCTTATAAATAATACTTAGCTTATGCTATGATACAAAAATGTCCAATATTATAATGTTGTTTCGACAAAGGCAAATTGCACAAAAAACCTTTACTGATATGGATAATTGAAAATGTCACTAAAGGCCTCCGTGTTATTTTTACATATCTGTTCGGTTTTGATGAATCAGCCATTTTCAGACCGACGGAAACGAAGAACACACTGCATTGAGACCGGCTCAAATAATTAAATACGGGATAAAAATGAAAAGCAAAGCTAAAAGCAGTCTCCAATATACTTTAAACGATCATATAAAAGACCGATAAAAATAAAACATGCTCTGAATGCTTTCCTGACAACCGGTATTGGAAGTTGACCAAAACAAAATGTCCTACGCTTATGGTAAACAAAGTATACCGCTTAATGTTCGAACAAACAAATGGACGTGCTAAGTGCGCTTTGTTTGCCAAATACATTACATCAGGCAAATCGGGGCTGTGTGTTTTACGAAATTGCGAAATATTTCAATTAAGTTATTGTCCCAAAGAAACCAGATCAAAATTGTTCTCTAGCTTTAGGTAACCAGTCTCCATAACCCACATAAAAACAGGGCACCCCATAATAATACCACACCATGCGGAGAAGCGTTCTGTTTTTTAAATTATTGCTATAAACGTCGCTGATTTAGAAGCACATAACTACTTACATGCCGTCCGATGCGAGTGAAGATCAGTTTGAGTCTCAAATAGGATCTGGGCTGATGATGAAAGTTGTCATTTTTATTGAGATGGCAGCTTTATGCGTTACCAAATTGGCGTTAACTTATTTATGTGCACAGGGTTTGTTATTCTCCTGATATATATTACATTAGTGCAGTAACTCCGTTTAACCAAACAAAATCATTACCCAAAATAATGTTGATGCGTGCCTAAAACACTCCCAGAAACTGGCATCAACGACTACATTATGATTTCGGGTCGAATGTAAGCCATGAAAAAATAAGTCGTAAGATACGCTCAAAACAAAATGAGAGTTCGTACATTTCCAAAATTCCAGTAGGGAACTTCTGCATTGCTTGTTAAAGAGTATAATTATGTCTGATTCTTTCACTAATAACAATTATGTAGGAAACACAAAAGTAAGTGTATCGATTAAAAAAAACTTATGCCAACAAATGCACATTAAGCGAGATATTTCTAACTGAAATATTAAAATCATTCTCAGTGTTTTAATATAGGCAGGTAATCCAGAATTACTCAGTACAATTTGCCCGTTGAGTGCAACAATGTAAATATAGAGTCCGACCAATCAGAACCCCTCGGTCATTTCTTCGGAAAACGACACTCTCCGAAAAAGTCCGTAAACTTCCGAGACCAATCTGAACACATCGGACAGTAGGCTACACCACACCATCTTATCTGCAAGAACCGAGATTTATTGGCAATCAACAATTTATTCGGTACGTATCGTGAATACATTTTTTTGCGTATTTTGCAATATGTTTCGGTATTATGTTATTAGTTCATTCTTTTTGACAATAAAATACTACTTGATATTAAAGTATTTAATAAATAGCTGATAAATAGCTGATAAAAAGATCAGAATTATCCCCTTTAAGAAAATAAATGGCTTTATATATTTGAAACCGAACTAAACAGTGAATTTCCTTCGCTATTTGCATAACAATAAAATCCTTTTAACATTTGCACATTTTATGATAAGTAGTAACTACTCTGTCTGGCTTATGACCGACCGATTGCAATGTGTTGATTGTTCAGTTGGACACCGCCCGATTAAAACACGGTCTTAACCCTCACCATCTATTGTACCGCTGGCCTGTCTGTTGTGTGATTAAAAGATCGTTCCGGACAGTCAATTCGGATCATTTATAATTAACAGGAAATTGTACATCAAATGTACACTGGTTTACGACTATCATTTGACAAGATGGCCTTTTTAACACAAAATTTTTCCTGTTTGTGATAAGCGTGACACCCGAAAAAGAAGGAAAGTGCAGGGTAGCGTAGTGTTGGGACATTGAGAAACGGTTCATGTACACGACACGGATACTACTATAACTACGCCCTCCGACAAGTGGCTAATTTGGTTTACTAACACAATATTTTTGTGCTTTTTCGAGTACACGCTTATCGTTTGATTGGTTAAAGTATTCTAAATATAGTTAGACATAGATCGGCGTTATGTTGATTACCGTATTGATAAGGGACCATTTTTTTCAGAATGATAAGTCAGAAATTGGGCTAGAATAAAACTTGTGCAATTGTTGTAGTTAACACAAATAGGAAGTGGCACACATACATATAATATCAGTAAATCTATAAAGGCAGGTTACATATTGTATTAACCATGTCATGAAACACGAACAGACACCTCTTTACTTAATTCATCGCCTAAGTGTAAGAGCAAAACTGTATGATAACCACTCTTTGAAAATATTGAAAAAAACGACGACAACTGGTAACGCATAACAATGTCTGGAATACTTATTAAATACCATTGATTGAGACTTTTTTTGAGCCATATCGATGCTTAATACTTTATATAACTGCAATATTTTTTTATACTCGTACATAACGACAAAACCTCCATGACATTACTCCACTAAACCCTCATCACACGAACTGGCGGTTCATATTTATGCAAACCGCACCAATGCAATATCGTAAACCTAAAGGTTTAACAATCGTTTGTCTTGTTAAAAGCTTAACAAGCATGTTCTTGGGACAGCACTGCTGCTATGTAAATGTGTAACTACCACATCAAACCGAAGTAATTCGGTTATACAATCGCTGGTCGTGAACACTGCGTACACATTAAACCACACACCAGATTTATGTTTAGTTCCTGGTAATCATTGTTTATTATACAGCTTGTTTGCTACGACAACAGGTCCCTGGCGTGTGATTACATCATTTAAAAACGGTATGTGCAGTGCGCATTTATAAATTTTCTAGATAAATCAAACGATGTTACAAAACACTTAATGATTTCAATATCCATTATCATTGTATAACGCATTGAATAAAATACTACATGTAACTAAAATATGTTGTACGCGACATGCAAATTATAGTTGCAGTAAAGAAGGGGCTGAGGCGACACGTCTTTTAAAATAACATATTTTCCAAAGAAAATACTTACAATTAGTAATATATCTTTTTGTATTTTTCTAAAACAATACTTTGATTTTATATAATGGTTATGGTTGACAATATTATTTGTTTCCTAATCCTCTGAAAGATGAAATATTAAAGCCATTGCATAAAATTGAAACCGAAGTTGTTATCCATAGTTCTTCTTGCCTTAAGTATTAACATTAAACTTGGCTATTGCTCTAAAATAAAATTCAAACACTTTTTGAAACCATTGAATTTAACTTTGAGAACAGAACTTTGTTCCTGGTCAGTTCGCACTGCCTTTAATTAGACTAATTTTGTTCCGCTCATACGCTAAAGGGCGTCAGTGGTATGGAATCTTTTATAACCATTGCTGAAAAGCTTCAATAAAACCGAGGCTGCTTTTTTCACATACAGGCTTTCTTCCGGAGAACATATTAGGTAAGCTTTTACGTTCTAGAATTCAGTGGGCTTTCTGTAACAGAAATATTTTTAAAGCTTCTTGTTTATCACAGAAGTGTGTTGTTTTTGTTCTGTCATATAAGTCTCGATTCTCGATTTTCTGTTACAAAAGCTTCGCAGAGAGTCTGTTATTGGACGACATTTGATTACCTGGTTGTTTTAAAACATTTTTCTATTTTGTTTTGGAAACAACTCTAGATTTAATGATTTAATGTTAATCGCACGTCTTAAAAAGCATGCTGTTGTCCTGTCACACAATTTCGTGGTTGCACATTTACATTTGAGTTTATGTTGAAATGACCAGTACAAAAACAAACACACATAAAAACACAAACAACACGAACACCAAGACGCAGCAGATATTAAAAAATAACATTGAACAAGAAAGTCGCCTCAAGCACCAGACGTCGCAAAGAGGATTGGGTGACTGATTGAGGGGTAAACCTTTTTCTGGTTGATCGATCAAGAATGCTAGTCATTGCCCTAGTTCAGTTGTCCGCCACTGCTGCCTAAAATGAAGAAGCAGTCGCGTGCGGAGTAAAAAGGCCAGTACTGGTGAACCCTAAAATGGTGATTAGATGGACTTGCTGTTGTGATATAGCATTGTCGAATACGGCAAAATAAACACGCAACACAAGCAACACGTTTTATACAGGGTACACCCCAAAACTATATTTTAGACTTTTTCATCAAAAAGTACATCCTCATGGCTGTGTCTGTTTAACCCCTTTGGGATTTACTCATTTGCTCATTAGACATATGCTTAGACTTTTTTTGACGACACATGGAAAGCACAGGGAAATATTGCCTTTTGGAGTGTATATTGTTGGTATCGTCGAATGATTATCAAAGCATATACTAACTCATGAGCTAGGCTGCACTAGTCACCATGTGTTTTGTGATTATTTTGTGTTTTTGTCTTGGAATTTAGTTGTTTATTGTTGATCGGTTCCACGTATCAATTTATATAAAATGGACATCATCTGGAACTGATACTGTTACTTAGCATTTTCTTTCGTCTGATCAAATGTGATTTATACGAACACATGAATGTTTAGGTTAGTGTAAATCAATTGCGCTTATACTGTTGGTAAATGGAACTTAATTGACTTGTTTACTTCAGGCTTGCCTACACATTGGGACTACTATTATGCATATAAACAACATTTACAGCTATTAAGCCGAAAGTTTCTGGGGACTTTAGAGGTTAATTAAGCTATTTGGTCTTAAGAGCACACATGCAAGTTACGTAATGACATGTTTAAGAAGACCAATGTATCTGGGAGACACACTGGAAAATTATCTAATAAATAAACAGGTCTTATAAAAAATTGAAGGTATTTTCAAAGAAAGAATGTTGTAAACAATGTAGACATGTCAGGTTTAAGGTCATCATGACAAAATGGCCCGTACAAAACCAAACGCGCAGAACAACACAAAACACGTAGACGCAACAACAATCAGAAAATTGTCACGTATTCAGACATTGCTTCATAAAAAACGAAACTATGTTACAAATGATTGTATTATTGAAAAAGCTAGTATACAGGAACAGTGGTTATAACTCTGATGTAATAAGTGTTGACCACGGAAAACACTCAAACAAAAGGACAATTTAAAATGTTGAGTTACAAGTTCATACACCGTTAAATATAGTGTGGCGTTTATTTCTTTAAGCATTATTATAAGATATTTGTAACTTTAACAGAAAAAGCCGGACACAAGCACACGAAGTAATTATCAACCATCGCGTAGATTAACAAGAGCTTGGGTCAAAATGTATAGCCTAATATTATTATTCACATTTCCTGATAAAAACGATTTCATCCAAATGTATACTTTTTAATAACATGCACACGTGTACTCAAAGTGAATGTCTTTAATCGTTTTCTTAGAAAGGCACTATTGACGTGTTTTCGATCATGTATCTGTCGTGGAAAACAATGTTCCCGGTGGCATTGTCTGGCAGTCGGCTGTTGAAGCACCTTTCGCGGAAGACAGTTTTGGCTCTAATCGCAGATTTATTATTTATTCTATGTCCTTTCTTGGCATTCCTATTTGTGTTTAGTATTAAATGTCTCCTGGTGGTCTGTTTAAATAAGTAACTCCTTGACACTAAATTGCTGTCTTCTAGACGACTACGTATGTCTTATCTTAATAAATAAATGTGATTATATAAGTTGAGAAACCTTGTTCTAACACGAAAATAGTGTTTGAGGCTTAAATAATTATACAACCCTTTGTGAAATTAGGAAATATTTTTTATACATATTAAAAATAAGCATCGATTATGTCAATGTTAATATGAAACAGCAGAATGGTGTGTCTTATTGCATCTATTTGAATAGCAAGCATTGTAAACGTGACCAAAACGAGTTGTAGATGTTTAAGTAGTGTTTTTATTATTTTTCCAGGAAATGCCGGTTCTTCTGCAAGAATTACATTGGCATGCATCTAGTAGCAAAAGTTACCATGAATTTCGATACTTTGGAAATGTCATTTACTAAAACTGATGCATCACAGATCTAAAGGAAACAAACTTTACTTTAAAATAATTTAATATATGGATGGTTCATAACATATACTAATTTTACATTTATTAATTATATAAATATTAAAGATATAAACCATCAAAATCAAAAGGTTTATCTTTCATCAGTTTAATTTATCTGTTTATACT
>Ga0224511_10004342_pt1 | contig 10676 bp, 7 predicted proteins | sample SF_May12_sed_USG_2_FD_169988 | JGI IMG/M metagenome (GOLD analysis project Ga0224511, IMG submission 169988) | Sediment microbial communities from San Francisco Bay, California, United States - SF_May12_sed_USGS_8_1 | ecosystem: Environmental > Aquatic > Marine > Sediment | place: USA... | reverse complement strand
CCACGCCCGATTATTTCACATTTGGTATAAGGCCAGATGCTGGAACAGATTGGAAGGACTTACCTTGCAGCTCTGCCTGCACTGATGCTGAGAGTAAAACGATGAGAATTGTGCCTAGCATCGTGGTTCTGTCGTGATTGGAAGTGACTGACTCACGTTTTATTTATATACATAGGCTTTATCTATCGAAAGATAAGACTCTAGCCTGTTTAACTACTCGAAACATCTGCTAGCGCCCATATACTGCCTGGTACTTCGTTCTACATCAAAATGACTCATTGACGTAAATCCCCGGACAAATAATATTTACTGAATGCTTAGTGATATGTCTTAATCTTCCTAATATTTTGCAACAGTCATTTAGACAATTCAGCACTCGAATCCTTGAACTGAGAGCCCGGCTTGCAGCAGACGGTTTTGTGTACTTAAAGGGGTCATGACATGGGCAAAAGTAACTTCACTAGTTTGTAGATTCTGAAGCTTACCATGAACAAATGAGTCCAATACCCAGTTCAAATGGAACCTTAAATATAGCCCTATCCAATGCGCATACTTAGAGCCCTCGGTGATGCACTTTTCAGACCGTCGACGCAGCAGAATTGGTCTCAAGATAGGAAATTAACACATAGCTGTTGGTGTTTGCATTCGTTTCTCGGCTTACGTGCTGATGTTTGGAAAATCCTCTTGCAGGTACACACTAGACCTGTAGCTACACAAGTCTATAGAGAGAAAATGTTCAACAAAAATATGGAAATAGGGTTTCAGAGTGCAGTGTTTCACCTCTCTCAGCGAGCATTAGTGCCATTATTGCAAAATGATAGAGGCCCGAACGCAACAGCCTCTATTTAGGGCTAGGGAAAACCGGCAAAGCACTTGTTATATAACTTAAGTTTTCTTCAATTTTACGTTCAATTTTGAGTTCTATACTCGATGTTATGAGGGGTCAAGACCATTAGGTTACTAAGTTTTAGTAATCAGATCCAATTTTAATTCTATTTGGGCCAGTTGGTTAGTTATTTATTCGAGTGACCGATATTCGTTTTGTAGAAAAAAACCACTCGTTATCGCTGCAATGAATGCGGAGTTACCTCCCTTTAAGAATGGGGAACACAACTCCGAGAGTGCGTCTACCATCGACCGTGTCATAACCCCTTTAATTAGTTTGCTTAGGTTAGCAAGACTTCTTTAGTTGTTTGATGATTGAATACTACGTTTAAAAAGTCTTGGGGTATTGGGTATTGGGTTTCTCGGTTCCTCACACTGAGTAGCCCATTGCGGAAACTTCTGGATAGGAGAGTTTTATGGATTTCTATGTTAGAGGGTATGGAGCCGCGTTCTGGTTTCTCACTTCCCGTTGGGAGCCAAGGAGTTCTGCGTTTAGCACCAAAGCTGAAAAATCACTGACACTAGAGTCTACAACCTAGACAGTAAAAGCCAAGAAAAGTAAAAGTAGTTTGAACTTAAATTACTAACTTAGAGTTAGAGAGAATTATTATCAGTATAAGTATAACTATAAGCATAAGTGAAACTAGAACTTACCTCGTCAGCCTCATTCTCAGCGTGAGTATCAATTATCATGACTGAGCCTCAGTGGTCGTGAGTAGCTGGTTTTAAACTGGTTTTCCAACCATAAAACCTTGCCGTACAAGTAGTTGCCGACCACTATTAGTATGGTTTTATATTGTGAGTTAATGTGGCCAGTTTGATTTTGGATCTGAAACCTTGGCATGGTTTGCCCACTTCCCAGGGGTCATTATGCAAGGCTCTTGGATGACCGTGGTCAGCTGATAAATATCAAAGCTAATCAGCCTTACTTTTGCCGCACGCTTTTAATCATTGCTTTTATAGGCTCCGCAGTCGGTTAAATCACCGGGATGGTCGACTTGAACAACACCGGCGTACAACCATTTTAAACAGTGATTTAGTGCAAATTAGTGGTTGGCAACTATTTGCACGGCAAGTTTGTACGACTGGAAAACCCCGTTTAAAACCAACTATTCACTCACTCGTTATCACTGACCACTGACTAGATTGGGCATGTAGTGTGGCCCCACTAGCCGACTCTGGTTGAAATTGCATATTGAATGTCAATGACATCCAGTTCCACTCACAGTCACTCACAGTTACTCTCACTGAGTCAGTCTCAGTCTCAGTCTCAGTCTCAGTCTCAGTCTCAGTCTCAGTCTCAGTCTCAGTCAGCAGACACCATAGGCATAACACTATCAGTACTGAGTGGTACTGATGGTCTTCTTTTCGTGTCGTCAGCCTTTTTTAGAGCGAAGGATCTGGTGTAGCAACAACGCCAACCAGAGAAATATTACAATTGTCTCTCGCAAAGTAGCCCCATAGATAAATTTAAAATGATGCATTCTATGATTAGATAGCAGTAGCACCCGTAGTGTGCTGCAAGACAGGGGCTTAGTCTTGGTAACGACAACTTCCGGTGTTCCTGCTATCGACCTTGACCTCACAACCAGAGGCTTTAGTGACAGTTTCAGTCCTAAGGATTTCTCCAGTTTATCACTGGAAGTGGAATGAGGTGAGGGATTGCAACAGTCAGGTTCAACAACTTCTGTTCACAATACCAAGCATACTTTCATTCCCGATAATACCACACTTGATTTAAGAATAGTAATACAGATAATGAATCAGCGACCAAATGTGATGTTAAGGTGATGACATCCGATCCCTGTGACTCTGACTCTGAGTCTGACTGACTCACTGAGTGAGTGTGACTGACTCGACTGTGACTGTGAGACTGAGTGTGAGGCCACCGATCAGTAAATTCGCTGCTGCAGGAATACCTGAACTGAAGGACGAAACTGTATGTTACGGTTTCGTCCTTCAGGTATTGGACTAGTGTAGTGTGACTGTTACTAACACTAACAGTAACACTAACAGTCACACTACACTAGTCCAAAGACTAGTGACGAACTTAGAGTTAGACTAGAGTTCGTAAACAAATTACAAATGTCGCTTTTAGTTTTAGGTTGGTCAGTCTCATGAGACTTGAAGTTCAACATATGTGGTTGTCACAACTAGCTTGCAGATCCAACGGTGCTATCACTCACACTGCGACTTTTAGTACAACAGCAACCTCTCAGTGTGAACTGACTGACATATAGAAGTGGTCCCAGTCACTTATGTATGCTTTGTGATTTAGATATGCTTGAGGATGCCAAATATTAGTCTGGCTGAAATGCAGAAGATTCTCTTGACAATATAAAGAAGGGGCTGTTGTTTAGAGCGATGGCCAGTTTCGGTTAGCATAAGAAAACTTCTTTTACATGGATAGCAGCACTAACCTATCTGCTTGTTTTTAGGATGGTTGAGTGGGCTCAACTAGGATGAAATGGTAATATAGTGCCTGAGCCGTGGGCCCAGTAGACTTGCACTAAGCCATTGCCCCATCTCAGAATTACAGTGTCGGCATATTTCTGGAAGCAGTTTGACCCTCGAAATCTGGTGTTTTCGGTACCCCATATCTAATGCTGTAAATGGTTTCTCTTGAAGAATAGCTGATCGAATGAGCAGATGTCATCCCTGACGTCATATCAACCAATAGAGCCTCTTATACACTCTGTGGGTCATTCAACTGTGACACTAGTATGGGGCCAATGTGGAAACAATCAACTTGGGTTAGGTACGTATCTCACTATGATTATCTCACATGTGGTTCTATGTGTGCCTCGTTAAATATGCCATGATTACATCGCACATCAACTCTGATTGTTTTGACTTCAGATGAAATCCCCGAAGATGGATTCGTCACATCACCTCAAGCAGTATCTTCGTTGGAAAACTGCATTATACAGCAAGTTGGTATCGGCTCGAAACATACCTTAATTCTTACGGATACTGGTGTGTTCAGCTGTGGTGTTAATGATTCCAATCAGCTTGGACACACAAAAGGAGCCATCACACCTGGTAAGTTTTTGAGGGTTTGTCACAGCCATAAGAATTTTACTGTCCCATCAGAGAGGTTTCTATGCAATTGCTGCATATCCATGATGGTTAGACAGCCCCAAGTTATTTAAATTTGTGATGGTCAGTTGTGCTCATTGGCAATGGGGACCTGGATCCTAGTTGAGTGCAAAGAGACTATAAGCCTACCTCACTACTTCATTGGGTCAGTGTACATATTAACGGTTTAATTGATTTTACTTTGACAGGCTACGTGCGCGGCCTGCAGGACAATGGTCGCCGTGTTCTGGCTGTAGCATTAGGAGACCTGCACAGTCTGGCTCTGACCGATGATGGACAAATATTTAGCTGGGGTGACAACTCAAAGGGCCAACTTGGCCGTAAATCTGACTGTTATATGCCCAGGTGACTTCATAGTGTTATATGCAGCTAGTTCTTTAAGATCCACCTCCCCTTTTCATGAAGAGTAGCCGAGTTTCGGCGGGTTATGTGTAAACGAAGGGGTGTATTATATTGACTGACTCCCAACTAGGAACCCGAGGAAGGCAACGAAAAATCACATCATTGCCTTCCCATACCACCATGACAGGTCATGAGCATCCTGCCTTCCCATACCACCATGACAGGTCATGAGCATCCTGCCTTCCCATACCACCATGACAGGTCATGAGCATCCTGCCTTCAGCAGAATACGTACTCATCCCCATATGCAGCTGGTTGTCGCCCATCGATTCAATATTGAAACATTGTTTATTGCTCTAAAGTTGCATCAAGACAATGAACAACACCCGGTGGTGTGGTTAGTTTTGACTTCGTGACACTACTGTGACAGTTTGACCGCTGCATTTACAGACCTGTAGAGTTTCCATGTGAGGTATTTGTCACTCAGATAGCCAGCGGGGAAAACCACTGTGTAGCTTTGTGCAGAGGTGAGTGATTAATGTTTGTTACTGGGCTTTTGAAAATTGATTTCTCTCACCCGTGTTATCCCAAATACGCAATAAACTTGCCGCCAGAGGCAACACAAAACTGTCAGAATAATTCTTGTACCCGCACCACATAAGCTGGGTTGGAGACATTCACGTGGTACAGTTTTCAAAAACTTCTATTAAAATTGCAGTCCATATCAGATATCAAATGGATGTTCCATATTCCCATCGAATGGTGAACTGCTATCTTAACGAACAAAATTGGCATAGCTTTGCACCATCATACAAAGATTATACCAAAATAACGAACTCTCATGCAATACAGTGGAAACATCCCAGCATGTGGAGGTGAATGGTCCAGATGGCCCATCACTGTGCTCATCCGCTTATTATTGGATCCAAGATCGGATCAACAGCCATGGCATTTCGGTAGACCAATAGGGAAGCCCCAGACTCAGTGATGCCGTAATTTAGCCACGCTCAGACAGCTTGTCATCTGCTTGCACTGCTTTGCAGGAACCGAGCCTAATTTTTTCATTTCTACAAAAGAAATTGCAATTGCAATTCCATCCTGTTTTGTTCCTTTCTCGGCACGTTAAATTGTCGAGTGTCTGTGTTGACCCCTCTAGTTAGAAGTCGGGCATGTCTACCCAATGGAAGACGGAAATGCAAAGGTGTGTTTCAGAAATGGGTCGAGGTCGCTATCTTGCTATAATCTTTGTATCATATAAATTACATCGGTTGGTTGAGCACATTTTCATCCCTATATGCTCACCATAATCAATTTTGTAGAACATTTTGATGATAGGATGCAAATCTTCAGTATGTTGTGTCTTCATGGACATTGAATTTTTAACTTCAAATTTTTGAAATTATGATATCACAGTATGTTATGCTTCTGTGATGGAGCACAATAAAAATTTGTTCCACGCCTATACTTTTTCACCACCATTTTGTTGATTTTGCAAATATATGGTGCTTTCCTAAACATTTGCACATTGTAGATGGATCACTCTACACTTGGGGAGCTAATGGGTATGGTCAGCTTGGACATGGCTCCACTTCACTCTCTCAATCTAGACCAAAACTGATAGAATCAACCCGAAATCTCCACTATGTTCAGATTGCTGCCGGGGGTCAGCACTCTTTTGCTCTCACCATTTCCGGTGCCCCCTTTGGCTGGGGTCGTAATGAGTAAGTCTATCGCTGCCATTCTCTCCTTGATAATATTAATCTATTTTTTTACTTTGCCACCTGGCCATCTAACAGACCTCCCTGAGGCCATGAGGCTTGTTGGAGCGATATGAACTAGGATTAATGTGCGGAGCTCATACTTACAATGAGAGTCCGCCGTGACCGGGCTTAGGACCCAGGCTTTCACGGTTGTAACCCCGCACTTTAAGACTGAGCAATGCCGCTATCCCTGTACTGAAACATTGAAGTTCAACTGATGAAATCCTATGTTTGGCCTTGATATATTCCATCTGTGATTGTAGATTTGGGCAACTGGGTCTTGGTGACACAACAGATCGACATTTCCCCGTATGCTGTCGTGCTCTTCGTCAGCAAAGAGTCAAACACATCGCTTGTGGACTCCAGCATACTGCGGTACTCACTGGGGTAAGCTACCCACAGCTAAATAAACTGACTCAAACTAAGCGAACTGAACCCTGGGAAGACCTCTTACATCGATGATCCGATATCCATTGTAGGATGGTGGTGTTTTCACATTTGGAGCAGGCACACATGGTCAGCTCGGCCATAATATAAAGAGCAATGAGCTGCTTCCTAAGAAAGTGATGGAACTGATGGGCAGCACAGTGATGCAGGTCTCGTGTGGCAGGTATAAACCCATCAAATTTTCTTAAATAAGTATTGGCTCTTGTGTTGCTATTCAATAAACTTCGTAAGCCCAAGGCTTGTTGGATCGGGAAGAGCTTAGAACTACACAAGAAGCTCATTCTCACAGCGCGCCCTCAGCATGACTGGGCCTCGCACCTAAGATCTTCCAACCCAAATGCCCTAACCATTGAGCTATCCTGATCGAAAGATCCTGGGTTCAAGTCCTATTGAGCGCTCACTGTGAGAATGAGTTCCTCACAAAATTCCTAGCTCGTACCACTCCAACAAGTCTCAAACTGAGGAAATCCATTGAGTAGGATGGCCAAGTTCCTACTAGAACAATAAAAAATAATCGCTGCATATTGAAAAGTCAGATACTGGAAAGATTTGGGAAATGGAACCCGGCGCTACCTACTGCACTATTCCTAACTCCATTTCCTGTTTATATATTAAAGGTATCACACGCTGGCTTTGGTACCGGCGAGTGGTAGGGTGTTCTCGTTCGGTTTGGGAGCTTACGGTCAGCTCGGCCACTCAGATACGGATAGCAAAAACAGTCCGTGCCACGTAAAAGGACAATGGATGGAGAATGGCACTGGAAGTCAGTACGTAGTCACCAGAATAGCAGCGGGTGGTGACAGCTCAATGATACATCTCAGTATCAAGGTAATAATCAACGTATTCGGGGAAAACCCGCAACGATGGGACAATAAGCCGAATAGGCTGCGCAAAACATGAATTTCAAGAACACATCCGGGGTGTAGGCGAACCGGCCGGAATTTACATTCTGATCACCGTGGTTCATTCGTTGGTTTCGGATCTCTAAGTTAAATAAAGGCAGCCCTCCCATAGAGTTACCTTCTCTATGGGGCATGCGGGTGCAAGCAGAAAATCTCCTAATGACGCACCCTGGAAAATAACGAGTCTAATACTCAGTAGGCCAATTTCTTCACAACTCATGACAGCTCTTCTGTTATGGAGATAAGAAGACTGTGGCTCATGTAACTTTCCATTCGTTCTCTAACAATTTCACAACCCAGCAGTGAAATCTCAAGTTGGAGATGGTATTTTCCACCCCTGGGTTTGGCGCATTGTGAGACTGAAATGAGCAAGATTGTTAATGTTTGGCTGCGATGATAGTTGAGGTTTAGAGTATAGGTTGAACGTCTGCGCCATTCTTTAAGTAGATCCATCTCACATGGGGCTTTTTAGGTTAAATTAATTGTATTTTACTTGGATGACGTTATTAAGGCAAATCCTTGTTTACAAAATGGTCCACGACGGAAAAAATAGCAAAAGTACAAATTCGTGATCAAGAAACAAAGTGAAGGACAGTCCGGTCAAGGTCAGGTCAAGCATCACCAGTCAAGTAGAGGGAAAACTAGAAGATACAAGATACATTAACTGTTTAAGTGTCCGAAAGTCAGCTGAGGTTACAGAGTTATCTAGGTTGTTCCAAGTCTTAGAGGAGTAAATGCGCCACGCACAGTCCGCTGTCTTATTTAGTGTCCTGGGAACTTCGAGTAAAAGCCGGTGTGATGACCGAAGATGTCTAGAGTTCTTTTTTGGGCGAGTAAGCTCGTGGAGATAAGTTGGCACTAACCCTTTAACAGTTCTGTAAGTTAGTAGCGCGGATCTAAGCTTTCAACGATTCTCGAGACTGGTTCAGTTGAGTTTGCTGTGCAGGGCTGGTCATTTATTGTAACAATACTGGTGTGCCCAATGCTTTAATTGATTTTAAAGTATGCTTATTATGTTGGTTTGACTATTGTTATGAAATGTAATGATCCGTTTAGGGTACAACGCCTATACAAGATGAGAGGATAGTGGGAACTGCTCAGCGACTCATCACAGATCAGATGATTGATAATATAACCAAACGAAGTAACATCAGTGTTAACCTCAGCAAGGACGAAGCGAGGTAAAGTATTTTGATAGGCTCTCCTGGGCTTTAGGCAGAATATGCAGAACCGGATTATCTACACCCTTGACCCCATGACCCCGTTACCCCGGTTGAATGGAAGTAGGATGGATTTTGGTCCAGGGCGCAGGGTGAGTCCTGTACTGCCGATCCATCCTACTCCCTACTCCTGCTCATAAGCAGGGATTTCACTTCTTCAGTTGTTCCCCTTATTTGGCGACCTTCCGAGGCTCCAGGCTTAATGTGGGCGTTAAGAGCCGGGAAAATGTCATAAGCTCACGCTCACAACAGCTGCCTAGAATTACCAGATATTGGTCCAAAGAGCTTGAGCTCGCCGCTATCTCAATTTTTAGGAACCCTCTTTTTAAAAATAAAAAACAGCCTCTCTGTGGGAAATATTGATCAGTGCAGAACTGAACTGCGTCTATGGGTTCTTTGCAGGGAGATAGAAGAAGCCTTTGGGTGTTTATCAGCCTGGAATGGTGCATATCTATTAAGGTAGGTAACCTTGCTAGCAGAAATGATGTTTACGCTGAAATGACACCTGGTGAAAATGTCCTAATATTCTCTGTTCTTGCCTCTTTTGGGGTTTGATTGAATCAAGCCCAAAAGAGATGCCACGATTCCAAGCTGTCATCCCTAAACCTAAAGAGAGCTTGTCTAGGTGATGTCCCTCTGACCAATGCATCTAATGCTGGACAAAGTACAGCTCGTGAGTGTCATCGTTTAAAAAAAAATTCCGTCACCGCTGTCATGTCATGGAATGATCTGGCGTTGAGTCACCCGCTGCGAGCGCCGTCGATGTATTGTAGTGAGGATAGACATTACGGATGCAGCTCGACCAATCATGGAGTTGATATAGATGCCGCCAGAGAATCATTGGCTAAACTGGAGCAAACTACTCATATCGTTTCTGCCCAGTTGGTATGTGGGGTTGAGGGAGTGGGTTGATGACTAGCGAACTGGACTTACAACCATGGGCCCCTGGTTCGATCCTACCCTCATTCCAAAAAATATCTTTTCATAGACTCCCTGCATCATTATTTATCAAAACACATTCCTATATCGATATTGAGAATAAAAGACTCCAATTACATGATTCTCTCTGGTCATGCAGACTGGGTTTGATGAGTGTGACTAGATTGGTGTGATATGTTGTAATGGATGTAATGGGTGCATGGGAGGATAACTTTGATATTCCATGGGGAGTACAGTGCGGACCCTGCATGTGTAAAGGTGCAGTGTGTAATAATGAGTCATAAGGAATCACTAATCAATTATTTTTCATTCAGGTTCAGAGTAGAGTGGAAAAATCATTGCTACTGCACCTTGCCCAGGATGCTGTACCTGATGTTGAGGCGTTACGAGTCTACCTAATCCTACCATTCTTCCCGAGCTTCTCCAATCCTGGCAACTACGCATTGATCCAAGCTCAATATGGCCGATCGTTGCTCAATCTCAGCCGCGTCGCTATGAAAGTCATTGGTAGGTCTGTGCTTCGTCACCATCTTGACACAATATGTGGCACGTGTGCAGGGATGAGATGGGTGTGGGAATGGGAATGGGGTGAACCAGCAGTGTGGAGCGTATCCGGCTATTGCCCTTCCCAGGCAATCCAGATAGAACTATCTTGAAAGAGATTGCAGTGTCAAAGTAAGGACTGGAAGGAAAACAGGTAGTTACCATGAGAAGCTACCTGCATTATAGGACTGAATTCATTTGCCCATGCTGTGACACGCCACTTATATCACGGGCCCATGTATGGAATGCGTCCGATATGAGTATGGTTTCTTCTGAGTGAAGGCTTCTATGCGGAGATGCACCGTATTATATCAACCCCGGGTTCTTTTAACAGATTCATGGCTATCTCATATCCCCAGAAGACATTTCAAGTATCTTCTGATCACATTTAAAAAGGTGGTGAAGCATATACTGTGTTTGGATAGAGCGTCTACTGAATATGAGGTGCTAATTAGACAGAATGGCCTCCAGACTTCGTTGGATGTTATGGCCAAGCTCTTCCAGGTATAACAACTTACCCGTGATTGATTATGCTCCTC
>Ga0224511_10004341_pt1 | contig 10676 bp, 8 predicted proteins | sample SF_May12_sed_USG_2_FD_169988 | JGI IMG/M metagenome (GOLD analysis project Ga0224511, IMG submission 169988) | Sediment microbial communities from San Francisco Bay, California, United States - SF_May12_sed_USGS_8_1 | ecosystem: Environmental > Aquatic > Marine > Sediment | place: USA... | reverse complement strand
ACAATACTAAAACTCTTCTATTTTTTAATTACGTGTTACATTCCAAAATGAATTGTTTCAGCTGATAGTAACCACAATTTTGATGTTAGATGTAGTTTTGTGACAAGGATTAAATTGATATTTACCATTTAATTGTGGACGCTTTTTATTCCAATCTGAAACGTCGTTTCTAATACGGGCACACTAGCGGATCTAGGGGAGGGGGCGCACCTAATCGTACATTAAAAAATAAAATGTATTACAAATTTGATAATATGTTTAATTCAGTTTTATTTTTATTTTAATTATTAAAACACATTTAGTTTATTGAAAAACACCATTGTTAAATATAATTACTTATCGACAAGATTTTCTTTTCAAAGCCAATGAATATTGACTTTTAATAATTTAATATAAATTAAACGGAAGTCGTAAGGTTGATAATATAATCCTGAAAAAAAACGTACCTATGTTTTGAAGCAGGGGTTTCAAATACAATTAATTCACATGTTCAAATAGAAACAATCCAACTATACAATTTATTAGTACTTTTTATTTATTTATATTTATTCCAAAAAATCTATATCGGGCTGCATGTAAGAAAATCAGTGGCACTTGTGAAGTACGCCAAGTCCCATTGTAAAGCTACCCTTCTGTTTGTCTAATTGCATGTCTTTATATTGTGTAATGTGATAACTATTTTCAGGAATTTCGCAATGTCCACACGGCTTCGTTTCTACAGGAAGGACAAATTGCCAGGTCAACGAACAATGTCCGGGCTCTGCACTCTGCATCAGCGGAGTATGTTGTTCCGGGAAGTCTTTAAATCCACGACGGACAACTCCCACATTTATTCTGAGGCCCATTGGCCCGGAACTTCTTCATCCAACTAATCACGAGGTCGTGACGCTTCCGCCTCCACCAATCATGCCCACTATGAGAATGGATATCAGCCCACCGGCAACTGATTCATTTGTTATAACGCCTGTGATTGGTCCAATCAGTACCCACTCAGGCACGCATGTTTTCAATCCACCAATGAAAACGCCCCCAACAATATCTCGGGCACGCCCTCCGCTACCAGATTCACCTATCAGCGGTCTTCCAATCCAATTCCCGGCACCGATTGGTCAGTTCAATTTCCCGACATTCCCATCAATAAATGTTGACCATCCGGGGCTCCAACCAAACAACAACAGCATGCACTCTGGTATGTATAAAATCTCTCATCAAACAAAACAAAACAAAAACAATTTATTGATGTAAATTTAAACGAATTTGTTTCACAACGCAATAAATAATAAAGAAAATAATTAACAATAAGCAAAAATATCTTCCTCATTTACGTAGAGAAATGACATTTATGTCTAAATGACAAGACACAGAAAAAATGATACTCGTGCGTAAATATGCCTCTTTTATGAATAGAAATTCTTATACAAAAAATATTTATGCAAATAAACTTATTTCACTTCAGTGACTACTAAGCCTACTTCTTGTCCATACGGATATACTATCGTTGTCGCACCATCGTGCAGCGCTTGCCCGCCCGAAAACCTGTGTTTCCAGGGACTCTGTTGCCAGTTCGTGCCACTACCAACAAAAGGTGCGCGTCTACAATAATTATTAAATTATTACATCAATATGTGATTTTGAATCTACGTTAATAGTTTGTTGTTTTAGTTTTGTTTATGTCATGGCATTATCATAAACTTAACATAAGTACTGACTCGAATTTGAACATAAGGTCTATGGCTCGACGCACTTTTGACTGAGCTTATCGGATTCTTGCATAGTTTACTTGGCGTATGTTGTTTACCCAGTAAATAACAATTCCCAATGTTTGAGTACTCTAAACCTGTGTGTTAGCTCTAACAATCTGAACTTGTATGCAACCATTTTAACGTATACAACGAGGTCTGAATTAATAATGACATAACTATTAAGAATTAATTCGCAGTTTCGTAGCCTAAAGAACGTAGAGAAACTATTCTGTTATTTTTCAGTACCTTCTACAAGGGAGTTCTTTATACCAGCACCACTAAAGCCGACAGCTCCGTCATTCACGACGGGAAACTCTACACTGAAACCTCTGATTGTTACACCACCTAAAGCACCAGCGACGCCATTCATATACGACCCCTTTGTACCTCACCTTCGCCCAAAGATAACTACACCTCAGTTACCAATTGACCCGAAGCCTACTTTACCACATTTGCCCCCAACAAAACCCCCTCCTATGCCGACTTTGTCTCCACTTTTACCAACAAACCCTCCAATTATACCAACACAACCCACTTTAATGCCGACCGTGCCTCCTTTTATACCAACAAACTCTCCAATTATACCAACAAAACCACCTTTAATGCCGACTTTGCCTCCTTTTATACCACAAAATCCCCCAATTATACCATCAAAACCACAAACAATTCCACCTATACCAGCAATCACACCACCGGTTAACCCAACCTACCCACCTATACAACCAACTAACCCTCCAACTCCACTTATACCAATGAACCCCATTCTACCAAACATACCATATACCCCACCCATACAAAACGTTGCACCTACAACACCGGCTCCAATGTTCCCTAATATTACGCCTTACATTCCACCTCCCTCCCTTCTACCATTTCCAACTCCTAAAACAACCAACCCACCAATATTACCCCCATTCCAACCCATTAAACCTGCCCCTACAGCGCCGTCTGCACCCGATCCAATATTTAACCAACCGCTTCCAATACCGACATTTCCACCTCTCCGGCCAATCGTTAACCCAACCTTACCTACCGCTCCTCCTACTCCGCCATTTGTTTACGTCCCCCAACCTATCGTCCCAACAGCGTCAACACAACCTCCCCAATTGAACATCCCAAACCAACCTGTCCAACCTCTAACATATCCATCGACATTTCCACCAGTCCCTCTATTTACCTTTCTACCAACAAACTTTACAACCCTTCGCCCGGATACCCCAGCGCCCTTTTTACCCATAAACAATTATCCCCCAATTACCACGCCCCCTGTTTATGTTCCACCGATATTTACAAACAACGGCATTCCGCGACCTCCACCTACCCCTCCAGAGCTTATGCCTCCTATTCTTAAAGCCTTTAAGTATCCGTCGTTTCCTCTTGGAAACACTAATATCACATTTCCACCGTTTAAACCAACCCAGCCATATTTCCCAACATCTCCAGTGAACACTACACCGCCAGTACTACCACTTAATCCCGTAACCATAGCAAATGCACCCATATTTCCCGCTACCAAGCCACCACCAACGTCATATATTCCACTTATAAACCAACCAAATGTCCCTATTATACAAGGAACAACGCCATCCTTTATCCAACAAACACCTTCGCTTAAGGTAACCCTACCTCCAATTCCGACACTGGTACCCACAAAACCTGTGATTCCATCGTTTACACTTAAACCAGTTATACCGCCCTTTTCACCAAAGCCTGTAATTCCACCTTATCCTACTACCAATCCACCTTTCAAACCGACGCCCGTCGGTAAGCCTCTACCACCTTTTACAACACTAAGACCGGATACAGTTTACCCAATAATAACAAACAAACCTGTACTCCCACTTAACAATGTGCCAGCAAACCCAACACCAACAGAACCCATACCTTTTATGCCATCAACATTAAGACCTGATACTGTTTACCCGATAATAACAAACAAACCTGTGATCCCACCCAGCATTGTGCCAGCAAACCCAACACCAAAATTACCCATACCCTTTATGCCATCAACATTTCGCCCGCCGACAACCAAGGCGATTCTGTTCCCTCCCTATTTCCCTGCTCCATCCACGTATAACCCTTTTACAATTTTGACGACACTCAGGCCGGATACAGTTATTCCGACGATAACTCCCAAACCCGCAATACCAGCTATACCTATAGAACCGAAACCAAACAGTACCCTAACTCCATATACTATTGCACCCGTATTACCTAATGTGCCATTCGGGCCTCCAGCGATTTCAAACATAACATATCCACCGTTTACCGCAATCTCTACAGTTTTTCCAACGTTTCCACCAATCAACAACCCACCTATTGTTCCTGTTGATACTTTACCAATTTCCAACATTTCCGTACCGCAAACGACGTACTTTCCTCCTCCAAATGCACCCACCCTTCCTCTATTCCCACCTACTACTATGTACCCTACTAACAACCCCTCTTTCAACACGGTACCAACTATCAACTCCTCATTAAACGTTAATCCAACTAATGGACCATCTACCAAACATACTCCAATTGTTGAGCCGAAATTAAACGGTGTTCCTGTGGTTACAAATCCTCCATTGCCCATACACCCACCAAGTACACTACGTCCGTACCCTGGTACCTTTAAACCTATCAATGTGACAATACCCCCTACATATATGTATTCCACTCCAAAATCGTATTGGGACACCAACCTTACATATCCAAACACCACCACTAGTTTTATAACCTACAATAGTACTATCAACTTCTATTCCAACTCCACATATCCGCCATATTACGACTACAACATCACGGATCCTGGATTTGGATACAACACAACAAACCCTGTTCCAACAGTCCAATACCCTATCAAGACGCCACCCCCAACACTGAGACCACTAGTACCAACTAACCCACAACCACCACTAACGACGCCAAAGCCTCACCTGATACCGACGACGCTAAAGCCTCACCTGATACCGACGACGCCAAAGACGCCAGTGACGCCACCGCCGCCAACAACACAGCGACCGGCGCCATCTTGTCCACCAGGGAACATATCTATTCCGGGTCTGTCGTGTGATGCCGTGTACCTGTGTCCCGCTGGAAGCCAGTGTTACGGTGGCATATGCTGTCTCTCTGCTCATACCGTCCAAGTCCGTAAGTAATTTATGCATTTGTTCGTCCGTCCGTCAGTCAGTCGGTATATAAATTACGGCTATCGTTTTTAAATGATACATCGTTCGTTTGTGTTAATAATGGGTCCCTTTGTGGCGGTCAGTGATATTTTTACATTGTTCAATAGAAACGTGTTTTAATAGTGGAATGTTTTATTTATTCAAGTCACATGTTTCACATACATTTAAACGTAAAAATGTTCTAACCATTTCATTGTGCGCTGTTCTATTTATTCTGTATGTAAACATAACAATTATATTTCAAATGTTGGTCTATATTTCAGCGGTGTGTCCGACTGGCTTCATGTCGGGTCAGGTTTGTCCAGACCCACCATTGCCTGACGAGTGTACAAACGATACCGACTGTGGTCACAGCATGGTGTGTTGTCTGACAGGGTGTGATCGCCGGGTGTGCAAACCCATCAACAAGATTAAGGAGAGCAGGGCGATGAAGTAAAGAACTGCGTGATGTTTCGGTTATCTTTGAATTGGTCTTCATGTTATTTCTAATGACTGTGATTTAAAAAGGGATCTGGTTGCCGGGTGTGAAGCCAATCTTGTTCAAGGAGAGAGGAGCTGTCAAATAGAGATTTGTAAATAGGTGTTCTTGATATTTTTGCTGTTGTTGTTGATGGTGGTGTATTTGTGATCCGGACGAGATGTAATCGCTGTGTCTTACCATATCGACAATATTACGGAAAACATAGCTATGAAATCAAGAAGTGTAGATATGAATTCCTTAACAATTCGATGTAGTATGACTGGGTGTGATCGCCGGGTGTGTAAAGCTCTCAAAAAGATTAAGAAAAGCCGAACGATTAAGTAAATAACTGCAAAATTATGTCTATTGTTTTGTTGTTTTAAATGATCGTATCTCTGACGGGATAGACATGTGTGCAAACTAAATAAGCAACGATTCAAGAGAGCAGATCGATGGGGCAAAGTGTAAAAAAGTTAACTTTTAGAAGGACTCTGATGTTGTTGTTATTACCAACACTTGTGATCTGGACAGGATGTCATATAGTGCAGCTGTGAGAAAAACTATCGGCAAGAAGGTAGAGTTGTGAAATACAGAAGTGCGTCTAGGCCATCTTTAAAGTTAAAATGATGTTTTAATACTTACGAAGGAGTGATCTACGGTTGTGTCAAGCAGTTTAAAGACAAAAAAGAACAAATCGTTAAAGTATACACGTGTACATAGTTTTTTTACATTGTATTGTTGTTGTTTTTGTTGTTGGTATGAACATTTGTGATGTTGACGTCACGTTTTCTAAGCGCGGCTCGATATTTGGTCGTCTTTGTTGATACCTTTTGTTGTACGTGTAAAATACGTGCATTTTAATCCTTTGAAACCTTATCCTGCAGTGTTTGCTTCGCAACACGCCCATTGTTGTCTGCGTTCAAAATGAATAACATTTGATTTGATTTGATTTTGTGATCGAACAATTAGTTATTTATATACTAGAAAGGTGATTAAAATTATTGACTGTTGAAATGAAAACATTATTAGTGTGCGCTAATATTTCCACATTGTTATACTTTATTTGTTTACAGTTCAATGTATATACCAGTTTAAGTTTTGGCGCATACCTTATGCACGTAATATTTATATCTCAAAATATAGGGTTGAGCGGAACCCTGTTGGAGGCTTGTATATTTTATGTTTGGGGTTTACAGCACAAATGTAGCTTTATTTTGTAACGTGCGTGCATGCGTGTATATTGTTGCATTGTATTACACGTGCTACTATGTTCTGTTATGCTTAATCAATGTTTTCATAGCATTTTGTTTATAAAATAATGAAATGATCTGTACATGTTTAACTCTTAAATGTAGAAACTGAATAGAGCGTTGAAAATCGGAGCGAATAAGTAACATTTGTCTATAACCACAATCTGTGAAATCATATTCTTCTTTATTTACAATATTTGCGCACATGTTTTTATTTGAAATTCGCGCGTTTTTAATCCGCGCATTGATTATCGAATAACATAATATAATGATTTTTCATGAGGTTAACAACGCACGTCTGTTTTGGGTTGGCGCAATAGCCGTAGCGCTAAACGTTAACAGCTAAGACCACCGCAAGAATATGCTGTATACCTACTTAAGATAGAGCATGTGCATAAAATGTGCTAGGCTGAACACGTGCGGAGCAATTGACCCATATTTGCTGTACATGTGTGACAACTAATTGTGATTTTATGGACACATTTGTCAAATGTATGGTGTTAAACCTTGGACGTCACGGAAACTAGTTGCGAGATATGTTCGACTCAAATGTTGTAGTGCTAACTCGCGCTAACTAGAATGGTTTTTATTTGGTTCCGAATGTTATAACATGTATTAGATTTTTCATTTTGCAATTGTTTTGATTCAATTCCGATGCTTATGCTTTGACTTGACTTCACTAGACTTAATATAAAAAGGTTGTTTTTAAATTATTTTCGAAATTAACAAGTTCATACTACATTATATGGTGTTTCACAAAAATCTTCAAATGCTATGTTTTTTTTTATAAAACTAAAATTTATATTTCATTTGAATTTATTTTCGAATAATGCGATATTATAACTTTTTTCGGGGGGCGTATCTTAACTTTTAAAAGTTCTATGTTGATACCAATGAAGCTTTTAAATTATATTATCTTTCGAATGTTTGCTACTTTATCCTACATGTACATTGTCTTCGGTTTATTGTAAAACAAATATTACAATTTATGTTATAATAGCTTTTGGTGTTTTAGTATTCGCTTGGTTGAATGATGCTGTTTTCAAGTGTTACCGATTACTGTTAAAATTTTACTTTAGCTTTTATTTAAATATCTTTTTCGATATTCACTAATTAATAATAATTAATAAAATTGTGCTAATCTTTGTAAACACATATTAAATGTTAAGTTTAAATAATGTTAGAATAATATGTTTGACGTTATATTAATACTCAATTTTTTTAGTGTATTTAATATTGTTACCATAATTTTGATGTTAATAGTGCATTTGATATTGAATTATTTTCGAAAATAAATTTGATATCAAATTATAATATCGATTCAGATTCTATCTCTACAATTTGTAACAATTTGATGAGATATTATGCTACTGGTTTAACGTTTATAAAATTATTGATTTTTCATGTATAATTTTACATTTGGTAGTTATAATTTTTATTATTTGTTGATAACCATGTAATTTTATCACATCCAATACACATAAATGGCTAGATCAACTAAACAGTTGTGTCAGTCAATGGTATGTAGTGTAACAAAATAAGAGAACTTACTTTACCATTAACTTACAGTTGACGGTTTGCTTTGATATTTGAATAAAATTGTAAATTTATTTCGTTGCTTTTTATAATTAAAACATGCATTCTTATTATTTTTTATTGTCATTTGTTTTTAACGGCTTCATCTGAACAACCGTTTACTTCACACACATAAAACAAATTGATTTAACATTATAAATAAAATATGAATACCACATGCAAAATCTTCAAATTTAGAACACTTACGCTTAGTACAAAACTTTACAGAAACAATACAAAATATCCATTCGTAATACAATTAAAAAAACCCATACAATTCAACTGTTCATGTTAAAAGTTCATAAGTCTTGTTGTATTTACATTCAACAAGCATTTTGATAAAGAAAACGATTGCGTTTATTTGTCTCTTAAGGAAATGCCTCATCACTGGCGTAGACATTTCAAAAATTTCTACAATGTGAATTTTTTCTTACTTTAAAACAAAAACTTGACCTACCTAATGAAGTAGATTCGCACATGTTTCGCCAAGTAAATTGATAGTTTGCTAACGATAGACGACTGTTAAGTTTTATTCTTGTAAATAAAAGAATAAACATTGATTTCAAGACACATTTCTAACGGAATTCTGAGGCTTCACTGCCTTCTGTTTTCAGTCCTTTTCATTTATTTAAGTTTAAATAACAGTTTTCTTAAACAAATCTGCACACATAAAAAGAACATACTTTTTATCAACATAATCTGAAGCTAAAACACACAATTCGTATTTTCTTCTTCCTCCTTTTGCGTAAATAAGCTGTAAAAAATACCCATTTTTTCAATTTTGCAACGTACTGTTAACAATGCATAAAAAACCTCGCCTAACTGGACACTTTGTTGCAGCACAGCACAATCAAATCAATACTCAAACGACATTGTTCATTAGTTGCGCCCCTTTAAGCAGTGAAGCTATCGGACTATGTACTATTACAATTACATTTTCAATTAACGACCCGTGCTTTTAAAGAAATTATTATTAACTTGGAAGTTCTAATTACAGCGCGTAAAAATAATTTTAATGTGTTATGAGGGAAGAAGGAAACAGTCTTTCCTCCCGCTGACAAGGTTATTTTATACAGTTTTATTCCTGGCCAAATTCATCTAAATAAAAATGTCAAATAAACACCTATATATTATTAAATGCATAATTTAAAAAGTATTGACAACGCTTTTCAACTTCGAAACGCTTTCCGTAACATTTCTGGCCATTCTTAAAATGCATTTTCTTATTTGACAAACAAAAGTATAATTGACTAATGGTTGTACGTTAAAAAACAAATGTTAATGATAAAACGTTTTGCCGACCTACCTTACCTATTTGTTTGGAGATGCTAGTGGAAATAAACAACTTGTTTGGCTAAGTCAAACCTATCGATTGCAAACTAAACATAGCTAATCTCTCTGCTTAACGCATAGACAGGTACATTACATTACCTTGCATTTCAATATCAATTGCTCTCTGGGGATTTTTATCACCCAAACACATACAAAAACGGATTGTCAATTATTACATTTTACTTGTACTTTTATTCAATTTCACTGTGTGGTGCACTTTCATTGAGAAATCTGACATTACTTGAGAAAAAATCAAATTTAGTAGCTTTCTACAATTTGAACCATTGATATTTGAACGACGTTACGGCTACAGTCGATGCACGTTTTCGTTACCGGTTTTCAACAAGTTCTACAAGTATGCGGGTTATTCTTTTGAAATGTTTTTTCTTACACTTTTGAACTCCTGCCCTAATGTTAAAATTTAGTATAAACAGCTGCGCCTAAACATTCAGTCATATCTGTTTGACACTTATTATGATGATTATTATTATAATTGTGCTTACATAAAAGCATTTTTCAAAGATAAAAGGCAAAACAAATTTCCCTCTTTGCAAATGAGCTAAGAAAATGTTGGTCAAAAATGAGTGTACACGATCTTGTTGGAGAACTCGTTAAACGTTAAGTTGAAAGAAAAGCAAGATAACATTGAAAAAAAAACAAGTTTGCTGCCTTTGCCAAAGGCGTATTTATTTTTTCATTTTAAAACACCTTTGACTGTATAGTTAAACGCAAAAGTTCGTTTTAAGGTACCATAATTATGTGTGCTGACCCCAAAATGTATGATTTCGAAAATGATGTGACGTGACGTGACGCGGTTTATTGTCTTTCACTGATTTATCACACACAAAAAATCAATATACAGTATACATCTACCTCGCATGTTCATATACTACTGCTATGGTCACAAATCATCTACGGGCACCGTACGGCGTCTATTTCACCAAAAATCGTACGATTCTACGGCGCCCGTACGGCGCCCGGCCGGCGGCAGGAAGAATCGTACGATTTTTGATCATATTTTTAGACATCGTACGGTGCCCGGTGAAGTTTAGGTACTACTTAAAATTTCACGGCGCCCGTACGGCGTTTGGTAGGGTCATTGAGGGTAAAATGACATCGGCCGGGCACCGTACGGTGTCCGGAC
>Ga0224511_10004340_pt1 | contig 10678 bp, 6 predicted proteins | sample SF_May12_sed_USG_2_FD_169988 | JGI IMG/M metagenome (GOLD analysis project Ga0224511, IMG submission 169988) | Sediment microbial communities from San Francisco Bay, California, United States - SF_May12_sed_USGS_8_1 | ecosystem: Environmental > Aquatic > Marine > Sediment | place: USA... | reverse complement strand
TTCTGTGTGTTGGATTTTGTACGGGTCATTTTGTCATGTTGCCCTTAAACTTGACATACCTACATTGTTTACAACATTCTTTATTTAAACATATATTCAATTTATATTAGAATTTTTTAATATTAAGATATTATAAATTGAAAGATGTTCAAATAAAGAATGTTGTAAACAATGTAACAGACAGTTAGAAAAAAAAAATGATTGTTTTTTAATTGTTTTTTTTTATTTGTAGTTTCTTAAATGAATTTTCCAAGAAATTTTGAGTTACCGCCTCACGGTCAATGACTTTCATTGGATGTTTAAATCAGTTTTAAGCTATAGCAAACCTCACACATTCTCAACAATTTTTGGAGAGAAGAAAAAATATCTTCTTAAAATAAAACGTTTTAATCGTCCAGATTATATTGATTCGAATGAAACTGTGACGGCATTTCTTTGCGGCATGTAAATGTACTTGATCAACGTTCCGCAATGCATCGATACGGCTTACACTAACAGGAATTGATGCTTAAATCCCTGTAATAGACGCGATATGTCGTAGACAGACACGGAGCAGCCGCACATCGGTACACGGTACGCAAGACGTATATGACCTGTCAAATCTCACAAAATAAAAAGAAATGGCATGGAAGGCAGTGCTCTTTTCAGCTTTCCTAATGATACTCATGACGTTCCCTCTGTGTTGTTATAGTATGTAACATGCGTGAACGTAACGTTAGCATGACTTTTCCGTCAAGTTATATATTTTCATTTTAAATCTTTCAAAACAGTCGCAGTTGTTTTTTATCATGAAAGTACAGTTTTTAAATATTTCATGGTAAAGGATCGATATTAAATGGCAACGCTATCTTGTTGAAAAGGTTTGAATTGGAAGCGTACACATACAAAGCATAGTGTTCACAATGGTAGTCACTTGCTACAGTACTTAGTACGGCACGTAACGTTCGTGGATACGTAGAAAACAGCAGAATAGAAGCAGCACGACTCTTTAGTAGAGAGTGGTCTTTATTTGCTAATGATAACTGAATTGTTATGCTGGAATCGATTTACTAAATGGTCATAGTCAAATACTGCTCGTTTCTTGCAAGTGTCTTTATTCTATTGTGGTTTAAACATCATGCGGTATTTTGTAGTGTTTAGGCCAATGTTGACCTCGAACGAAAAGTACAACACACCAGTTAGGACAAGATTATTCCTTAAATACTACGGGACGACATTTGTCTAATTACAATAATATGCAACTCTGTAATAAAATGCAAATACTATACAACGCTTTTAGTAAATAGTGTGTATTTATCTTAATGGCCATGTTCAAGTCAATACTTTGTCTTAACGAAAATGCCTGATTGTTGATTTTAGTGTGATGTAGGGATGTATAATTGTAACCATCATCATAAATGCAACATAAGCAAGAAACCACACTTTCTTGGTCGCCTCCACATTAAAGACATTCGTGCAATACAAAATGGACGCAAAATTTTACTGATTTTAGTACACAGTTATGTTTGTTCTAGAAAGGAGGTCTCACGAATAAAAACACATTTGTCTTCTCGGTAATAAATCGCTGACAACAAAACTATGATCGTGACATAAATGGATTATGTGATCATTTTGGCCGTTTTACAACCCAACAAGTAGGTCTTTAAAGTAGGGCTATGGCAATACCGCCCTTCATCTTTATCTAAACAGTGTTACAGATAGAACCGAAATGGACAAATTCAGCATAAATACCGTATTTGCAAGTCATTTGCCCAATAAATAGAAATAACCATTTCAATGGTCAATGACTTTGCCGCGAAACCATATCAGGACAAGACCAACCGTAATGTTTGCCGGGATAAAATATTCCAATGACAGTCAAAATCCTTTAAAAACATTGACAGATACGCGAGTGTTTTAATAAAGCAATTTATGTCAACTGCAGGAAAATGAGTCATACACGGAGACAGAAGCAAAATAACTTGACAAAAGTGCATTCTTGGGATTGCGGTAATTTGATTAATCGCAATTAATCGCAGCTGAGGAAACAAACACACATAGTATTTACAATATTTGTTAAAATCAAGTAATAAACCTGTTCAATTCATATGTTTTAGCTCACTATATTTGTTCGCAGTCGTAGGCCTTCGGTCCATATTGCAATGTATGAACTAAACAGACAAACAACTACATGGTTTGTATCTAATCAAATAATATGACGATGATCAATAGAAAAAGATATTTAGTTATGCACTGTTTAGCAGGAAAATGCAGGGAAATGGATTATGTAGAGAAACACGTTTTCTTTGAATGAAAACCTGTGTATGTGTTTCTATGCGCAATGCATTCTACATTTTACACTTGTTATTTAGCAACATACCTTAAAAAAATGTATCTACACAAAGACAGCTTTATGGTAATTACAGATAAAGAAGTGCTTTCAGGCTTATATTCGTCTTATGTCTGATTACCCGCTTTTTCTTTATGCAAAATGTGCCAATATCTACCGCAGTAGACACAGACGGGTCCGTGTGTGTCAGGATAAACAGAGAGTTGTACAACATTAGTTCAATTATCTAGTAAATGTTATGGCATTTTGATAAAACAATGTTCGTTTGTTTTCTGTTTGATTGTATCCGTAATAATATATGTGTTGTTGTTAGAATTGTTGTAAATATTTATATTTTGTAGCAGTAAGACAGTCAGGACTGTTATCTTTGGACGCATATTAACTACAAACGTTCCTGATTGCAGTTGGCTAAAAGCGTCCATTACCTACACAATCTTGTAATTATTCTAATATTTATTTGTTTATTATCAGATTTCAATTGCATATATATGTTAAGCACTTAGTGACTAGTAATATACGACACCTGCAGAAACACCTACTACGTGGCTTTAACATCTCTTTAGTTGATATATTAAGCATGTGCACATAGTTTGCGCCACATGGCTGTTAAACACGTGCTCGTGTGTTGCCTATTAGCGGGCAGGGGTTCCGGGGCGGTTCGTACAAGTGCGTGTGCAATGACGGTTTTTACTTCCCAGATCTAAAAGCGACCAACAAGTACTAAACTGGTTTCCTTACCGCGGTCAAATAAAGAGAAAAAGTTAATGTAGGTTAATTGAGATCAATACTGTTTTACTTCAGTAATAGCAATAAATATCCATCCATGCGATAACCTGATGAAATCTGGGTTCAGCAATCACCTTTAAGATGCCCGTGTGGGATAAACAGTAATGTCTCTTTAAAATGCATATTTCAGCAAATGTTTAAGCTCCTCCCATTTCTGTAGTATTTGTTTGTTTGTGTGATAAGGTTTATCACCAACAGGACGTGTTCTTTCTTTTGTATTTACTAAATCAGATTGTCACCTGACCATATAACCGTAATCCATTGGTTTAAGATTGACCATGTGCTGTTATAAATGATCATAATTGACAGTTGCGGAATTGTCTACCAACTGGTTTCACTTTTGTAATTTTCGTAACAGTACTTGATGTTGATATTTAACTGCAATTTCAATTTGAGATAAATATATGAGTTCCATTATACAATTCTAAGTGTTATTTTGTGTTCACAAATGCACTTCTTGTTTCTCACAGCATTCTGTACGAAACTCAAGTATATCCCTTACTACCAAGATCTCAAATATAAAGTCAAATGCAATAAATGAAATAGCTTCAGGTTATGTTAATATCAATCATTATGGCTTTATGGTGACAGGTGCGAGCAATGACAATAAAATCACACGAAATATAAAATTGACATCTGTTTCAAACTCGCAATTATCAGAGGTTGTCATAACTGATGAAGGAAATTAATAAAGATGCGTTTTAAAGATTTTTTTAAATAAGCATAGGTAAATTAAATGAAAGCTTATTATGCGTTCCTAAACTATTTTAAAAAGTAATGTTACACTGTGAATTTGAAAGCATCAAAGTTACCAATGTAAATATTAACAGGTATTGACTTGTATTAAAGCGGCTCCCGTATATTGAGTTGTGCACAGGCCATGCAGTATTGAACAAACATACTATGTAATATTATCTCAGGCTTAATTACCACATCATATTGATGCCATTTGTACAATTGTTATTGTGGTGGCGACCAAACAGTAAATTTTAATTTAATCATTTGTTCATTTTCTGTCTTGAAAGGTACTGCGGCTCCCCTCAGTTCAAATCCTGATGCCAATTTGCCAATTACGTATTTGGTTTTCCCCCTTTGTACGTCCGTTCGAAATATGTTGTCCGGCAATCTTCTTACAAACCTTTTGTTCGATTAATATTGACACATATGGAACCTAGCTTATTGTAGAGTAGGTACTATGCTGATGATCAAGTTATCGCTCTTTAATATGTTTAAAAGTTGGGCTGTTATATATCACAACTATTTATATCACAAACTCTTGTCCGATTGTGTAAACAATGTCCAAAGGGACGAGATCAGTATGACACATTGTTTTGCATACTATAAGCATTTTTCCTCAAGACGAAGGTGATGGCACGTTTTATATTTTCAAGTCGGACTTTTGTGCGACCATTACCTAATCCCTTGTCAATTTTTGATAAATCTTTATATGTGTAGTAACCATATGCATGTTTTATCTGACTCTAGAATATCGGTGGTTTTCCATGTGCGGTCTGTGCAGCGCATCAAGATCTACAAGACCAAGGTCTCGGACACGGACCTTTGTGGAACGCTTGTTCATCATCCAGTTCATATTTGGCGCCTACTGTGCAGCTCGCGCTATGGCTGTGGTGCCCACTGGTGTCACTGTACGTCACAGACGTCGAACCATGCATACATGACATTATTGAGTTATTTAGATTAAACTGAAAAAAGGGAAAGACCACAAAAGCATAGACTGCATGGGACAATAACAGCCTCGGTTTTATTGAAGCTGTTTATCAGTGGTAAGAAAAGATGCCACAGTTCTACGTAAGTCACAGCCGTCACACAATGTATACATTACTTTTACAATTCTAGAATACGATATATAATCAAATTATTTGATTTCATGAAGTTCACACAATACATGTTTGACTTTGTGGGTGATTGTTTTTGTACGGGCCTGTTTGTCATGGTAACCTTAAACTTGACATGCCAACATTGTTTACAACATTTTTTCTTAAAACTTCTATCCAATTTATTTCTACTCTTTTTATTTTACGAAAACATTGTACAACACGGTGTCGGCAATGGTAGACCTTCCGAGAGTTATAAAATATGTGAGATATTAGGAATGTTACACTGTTAAATGTCATAATTGTATTTTGAACACTTAATGATACACGTAATTTGATTTCATGATATTTGCGTTAGTACATACTTTAATGTGTTCTTGTATTTAACATGTGGTGTTTTTTTTTAATTTTTAAGGCAAACAAGCGAGTAGTCTGAAAACGTTGCAGTTCTCGTCTATGATGGGATCAATTTGCTGCCATCGGTGAGTGATCACTTCATGAATACAATCTTCATGAAGTTGTGGTAACATATTGCAAAATGGTGTGTTGGACGACGAAAACGTTGCTTAGAACACCTCGTACATTGTATATGTCATACTACATAGAGTTAATAAAAGCTCAACAATTTATTGATATTTAACCAAAAACGTTCAGTCAAATTGGAAAACGCATAAACATTGTACAAGTACTTCATTTGTAGCTGTAAATAAATACATGTAAATAATATTAAACGTTGAATCTTATTAATCTAAAGTTTATCATATAAGACTATGAAAATTAAGAGACCAATAGAGAGGAATAAACAACTTATCAGCATGTACATCAACGAACGAAGCAACTTCAGAGATTTAATGTTTTAGCTTTAATTGCTATTAATGTGTGTAAGAACGTGTTGTTATGTCACACATTCCAAAAGCTTTACATTAATTGGCAATTTGACTATGCATAAGTTGCGAGAAAATGTAAAACATCATTTTAAGTTGATTTTGCTTCCACTGTCATTAGCTGAATTGTGTTGGTTTTTAATTTTAAATGCTAAGCACTAAAGTCAAGAAAACCGTAACCCAGAATTTATTTTGATCTTTGACCACATTATCTTAAACTGTTTTTAAATTAGGCAGTAAAAACTGGGAATATCTAATTTAAATGTCATGAATTCGAATTAAATACGTCTAACATAATAAATCAACTGAGATAAATTCAACTGAGATAAAGGAAATCCGCCTCAGCCAAGACTTCATTGCTAAGGTCAGATCAGTAGCAATTGTGCCGTTACAACAAATTATTAGCGGCTATAAAATGGACACATGTAAATATGGCGAACAAAATACAAGAAGTGTAGGTGTTTAGTATGTGTAAACAAAGGGTTTAATTGATAAAGGTGATTGCTTTATAAACGGGATAATGATACAAGAGGTGTGAGGTAAAGGCGTTTTAACGCAAGTTAGTTGTGAACCACGTTTACGGCTGCAAGACAAAATCGATCATTCCTTTGTCATCTCTCTCGCGGCAATGGTGTAGTCTTTTAGAAAAATATATTCATGTACACCATACATGTATATATGGTGTTGTCGATGCTGCTTTGCTTTATTTAAGGATGTACGTTCTTTATTAATATCTACTATACATTTTTTTTATTAAAATCGTTTGAAGAAATGCTCTGAAAATGTTTTCGGAACAGTTGTACACATTGTTTTCTTTCACATGCATTGAAAATGCAAAACAAAATAGATAGTTTAAAGCCAACTTTAAATCAGGACACGAAAGCGCAGCTGCAGCTGTGCATGTTTCTGAATTTCAATCGCTCTGATAAAAGCTTCAGTTTTCTTGCTTGCGGCTTGTCGCAAATGTTTAGGCATCGCCACACCCGTCGCGGTCCCAATATTTGATATTTAAATTGTACGGTTGCTGGTAAGAGTTTTCACCTATTTTGGGCATCCCAGAGACAATCGCAGATGACCTACGATGCCCTCCCATTAATCGAGGGCGTCCTCCGAATAATTTGAGACAAGTCGCAAATTCTGTGTGGGATTACAAATTCAGGTTGAGATTCAATGTCTGCGAGTAGTCTCCGGCGACCTCCGACTGAATCGTACGGTGGAATCGCAGGTAATCGCCTTGTATATAAGGGCGCCTCCGACCGGATTGCTAAACGTTTGAGAAGCTTTTGCTGCAGGAGGCTGTGACAGGTCAGAAAACCCTCCTTTTAATTAAAAGAAAAGACGATCGCAGATGTCGTCTTCAATCGCCTCCGATTGCATCGGAAGCCATCGGAGGCTCATCCCACGATTTTTCGACAACACCTGGTCAAAATACTTTAAAAATCTTAGACAATGTGACTGCTCCACTTTTATTAGGATTTTTTCTACGATTGTTTAAGGATTCTTTATTTTCTGCGACGACCCCCGGCCAAAACTTATCCCCGACAGATCGCCGACAGTGTGACTGAGCCATTAAGTACCTAATCAAAACACAGCATCAGTCAGTTCTCTACTAACAAATGAGACATCAGTGTATGCACAGAAAGATGACAGTATTAATGCATTTACTTTTTGACAATCATGAAAGGTAAGACATGAACTGCTCTAATTGTTTTCCAAAATATTTCTACAGGACATTGTTGCAGTAAACGCAATGTCTTTTATTTACTTTTATGGTAGCTGAATAGAAGCAATTATTGTTGTTTTAATGTTTGAATACTTCCTTATAACAGTCATGTCAATATGGTGTTAATGATTGTTTTAAAGATCAGCAACGTTTATTAATTTAAGGATAAACTGTGTTTATATACTCAATATGTGAACGAAAAGGGGATTATGTCTAGGTTAAAGCATTTATAATATATAATGTATATACCTTATGCTTGTTTTGTTGCGTCTATGTTTGAGGCATTCTTGACAATATAATTCCCTAACGTGCTTGGTCCGTGTAAGTATTAATTTTACAATCGTCGATTTGTAAAGTGCGATTCACGTTTTTATGATGCAATTTAAACAGACTGCCAATAAAATACAGCACAATGGCAAGTAATCCAGGCACTGATCGCACGAGTAGACACTTAAATTGCATTTTCCTATAAAGTTACGTCCAAATGAAGCATGATATTCCTATTTTCATTTATTGACAAATAAACTATATATACCGATTTTATCACAAACCTAAGAACATTCCCGAAGGTGTTATAAAGCTGCACTAGGTAGCAATAATAACGTCGACCAATGAGGCAATTTCGGTTAATGTTATTACTTCAGTTTTTCAAAGCAGACGATTACCATGGGGAAAAATTGAAAATGGGTGATTGCCGCTTTGTTGACTGTTTGTATTATTTGTTAGACCATACGTGCCACAAAAAAGCTTTACGTAGTACCATGATGTTTAAGCTAAATTTGACAGGTACTAGTAGACAATGTTTATTTTGTATGATAATTATAAGCATCAGAAAACACCGAAATTACGTAGAAAAGTATTGAACCTATTTCTCTTCCATACACCTGCTTACCATTTTTGATTATGTATTGCTGACCCAGGTATTTTAAACTGGAACTTTTTTTCTTTATTTACGTAGTGAACTTAAACTCGCCCCAAGGAAATCTCTAATCGGCTTAAGTTGGGGTTTTTAAAAAGAGGGGTTTCTTTGAAGCCTTGTTAACTCTTTATCTTTAATAAACTTTTATAAGCTTAATGTTCAGGGGTATTTATTTTGTCTTAAGAAAATTAATCAAATGCAAAGAAAATTAATAAGCACGTAAAATAGTTTACTCGGAAACTAAAGGGTTATTGCTTGCAAATATCTGAAATAGAAATGTATTTTAGCTTTTTGTTTAAATAACTTTTTTAAATTTTTGAGTTCTGCATGCCCGCGTGAAATCTATTGTGTTGGCTAATTAGTGGTTAATTAACAATTAATTTTATGGTTTTTTTATTAGAAATTGGTACTTTTGAGATAACCTCACAGTATTTTGCTTATTTCGTTTCAATATCATCTCTAGTTTTTGAAAATGACAAATGGACTTTTGGGGGCAGCTTTGGGCATTTCAATATGTCTCATCTCCTTACACGTGACTGCAGCATACAGTTAGCAGTCTAATTGTATCATGATGAACTCGTAGTGTAAATGAAGATTAACAAAAAGTGACACAGATCATAAAGCGGCAATCATTCATTGTCAAAGTTTCCCCATGGTTATCGTCAACCTTGAAAACATAAAGTAATAACATTAACCGAAATTGCCTCAACGGTCAACGTAATTATTGCTACCTATTGCAACTTTATAACACGTTCGGGAATGTTCTTTTTTATGATACAATCAGTGTATATGGTTTATTTGTCAATAACAGGAATTAGCACATTGATAATATAATATGACGAGCTTGTGGAAAACGAAATTGAATTGTTCACCAGTGAGATCAGTCCGCAACTGGAATAAAAATAATTGTCAAATACAAGAGGTGAACTGCATTTAACAAATGTACTGAACAAATAGATTGATAATCATCAGTCAGTTGTTCGTCTCACATTTCTTGAGCATAAACAGAGTTACTTTATTAATATGTCATGTTAAAGTAAATACAATGACGTCTTATAGATCAGGATTATCTGGCTTTGAAGGCGTTGTGCTTACATACTGCGACAACAAAAATCACAACATTACTAACAATATGTAATCATGTTTATAAAGGTTTAAGGATGCGAGGTTAGTATGTAAGTTAGTATGTAAGTCACAAAATGATAATAGGCAGTAGATGATATGGATTTTCTGTAAAACATTCACCCTTTTGATTTATATTCTGCGAACGTGTTACTAGTAACTCTCATAACGTTCTAAGCTTGTTTAATACAGTGTACTTACCTTCAAGCTAAATAAAAAAAGTAAAAAAGCACTTAAAGAACAAAAAGGCCACTTATGATATATTTATAACCAAACTATCAAACGGTCACAATCATTTCGCATTAGTAGATATCAGCACATAAATGAACCATATTGCACAGCTATCAAACGTTTTCAGATTCATCTCCCATTAGAGTTAAAACTGTAATTATGCATATAGTAACATGTTAAATGTGATAGTAAAACGCCCATTAGCCAGATAACGTCATAGGACAAGTATATATAGGGTTTGGTTCCGTGAAATCTCATTCCGCCATGGAACACGTGCAACACATCACGTGTCCACTGTCTAAGCATCGTTATCCCCGTGCTTCTCCAGCCAGATGGTGTAGGTTAAGAAAACGTACGGGCTGTCTGGACAGCACGCGTAATACCTGACCTCACGCTCGACGCTGCTGCCCGCATACGTCAACTCCGGGTTGAAGTCAGCATCGAGGTCTCCGTCTATCGACAAGGGCATGGTGTGCAGGTCGAGCTCGCTGCCGTCGTACGTCCATGACCCGAATTTGAGTCGACACTTCACGTGCGTCTGGTTCTCCCTCTAAAATTGTGCAATAAGTTAAGAGCCGTATAAGTAAAAAAGCGAATAGACATGGGTAGTGGCAATGGTAATACGTTGAAGTTTAACTTATCATTATATGCAGAAAAGGTAAGTCTAAGGTTATGTTTATTGTTGGTTTTCAAAAAACGCTTTCAGTTAAAGAAGCACCCGAATAATTTAAACAAAAAGAAGTAAAAAAATGTTTTCTTAGGAATAATCGAAAATGTCTGTTTTATGACCATTATTACGATGCACTTTCACTTAGAACACGGTTGACCTTGCAGCCGCTAGCGTGGATA
>Ga0224511_10004339_pt1 | contig 10679 bp, 7 predicted proteins | sample SF_May12_sed_USG_2_FD_169988 | JGI IMG/M metagenome (GOLD analysis project Ga0224511, IMG submission 169988) | Sediment microbial communities from San Francisco Bay, California, United States - SF_May12_sed_USGS_8_1 | ecosystem: Environmental > Aquatic > Marine > Sediment | place: USA... | reverse complement strand
CACGAAAAATATTAACGCAGTTTAAAGATAACTTCCTTCTATTGAAATATTATCAATAAAATCCTATTCTAGTAACAGACTAACCCTTTGATGAGACTGGCGTAGCAGTGATCTTTATAAGGTTGTTGCTCCATCCTCAGTTCAGCTTGCACTTTAATCAGGAACTCAGTATTGACTCTTAGGAGGTGCTCAGTGTCACCGATACCGACAGCCTTATCAACACTGGAGAGCGGCGGCAGCACGGGGTCCACCACATTTACGTCCTCATTCTCAGACTCCGGGCCCAAAGTTATCTCGTCCGTTTTATACACTAACAAATCAAGTGATATTTACCACACGCCATACAATACACACTGTACGATAGCCATAGAGCGCAGGCAGAATCATGAGAATTGGAATTATTCTCTCCTAGCCCCGGATAGTTAGAAAATTATAATCTGGAATGGATGACACATTTCCTAACTAGCATATAGATGTGATAGCGGAATAGCTCAAGCGTGAGTCACCCAAAAGCGGGGACAAAGCTAGCGGAACAGTCAACTGTAGCAAGTATGGTTTACCGTCGAGAATCGTAAGGATGTTGTTGGCAATTATTGCCGCCTGCGATTCTCTAGACTGAAGCCCTTAGTAAAAGGTGATCCGTATATAATATCGGTGCAGCGGTTTGACATTAATTCATCAGCTTCCTTACAATGCATTATTAGGCAGGAAAAGATCTCTGGTCATCAACTGCCAACTAGCAGCGCTAAGGAGTGGTTACAAAGTGGGCGTTTAAAACCGTGAAGTCGATATCCAGAAGCTGATTGAGGATTTATTAAGAGCTGTACCAACTTCCAGGTGCAAAGTTTTGCCCGAACAAGTATGAGTAGATGTGGATAGAATGGTGCATCATTAGCTGCATGTTTCCTGTAACTCATTTCACTCACCGGTCTTCTCTTCCTGATGAGTTTTCTCAGAGCTCACACCTGCTCCCACATTCGATTTAGTGGCAGCTTTACCAGCAGCGCCCAATCTCTTTTTTCGTTTACGTTTTTTAGCAGGCACTACTTCAGGTAGCTTATTATCTGAAAAAAAGAAGAAAATGGGATTCTATCCCCACGGTTAATCGAATATGCCAGAGATAAGTTGTCTGCGAGAGTTGACTTTTAAAACTTTTTTTTATTAAATTGCTTTCAATTGCCTTCGGGGATGAACTCTGCAACTGATTGAGGAGAAGAAAACTCCATATTTCACTAACCTTTCTTCTCACCCCCGGTTGCGGAGAGGTCAGCGGTCTCAGTCACATCCTCCGAAATAACCTCTCGTTCCAATACCAGTCTGATTTCCGTTTTCTCAGCGGAGCGAGCTGCTGATTTATTCGGGGACTTTGTGACTGGCGTAGTCTTTGACCGCGATTTTATTGCTTTCTTGGTTTCCAGCCTCCTCTCACGTGCCGACAATGATTCCGCCGTGAACTTTATCTTGGATTTGTTGGGATCTGGAAGTGATGCGCGTGATAATGACTGAACAAAAATCAACAACCCGCACCCTAAACACATACCACTAAACCAGCTGCTCAAAAGTATGATCTATAGGGCAACAATCATTAAAGGGTTATGTCATGGCCAAAAGCATCTTCACTTGTTTGTAGATTCTGAAGCCTACCATGAAAAAATGGGCCCAGTACCCAGCTCAAATTGAAGCTTATATATAGCCCTATCCAATGTGCATACTTAAAGCCCTTAGCGGCGCACTTTTCTGACCGTCGACACAACGGAATTGGCCTCGAGATAGTAAATTAACACAGAGCTGTTGGAGTTTGCATTGATTTATCGGCTAACGCGCTCATGTTTGGAAAATCCTCTTGCAGGTGCATACTAAACCTGGAGCTACATAAGTCTGAATAGAGAAAATGTTCAACAAAAATATAGAAATAGGGTTTCAGAGTGTAGTTAGCGCTATTATTGCACAAAGATAGAGGCCCAAACCCATCGGCCTTTACGTAGGGCTAAGGAAAACCCGAAAAAGCACTTCTTATATCTTCAGTTTTCTCCAATATTACATTCAATTTTGAGTTCTACTCGATGTTATGAGGGAGTAAAGATCATTAGGGTACTCAGTTTTAGTAATGAGATCCCATCTTTCCATTTGGGTCATTCGGGCTGCAGTTATTCGAGTGACCGATATTCGTTTCGTGGAAAAAGACCACTCACTACTGCTGTAATGAATGCAGAGTTGCAGAGAATGGTGAACACAACTCCGAAAGTGTGTCTACCTTGACCGAGTCATAACCCCTTTAATAGAGTTTTTTCTTCGGTTCCTCAAGAACACATGTCCCTGCTCAGCTACTGTGCATTTACCTGATGCGTCATTTAGAAGTTTAATCACATGACTCTCCAGATGTCTTTGAATGTTGAGCCTCGCCTTGTTCTCATTACCAAAACTCTTGTAGGACATATTACATCTGAAAGTTTACATTTGGCGTCGTTCTTGGCACGGAAACGAATGGGACAATGCATTACAGGTCAAAAATAGAAAGCTAAACATCCAATAGCTCGAGAGAGAGAGCTGGTTCAAGGAAGTTATACCGCACAAATTCAAAAGACACCATGTATCCCATAATTCCCATGATAGATTAATATAGATTTTAGAATTTGTAGGTTTCTATAGGTTTTAATCACTACGGTAACATTTGCAGTCTGTCACTGATCCATCAGTGGATGCAGTAAAAACTTCCTCTAGATTATGTATTGATCTGGCTCAGATACTCACTTGGAAGTCTGCAGTTTACACCTGAAGATAAACTGGCGCGAGACTTCATCAGCCTCCGATTGTGCAAACAGATGGACGAGATTGGCGGGCGAGATGTTCGCGAGTGTTTCTAGGTTTATCACATCCAATGCGGATAAGGCCTTCAATCCCAGCTACATAACAAATAACAAGGCTGGGTCAAACCACAGTCAGACACGTACATTTTAACTTACCCGCTACGCTGCGTTACTACTCCCATAAGGTGTTGGTACTATAGTGAATGAAATTTGCTGGCTAATCGCCATCGCTAAATCTCAATGTTATAGTGGGAATTGGGGCCATGCTACCTAAGAAATGGGACTACATAAGCTTAGTACCAGCAGGTATTAATAGTTTGAGTTGTAGCACGGAATTCAAACACTTGTGTTGAGACAGTCTGTAGCTGTTTGGAAAATTTGAGATGTACGGCTGCACTATGCCAAGCCAATGGGGTGCAAGTTCCACAGAAAAAGAAAGCATAATGCTTTCCTTCTAGTGAGCACTGCACAAGCTATCAAGCTAACCTTTGACCTTGACCTACCTTTGGACCTGATTTCACCTTGGCCACCGGACGTCTGTTCAATGTGTCAGGGTTGTTGACCACGCTTTCCTCTTGAGTTCTCTTTCTAGTGGTAATTTTTCTGCCAAAAAAAGGTAGCATTTAACCATCATCCGGTTAAATACGTATCATTAATGGGAGAGACCTATTTAAAAAAGAATGGCTTCAGTTTTAGTTTGGCAGGAGTTATTGCCTCCGATGAAATCCCTCGGTGCTCAGATACATTGATAAGAGTGCAATACGGTCTAGTGATGCTCATCACTCTGCTTAGGATAAATTTGACCACCTGTTTTGTGTAGGCTTCGGGGATTGTGATCGCTTCGATTTCTTGGCAGGTGTAGGTACCTTTTCCCCACTTCCCTTTCTTTTACCTCCAGCGGAAGTCTTCGTCGCATCTTTCATGGCATCTTCCCTGTATTCTACAGCAAAGCCCGGAAATTATAAGGTTTGATATATGCGAAATAACTGTTCATCATACCATTTAATCTACATGCCAAAGAGGGCTCCGCTTCAAATTACAGCGATTCAGCAAAATTCTCAAATTGTGATCAGGAAAGATTGCAAAGTCTATCGAAGAAATAGAGGGCTCCTTTACAAACTGTATGAGTGAACAAGTCCGTTACTTATTCCAGTAGCATAATAGCCCTATTATAACCTTACGCGAGTGAGTGGAATAGTGGTTCTGCCCAGATTTTGCTTAGTCACTTTACAGCGCTAATACACACTACACAGGTACCAAGTGCAACCAAAACTAAGTGAGTCCTGAGTCTCATTATTATATTAAAATGTCTACTCAGTCATTATCACACACCGACCAGTGGAATTTACCGCACCTGCTCAGTGAGTGACTCACTATTGAATCGTCTGGCTTATACTTAGTTATACTTATAGGCAGCCTAAGGCTGTAACTAAGTACTAACTGAGTGTAAGGGACGATTTTGATTTTCCAGTGTAACTCCCGGTGACATCACGCTCGTGAATGACAAACAGTAACACTACAGAAACCTCAAGTCGACCAGTCGGACGTTGACTGTCGCGCCGAGGCATTCGGTAAATAATAAATATTGACTGAGTCACCCAGTGACTGACTGGGTGAGTCAGTGACTGCGAGTGATTCACTCGCTAGTTACGTTAGTACTTAGTCACTACTCACCACTCACCGATTCATAGTTAGTCAGTAATAATCGCTTACACAAACGTCTTGACATTTAAGAATTCAGCTGATTACATATTCGTTTGAACTGAGTGAGTTTCGTCTCTACTTCTAATGTAAATAGGTAACTCCAGGCATGCGGTCTGCTAAAAAGAGCACCTGCAGCAGGCGAACCAGCGGTGTCAAACCGTTATATATCTTCAGTGAAATCCAATACTTTACGTCAATATCTCGCTTCCATGAAACAAAATTCTGGGTAAATCGTTTCGGTGTATCTTACCGAAATCGGGATTGTGCTTGGGTTTGCGTACACGGGTCACCCGTTGACAATTTTGGCTCATTTCTCGTCTGTCTGCTTGAGAACCAGGAGCACTTTCGGGATGAAGATGTGATTTAGCGAGATCACACGAGATGTTATCAAAACTATGTCCTTTTTACTTCATTTCGGAAGCTTTTCATAGTGTTCATCTCTCAGACCCCGGCAGTACTGTCCATAACTGACGCAAAAAATTATATCAATGTTTTACTTTCAAAAGTTACTCGAGTTGGTTGTTTTTTTCCTGCCCATACGTCTATGTCGATATGAGTGGGGCACTGATCACATAACTAGACGCGCCAAAACAGGTGCCAGGAACCTTTTAGAGTCAATGAAAGACAACTCTTAGTTCAGCCCTGCTGGCAGGGTTCATGTTCATGTCGGGGTCTAGAGTTTGTCACCAAAGTCGTCACATAGCGATGATAGCTCTATATCATTACTTGCCGTTAGTCGTTACTTACGTGCAGTAAAATTACAGTGCTAGTAGTAGTAGTTCTTCTCGGCCTCGCTAATGACACAAACTATTTTTATCTGTCTATGGCTTGGAGGCGGGCAAGAGCTCGATCCGAGCCCAAGAGAGTCCCGAGGGCCGTCATAGACGGACACTATATGTCTACTGGTATGTACTCTACTATTCACCATTTGTTGAAGAAGTGGTGAAAACAAAAGACCACTGAGTTGACAAAAGAGGAACTGTATAACAGAGCAGCAATGTCACGCGGTTCTTTACTCATTACTGTATGATTAATGAACACTGTTGCTACAGCATAGTGTAAGCATACCCGCACAAAAGGTGAGCTCCTTCCTTCTAGCCATCTTCTCGTTATCCTCACCAGTCAAATGCTTTATGTTACTGACCTTAGTTATTTTAACAATTCTGCCTGCACCTTCTACTCCGTCAACCAATTTTATATCATCTATTAACTGTCACTCACCTATATATTTATCGATCTCTTTTACTTCGAGAAAATATCTAGATATAGTTTTAGACAGTGTAGAATGGGATCAATGGTAACAATAACGATAAATGATTTCAACGTTTAGGCTGAGAAACTAATATGCGTGAAGCAGAGCTCAGCTTGAGCTTCAACTAAGTTGAACCCCAGATATTGTTTGGACTGAGAAGTCCAGCTAGTACTGATGATATTTAAGCCTAGATAAAGCTGGAAAAACGTACATCTCTAATTGTTTATCTACAGAGCTATCCTGCTGTAAGCCATGTTTAATCCTAACAGGTGTTTGCCCGGATTTATGATGTGAGGCAGTCTTTGTAGCACCCAGTGGCTTTAACTGTACAGATAATCTGATTACTCTCCATCAGTGCGTACCCTTCCCATCCCCCTGTTAGCCTGTTACGTAGAAAAGGCATTAAGCTCTGATCAGTGACATATGTCACTGCTCTAACAGGCTAAATGCAGCAATAACTTCTGTTTTATCAAAATACAAATTTTCAAACATTGTAAATGATAGGTCTATGAATATGTTAATGTCATCATTCAACAGAGTGACCGATTTAGGTTAGACTAATTTTATTCCATGTGGAAGACAAATCCTTGTTTACAAAATGGTCCACGGCTGATGTGGCAATGTTATGGAAATTGTGATACCATTCTGTATACGGTCACAGTGTCAGCATAGATGAATCGCCTGCTTGGGTATACAAGGAGAGCTATGGCTTCTGTCATCTGGGTAGTGAAATACATTGTTACCTAATCAGATTACGTAGTTAGCATAATGGCTTCGGTCTGGCAGAAGCAGTATCCGTAGAGTTATCCTCTCTATGGTGGTACCTAGGTGCCAGACTTACTCCTGGTTTCTTAATTTACCAGACCAAACTCAATCGTCTGTGCCCGTATAATGTATAATCAAATTAAAGTTATTCTGTTTTGCCAGACCTGGACCTTCGCTTTCTGGCCGGGTTCTAATTAACTTACATATATACATGAAACTTATCAATTTACATACGTATAATTGGCTGCAAACCCTTTGACATTCATTCAGTCAATGTTAAAATTAGTTAGTTTCAGAAGTCTTAGTTTTCATTTCCCCCTGAATAGCCGTCATGGTTCTTACTTATTTCCCGTTTTTGGGAGAATTATGTATCCAATGTCCTATCCCACTTCAAAGGATGGCTGCTTTTACAATACGCTTTCATCTAACTCGCACACAATCTAATTGAACTGATGCCATCTGATCTCAATATAGCTTATATATACCTGGTGTCAACCTCCAGCTGCACCTGGTACCACTTGGTACCAGAGACATGTTTGGGGTTTTGTATAGAAATGCAGATAAAGTAAAAAAAACCTCACTCTGACTAGTTGCGGTAATTCAAGAGCCATGGAATGTGATTTTCTAAAATATACCAAACCGATTTACCATGAGGACTTTTAAATCGTAAGGATGAAGGCTTGGGTTTTGTTTGTAGATATACTAACAGTATCTGACAAACAAGATTGTATCCACCTCAACATCGGCTTACAGAGTGAGATCAAATATGAGAAACTCTCTTGACGTTCTCAGGACACTCAATCAGACTGGAGATTGAGCTTTTAGTGTCGCAGCACCTAGACTTTGGAACACTTTTAATCAAGACCTTTTAACTGCAACGACTTGAAATAATTTCAGGACTCTGGCTACGCAATTATGCAATACACAAGGTATGGATGTTTTCAACGCTGACCAGGACTGTCAACTGGACTCTGGTTACCGGACCAATGTATTTGATTAACGCTTTTCTTGCTTCATGGACCTTAATGTAAAAAAAGACTTCCAGTCTTATTTAAGCTGTCCATGTAAAATAAAACAATCAAATCAAATCAAAATCAAACAAATCAAGTAGTGATGATGCACAGCTATGTGTAGACAATGGTTCTTCACATTATCGTAGAAGTCTCAATTCCCCATTGTACCTGAACAAAAACTGGTCAATTCCCGTCCTGAATACCACTGTGACACGAAGAGACCCGAAATCGTTAGATCAAGCAGAAAACTGACCCGACTGTGCTACCCAGGCCAGGAGAAAAAAGGTTGGGGAAGGGGTCTGCTCAGCCACAGAACAGATCAGAGGAATCGCTACAGGGTAACCTTCTCTGCTTGATCAAATATGTGAGATTCTGTGGGTTGGTTTACTTTCTGACTTGGCCAGATTTGGGACCAATTGGATGTTTAACAGCATTAATTCTTTCACATATTTTGATTTGGTGCTCACCTGGATCAATTCTTCCCAGAGGTATCACATATGAGTACGTCTAGTGGCTATACACCACATTCAGAAGCACGACAATCCATGATGCATGTACTTTGGAACTTAGACAACCACCCAAACAGAAGATTTTATCATAATGTGAAATCTATTTGTATTTCAAAACAAAAATATATAATTCATGTGACTATTACATCGGTTTGAAGCTGCAATCGATTCACAGCTGCGATATCATAACTGCTATTCGCATCATCAACAACTAGATGATTATAATGATTCTCTTTAGAATGCCTGGTCTTATACAGAACAAAAACTGTTATAGGAATGGCAAGGACATTGAGAAGAGCACATAAAGCTAAGGCTAACCCTGGCCAGAAGCTTATAGATACAGCATACACGCTGTTAAAAATTAGGCTCGCAAACAGTTTAAATATGCTCTCTATCACCGCCATGAATGACATTAACGTTCCCTGCTCTGTCATCTCTACGCATCTACTGATGAATGTCTTTGCACCAATTGAAGTGAGAAATGCGAGAAATCTGAAGGCGTTGGAGATCCAGAGTACAGTGATGGTATGAGCAAACGCGAGTGTAGCATAGCAGGCACCAGAAAATATCAGACCGATAATAGCCACGGACAGCATACGGAATCGAATCTTATTGTTGAGCACATAAGTGCCAAGGACATTGCCTAGCACGGTAATTGCAAACCCGGTGCCCATATATATGCCAAGCTGCTCATTTGTCATTCCCTTCTCTTTGGTAAGGTACAGATACTCTACATCAATCACTCCCATCATAGCGCAGAAAGACAGAACAAAAGCTAACATCATCAGGTGCATATACAATCTCTTTGAATCTGGGCGTATTCTGGTGATACAGCCTGCATACTCTTTGACTCTTTTCCACAGAGAAATAAATTCCTGCTGAGTTGTTGTTATCCTCGGCTCACGTAATCTAAACACAACGTCTAGAATTCCTATCACTCCAACCATAGCTGAAAAAATGAAGAGCCAGTCCAAACCAAGTCTATCGATTACCAAGCCAGAAGTAAATGTCCCCATCATAAAGGCTACAGCGAGAGCAGAATGAAGGACAGCGATCCTCACTCCACGCGTTGCCTCGGTTGAGTCCCGGATGACATAGGCATGCCCTGTGAGCAGTGCTCCACCAATACCGCCAGTGACACCCATCACCACGGCTGTAAAGAAGAGAAACCCGTGATGCCATGGCAGCATATGAGCACAAACAGCGGTCCACGCTGAACTGATTATTGCTCCTACCAAAGACAGGCGAAGAGGCAGAGTAAATCCACGAGAGTCAATATAACTTCCAAACACCATAGAAGTAAAAATCATGGGGATGATCTGCGCGATGTTGAGATACATGATCCATAAAGAAGTTTCACTTTCAATCTCTGGGTGGCTGTGCGCCAGATGTTTCGCCTGGTATGGATCATTGCATAGAGTTTTGTTAGTCGTAAGTCGATAACACAGTTTAGTGTAGATCACAGCCGGTGTTCCAACTAGATAGAATGAGAGAGTCAGACAGTAGCAGATTGTATACACCTCCACAGTGACTACTGAGCTCACTTTCCTCATCCATGATACCATCTTGAAAGCTTCCTTTGTTCCTACGACTGTTATATCCAATCTCCTATTTCATGACTAGATAAGCTGGGTTCTGATGTACCTGACGGTCAGTGTATGTCTGTACTCTGGGTTCTGCACTCATGCTGGTATGGGTCATTCACGCTTGAGTGATAATCGCGGTTTTGATACCTATCCCTATTATCGGCTTGTCAAGCTGAGACTTTGCGAAATCAATAGTTTGACAGAATGCAGTTGCGAATTATTATCTATCAGTTTGAGCATGTTTAGAACTGTTATAGTGAAGAAATACTTTGGCAAAACCACATAGCAGGTCACTGCTACAAATATTATGCTGATGTATTTGCTGTATGTTGTGATGCATTGTTGCCACTGAGGCATTGTTGAGTGGACCGTGATAATGCTGGTGAGAATTCTTGTGATGTATCTCACCACCTTGCAGATCACCATGACGGCTTCGGTACAGCAAAAAAGCCTCAGTAAGTTAGGTATGCCAACTGTCTAGAGTTCCCCACTGACATGTCAACTGCTCTGACCATGTTATGCAGATGAAAACTTCAATTTAGAACCCAGTTCGACGCCTATTGCTAAATTCAAAAGAATCCGTATGTGTGTATGGAGCCTGGGATGTCCTCTCAATTCAGTGGTTGTACTATAATAATACATACATGTACATGACACATAGTATTATAATACTGTAGCTGGCCACCCATATGAATAGGTGGATGTCACTACACTAGTCCTATAGGACTGTATTCATCCTGATTGATTGCAGCAGTTTTTCTCTGACCTTGTCTCTCAGTAGAGCATGTTATAATGAAACTAATACCACACACTATATTGAATCAGTACCGAAAATATGAATCAAACAATACTGACAAAATTCCTCATAGTCATCGGTATAACGACTGACGCATCACTACTGTTTTATTATATAACGCCGCGGGTCATGTAATTCCTCAAAAACCTCAATGAGACTGGAGAATCCAGTCTCTTCAGTATAACATTCTATCAAAACAGCAACTCAATCTAAGGGATTATTGTTTTAAATTATGATGTGTGTCAGT
>Ga0224511_10004337_pt1 | contig 10682 bp, 4 predicted proteins | sample SF_May12_sed_USG_2_FD_169988 | JGI IMG/M metagenome (GOLD analysis project Ga0224511, IMG submission 169988) | Sediment microbial communities from San Francisco Bay, California, United States - SF_May12_sed_USGS_8_1 | ecosystem: Environmental > Aquatic > Marine > Sediment | place: USA... | reverse complement strand
CACAATGCATCATGGTTGCGTGACGTGTTTGCGTGCATACGCATTAATTAGCATGGCAAACGTATGCCAGAGGAGTTGTATTTATGCAAATTAATAATTTGTCACGAAGTTTTATGAATAACTAAGATGTAATCGTGCATGTATGTGAACAAGTGTACAAGCTAGATGATAAATGTAAAATAAACGTGAACTGATGATAAAGATAACGTCTTCTGCAAATAAACAGTGAAAACTTACATTCGAACGCGTATTTACAGTAGCTACTGCTATCCATAGCAATCAGCACGCGCTTTCCGTCTTGTGTCGTCATTGTCGTCTGCTACAAGCGTTCCTTGGAAATAGTCCCTAAAATGGCCTCCAACGTTATCCGAATTGTTATGTCAACTAATTTAACTTAAAAACTGTGAGTAGAATAACATGTAAGTCGTTGACCAAAAAGTAAATACCCGGTCAACTGATAGCGAGCGAAATGTGTGTCATACATTGGCGAGCAACCCCGGTTTTAGATGAGTTCGTTATCTACACAGCTATGTGCCCTTCAAAAAATGCCTCCTTCGTTATTCAACTTGCATGTTAAACTAAGTACAGTTTATACCATATAAGAAATATGCAAAAGTGTCTAATATGTGGTCATGAAATAATTATCAGATACTTAATGACCATAAATGGAATGACAGATAAGAACATTTCACTTGTATACACCATTGCACTGTATTTTCTTGAAGTATATCTAGCACATTTTTTTTTCTTTTGAATAATAATGTAATTGACGATTTTACGCATTAAATACTTCTGCGTATTAAAATTTCACAACTAACAATATTTTAAATATTATTTATTAAATAAGCATGCATACATGTGCATAAAACGGTTTACAACCACTTTTAACAACAGGCGTTAACTTGTGTAAATCTCAGTTTATAAAGCGCAGTAACTCGTACGGATTATCCCACACGAACCATGCAATAGTTGCCTCCCTTGCTAAAGATGGTTTCCATATTTGCATTACAAAATAAAACATTGATAATAAGATAGCTCAGTTTTGTGTAGAGTTTATTTGCTTAACACAATCAAGAAAAAGAACACATTCAACCTTGAAACATACAAACCGGAACATACAACAGATCATTATTCACTTAATGATGCCAGCATTGTAGAATTTTGTTGATTTTTGTTTTGCATGGATAATAATAAGGTCTGGTTATAGTATGTAAAGCTATAAACATTTTTTGTATAGATACGACATTTATATACCGATAATACAAGGCTAGAAGTCGCTTATGTAAAATTAGTGGAGCAAAAAATAATACAATATATGATTGTATGTTAATATCTCCATGAATAATAAAGTCATTCATAAAAAATAATGGTGAACAAGCCTCTTCTTTGTAACCATTTACAAAACATTATTTTCACATGTGTTTTGTTGTTAAATGATGCAACGAGATTCCACACTCAGTCTTACTCAGAACCAAAAACAATATGGCAGATCTTGAGTCTAAAATGTTCCAGAGATTCTTGAAGCATTGGGATTCATATGGAACTGTTGATAAAATATAGGGAGGAAATTTTTGAACTTAACTTATACACTTATAATAACATAATGAAGTATAGAATTGTATATAATACAAAAATATATAAAGTTAAGCACAGCGTTGATACCATAAAATATTTCAGAGGTATCTGTGCTAACACATAGCTTAAATGGGTCAGCAGCAGTTGATTTATAAACTTGGAAGCTTTTGAACTCACAAACAGGTACATAAAATAAACAGCTTTTGAACTCACAAATAGGTACATAATATAAACAGCTTTTGAACTCACAAACACCTACATAAAATAAACATTCATAAACAAGAATTATACAACATACAACTTACATCCAAATCTGATTAAATCATATTCCTTTTATATTTATAATATGGCATACATGTATATGTTATATTTTGTAAATAAGTGTGCTTTACTATATTCTATTGCTACGACTTGGTTAAATGAGGTATCACATAAGTAACAAAATACAACAGTGTTGTTATTTTAGTTCTAAATGTGAAATCCTACACAAACGATATAGAAAACTTGGTCCACGAACAATTATATGTTATACTGATATCAGGTACTAAAATACTGATATGCCTTTAAAGCAGTTTGCTACAGATTTTGATTATACATTGTTATATGAAATTTTCTTAAAACTTCATAACATGTTTTTTTTTGTAGAATGTAGAAATACAATGTGCTCGATGAGAAACTGTTAATAAGTTACAGAATAAATATGTTGCTTAGATGTTATATGTTTTACATAAAATGCTCTGTCGTATTTTAGAAATAAAAGCAAAAAGTGCATGTCACTATAAATTTTACTCTATAAGAAGTTTTGTTTTAATAGATTATTGTGATTAATATTCATTAAAAGACTCAAAAATCACATGCAAAGCCACAACAAAAAAATATAATTTTACATCACAATTCTTCGGGACTTTACAGCATTTAACAATGCACACAAAAAATGAATTTATTTGATGGTGGCATTAAGACAATGAAATGAAGAAAATAAATTGAAGAAACACCAGCATTCTGCATCTTGCAACATCCCACTTTTACCTCAATGATTTAATGTCAGTTAACAAAAATAGAATGATATATAATATAAAGATGCTGATCAAATTTGTTTCGAGAAAAATAAGACCTTTTCAATTAAGGCAAACTGACAAACGGTGCAAAACACTCTGGTAATCTAATTAGCCATAAATCTAACAGGAAAGACTAATCTATTCAATATCCCTGATCTGATGTTTTGTGAATTTGTTTCTCAAACTTTCCAACACAATCATTCTTAATGAAACATTTCTGTATTTGAATTCAAAAAATAAAGGCCCTTACTGGGTGTAATATGATACAAGAAAATGAAATTACTATTTTTGTGCAAAAGAAATGAGTCTTAAAATACAACCTTTAACCAAAATTAAGGTGAAACATTATGAAGACATTGTGTGTTATAACAATCCAGCAAAGAGAAGGTTCTTAATGTAAAAATATTTAATATCATAATTTCAAAGGAATCAAGAAGGAAAAATGGCACATGCTGGTAAAACATTTGAAATGATTGGTTCAATTACATTAACCAATCAACAACAGTGTAACACTTTCAAAAAGACCAATCAAATTGTAACCAATAAACAGTGTAGCACTTTCAAAAATGACCAATCAAATTGTAACCAATAAACGAAAGTGTAGCACTTCCAAAATGACCAATCAAATTGCAACTAATAAAAAACATTGTAGCACTTTCAAAAACGACCAATCAAATTGCTGGTGGCATCCACATTGACCAATGGGAATCCATGTAACTAATGGCCATGCTCCTTGTGGTGGTCCTTGTGCCTGCAGACGAGGACAGGCACGGGAGAATGGTGGATGATGTAGTCGGAGATGGATCCGAGGAATGTGCGACGCAGCTTACCCATGCCGCGCGTGCCCGTCACGATCATGTGGGCACCCTCCTCCTTCGCCACGCGACAAACCACCTCCCCTGCATTCCCGCCGACACTTTTCACCTTACCACCCACCTGAAACACCGACAATAACTCAATGCATAACTGAACTAACACTTTTATCATTTAAACAGAGTTAGATCAAAAGTGCATTGATACTAGGGCTTGGACAATACGGTCAGCAGCCGATACGATACATATTTGATACGGACCTTGCCGATACGTATTTGATATGATACACATGTACATGACTTAAAGTTTCAAAATCAAGAATTTTAGATTCCAACAACAAAGTGAATGTTTTGGGTTGATCTATACAATGAATCCAAATAATACTAGCGCTTACGCGAAATGATCACCTGTGTAGTGTGTACCATAGTTTTATTCACATTTTAGTATTAGTTCAAACTCAATATGCTTAAGTCTTTTGCTCAAGTGTATAAAAGTCAAGTGTGACATTATATATGTATCGGTTGATTTCTGTATCGATAGTGTACCGATAGTGACTGTATCATCCCAGCCCTAATTGATACCTACAATTATGCTTTAGACTTGATCACTAGCATCTATGGTTTCTAAATGCTAGTTGACTTAAGGTCCATTGTGAAACAAGTTTCCTACATATCCTCACTTTTATTAATCACTCTTCACTGCTTATTACAAATAAAAACCATCCTAGCATGGCCTTTTGTTTGACTAACAACAGATGAGGCCCTTTCTATGTGCTCTTTGGTTAATGGCTTGTTTATGAACACATTTTAAACAATAAACTTTTTGTTCAACTTGTTTAACTGTGAGGTCAAGGAGCTATGAAATATGAGATTCACAAGTAAGGCTAAATGATGTCATCAAAATGGATTAAGCAAAACTTGAGACAGATTCATATTTTGGCCCCTTTCAGTATTGTTTATAACTGTTATAGCTGATGGCAAAAAATCACTGTTTAGTTTTAAAAACAGACACCTCCTATCAATAACATGCTGCATTTCAATTCTTCCAAGCTCACTTAAAAATCCTCTTGGTAATTGAATTTGGAAGAAACACTTTGTAAACAAAATCATAGGATGGGGTTCAAATACAGGTGCAGGTTTCTAGCATAAACAACAATGAGACTAGAAGCTGTTCAAGAAAATAATTATGACAAATGCATTAAGAACACTGGTTGTTTTGCATCTTCAGTGACTGGTAATTAAACTAATTATCTTTCGGGGATAATGCTGTATTATTGCAAAACAGCAATTGAGACATTCCTGCTTAATCCAAAAAGACTTTCATCTCAATAAATGCCAAGGAAGCTATAGAAACCAGAAGACTGGTTGCATATATACTAGGTAGTGTTTAACAGTTACATAGGCAGTCTCATTTCTATATGTAAGATTATTTACAAACAGTAAGAAAACAGATCAGGGTTCAAATGTACATGTTTACATGTCACTTCCTTCTATTTACATGTACTTAAAATAAAACACAAGTCATATACATGAAGAGGGATTATTAGTACAAAAAATGTAGTACTAGGTACAAAACCCAAGCTCTGTATAATCACAGTCTTTTAGTACCTTGCAATTTGCCAGCATGAACTGATGGTTTTTACATGTATACAGAATCTCAGAGCATTTTAGTACGATTTTACTATGTATTTGCATGCCTGACCTCTTTAAAGTCGCTCATAGAGACAACAACTAAAACATGATTATACATAATTGCCTCCAATTACGTTGTCCAAACACGGCTACATTGGAGAATTTAAGTAGCTCGAGATTGGTTTTCAGGAGCCAGACAGTTTGAGAAATGTTTTAGTAGAGAGAAAATGATTACAGAGTCTTGTGTTGTCACTTTCTCTGCAGACCTGACAGCTGGACATTCACTTGATGCCGTTTCTGGTAGAAAACTGCCAGTGGACTTTCTCTGCTTTGTTTAATACTGTTAATTCTTTATAGAACTTCTACCAATACTCTAGAAATACACTTTGTTTTAGATAAGAACATAGGACACAGATGCCCCCACTAATGCACAGATCCATAGACAACCAAACTCCATATACCGTATTTCTCCTAATAAACGCACCCGCCCTAATAGACGCTCCCCCCTCGATTTTCTGGCTTGTAACATTCTTTTTTCAGCCAAAAACTTCAACTAAATCCTTCATCTATAGCTGACAACATTGAACCGGAAGTACGCTATGTAAACAAATAATGTGTCAAATACGGATAATACCGGGCATTAAATTGTGGAGAATAATTAATATCAGTGTGTGCGTAAATCAAGACTGAACACAAGTTGTTTACACAAATGTATTTATCAAAACGTTCATGTTTGTATTTATTGCTGTAGAATAATAAAACGCACAGTTTCAAAATATGTGCGCTAAAAAAACGCAATGATTTTCAACAACTAAAAAAAGTTCGAAATTAATACTTTGCGGATGTTGATGCATTTTTTAAGTCTTTGCGTTTGTCTTTGCGTTGTTTAAGTGAGTTTTACATTTTTGAGTCTTTGCGTTTGTCTTTGCGTTGTTCAAGTGAGTTTTACGCATTAATTACCAATTTACTATAACACCGGTGAGGACTAGGTATTATTGGTTACAGTTTTGGATTGTTGTAATTTCAGTGTTTTGTTGTTTTAGGGTTAAAATAGACGCCCCCTCATTGTGTTTTGCATCCCGGCCGGGCACGTTTATTAAGAGAAATACGGTAATCTGATTATCCTAACAATAGATTACAGTAAGAATTTCACCACAAGGTAGTTGCAAACAATGGACAGATCTGCAACTGTCAATCATGATCATTTATAACAGTACATAGTCAATTTTAATCCAATAGAATAGAATTATATTGTCAAGTGACAATCTGACTTATAAAACACAAAAGAAAGACCCCTTCACAAGCCTTCACAAGATCAAAGAAAATCTACCACATTGAGCGGAGCTTGAGATTTTGCGGAACGGTGCATAGGACATGGCAATGTTTGTAGTTAAATCTATTGTTATTCAAATTGATGGTCAGGGTAAGGGATCTATCAATTGGACATGGAATGGGTTTTGGACCCCCAAGAGTTACCCTGACATTAGCCCCGAGTGTGTACATTCACATGCCAAAAAGTATTCATAGAATGTTTTACAGCACCTATATTTTAGGAGTAAGATGTGTGCACTGAGGACTTGCTGAAAACCCAGCAACTGTCAGTGCAGGGAGAAATAAAATGACACGAACATTGAAGACACATAAATTAATCTTAGATTTTTTCAATTAATTTGTGACAGAAAATAACTTAAAATAACTGTTAGCAAAAACAAAAGGGACAAGTCATAATTTGAATCTTTGGCAACCATAATTATCAAACTATCGAAAAATCAAATCCATTTGCATTACCATTAACTGCATTATTTTTCTTTTTTGTGTGTGAACCTGCTTTTGTTTCACATTGAATAAGGCATTGATTTTCCCGTGCATACAGTATGGGCTTTCTCTGTTCCAAACAAATGGGGCTTTCAGTTACGTTCAGTTCAGTCACTTGAAAAAAGCCTACTAACATCATTAAATCCATACTCAGATGACGCCAATGATGTTTATCTAAGGTTTCAATTTGTAGTATTGTTTTGTGAGAGTTTTTTGCATTTTCTATGGATTTATTAGAATAGAAATAAATTGTACATTAACATTAGCAAACATCAAATTTATACACTCACAAAATTTAAGGCAATGTCACACAGAATTTGTTTACAGCCAGCAACAACTTTTGACGCCATGGTTGTTGATCTTACCAGACAGTGGTCAACCAGTCCCCAATCAATTACTGACCAAATTGGTATCCTAGTGATGTCAGTGTTGTACAACTATCAACATCCCAATTTGTCTCTCATAATTCCAGGCTAAAATGTTGTTTGGTCAATCAAAAGACAGGAAATTACATAACGTCATAATGCACAACATTATTTGGGTCAATCAGAAGACTGATTATTTTGTGTATCTCAGGCTATAAGCACATGCAATGGTTGACGAAATGTACTTCCCCACATTTGTCGGACCATCTTACGTCATTTCAAGCAATCTGTCCATACGTTCATTATCAATGAGAAAGACCCGTTGCGCTCATGCAGAGTGTAGTCATATTTACGATTTGTGCTATTTTCTCTCATATCACGGGTCTCAAACCCTATCCTTAAACTTTTTATTTGATGTCTTACCAACTAAGCAAACCCAGAACAACAGATAGTTGCAGGCATACTGTAAAATGTAGTCATTATGCACCAACCTGCAATTTCTTCAAACTTCTACCCTCCCTACATATAAATCAATCAAGATTGACATCAGGAAAGGTGTATTTTTAAGGTTTGCACCATTCCCCCTCGTTCCTCCTACCTTCTTGTCCTTGAGTTTCTGCCCGAGCTGCTCCAGGAAGGACTTGATTCGTTTCTCCTCCTCCGCCATCATCTCCGAGATCACCGTCACGTCTGCCATCACCATCGCTGTAACAATATGCGGGAGAATAATAATGATGTATTGCGATTTCAATTCAGGACTCTATTCTAGAGGAAAGCATGTGGGTAAGAAGGGAATGTTGACGCTAATTTATTAATATTCAACATTTTAATCTAGTGGGAATATTAAGCACTTGATAGCACAGGGGTGTCAAGGATACTGGTATGACGTGCGAGGTGTATGGCAAATTCTAAAACAGTTAGAACAGAAAGAAAATTGACATATTGAAAAGACGTTTTGTCACGACAAAAGGCGTGAAGTTACGTAACGTCATAATGCATGTCATTTGGACCAATCAAAAGAATAAATCATATGTGGATCAATGGCACGCATCGTTCGACGAAACATGCTTTCCAGCATTTGCTAACGTCATTTTAAGCATTCTGTTGATACGTTAATTGTCAGTCTCTTTCTGTTTTAACTATTATGGTACATAGATGTAAAAGAGTATAATGTTGCTACAGTCTACTGTTAGAGCTCTATAATGACTTACTAAAAATGCATTACTAATTCTATGCTTCAGTACATAGTACAAGAAACAAGAAAATGTCAACAATGGAAATCATTAGTATATAATAAATTATTGTATTTTTGATCATGTGAAAAATTCAGTAAATTTAGCATTTGAGGCATTAAAAATTAAAGGTCCATGGCTGTTAGGGGGCATCCGCTAGTGCTACGAAATAAGTGCAATTTAAAAAAAAAGATCCGAAACTAAACATGCTAATAACATCCTTATAAACTGATAGAAAGAAATGAAGAAACTTCATTGGCACTCTCTAAAATTGTTTCATGAACTTTTTCTGTTTATTTTGGGGCTATGATGCAGCTGTATCTTTGAATTGAACTAATCAATGGTTCTAAAGTGGGCTAAAAGCAATCCTCTTAACTATTTCATCACATTACATCAACATGTTTAAATCAAGAGTTAGTTATGCCCCCATGTTTCCAAGAAGGTTGAGAGGGAGCGTATGCTGTGGGCATTTAAATCACTCCAATCCATAGATCCACTTACAGCTATAATTTCCAATAATCAGTTTATATTACAGTACAGAAAGATTACAGTAAGAATTTAACCACAAAGAAGTTGATAACAATAGAACACATGGCAATGTTTGTGGTTAAATCTGATCATTTTTAAATTAATGGTCAGGGTTATGGATCTATCAATTGGTTTCATAGGAATTGTTCGATTTAAGCACCTACTAGTTGGCTGGTGCAAATGCTTAGAGCATCATAACAGTAACCTCAGTACAATTAACTGATATTATATACTTTTTATAGTGTAATGCATAATTATGCTTATGTATTTACTTATTGTAATCGTAGATCTAAAAGCTTTAGCCACATAGCGAAAAAGATCTTCAAACAGACATCATCACTGAACATAATGATTTATATGGTAATCTACTATTCATGATTTAGGACATTCTAAAGTGTATCTGTATTGCAGGTCATGCCTTAGGTTGAACTGTTATCTAACTGTCATGACTATGTATAAACTCAAAGCTCACAATTTCAACTTAAATGAGCTAGAACACAGAAAATTGGGTTGAAAAGTACTTATCTTAAAATATGATTTAGGTAAAAGTCTTAGCAAAAAAATGTGATTTAAAATGGCAGACACTAAACAAAAATTGACTACATATTTTAAAAGATGAAAAATTCAATGTAATATGAGGTAAATCCTTTTTGTGTCCGTGGACAAGAAAATGATTTCCCCTCATCATGAGTGGTATATTGGAAATGTCCTGGTTTGTGCAAATTTTTCTTCAAAACTAGCACATGGTAGTTATTGTTTATGCTCTATTACGCAGTTATTTAGACTTTTAGGGATAGTTTAGAATTTTTCCCATGTTAATGCCCAAACCGTGCTCTGGTGACTTTAATGATGTACTTATGCTAAAAACATGTCCTGATATCTTAAGCCCTACGCGGCCCTAGCATGTTCAAGTACATGTGTTTTTCTTTATAAAATGTGAAATCAAGATTTTTTGTGGTGGCCTAGTTTTCAGACACTGGCACATAAACTCACATGAAATCAAACTCTGCACAATTATTTTTTTTTTAAATCCTTATCAATTTCTTGCATAATAAATCTAATAAAAAAAATAATTTTGAGGGCTTGGTGAAAAACTATTGTAACTACTTTATTTTTTATAACAAGTTACAATAGTTTTTGCACCTAGTCCTCGCTATGTTGACCAATAAACACATTTAAGACTGTGCATTTCTCAAAACATACGTTTGTGCAGACATTTTCCTGCCCAAACATATCTGAATGCACTGTGGTTATTCACATGAGCCCCGTTCTCTGTGATTCACAACCAGGCTGGTGTAAGGGCAATCGGAAAACATTTACAGTAAGGCCGAACAAAACAATACATATGTTTCAGGTGACCCAACACTACCTAGAATGTGACAACAAGCCAACAGTTTGTTTGTTTTTTGTCTTTCAGATTTTTCTATAATTTCAAGCTAAAAAAGATTTATTCTAATAATTCTAAAGTCAGAACTAAAAGAACTAAATCCCAACGCAACATGCCTAATGTTTTTCAAAAGGTTACCCAAAAAACACTTTTTTTTATGTGAGGCCTAACTAGAAAACATTCATACATATGTAGTAAACAACACCAGCTGTTGCTGTATGACAATATACTGTTGTTGAATAAATATAGCAAATTACATGTAGTTTATCATCTTGTAC
>Ga0224511_10004335_pt1 | contig 10683 bp, 6 predicted proteins | sample SF_May12_sed_USG_2_FD_169988 | JGI IMG/M metagenome (GOLD analysis project Ga0224511, IMG submission 169988) | Sediment microbial communities from San Francisco Bay, California, United States - SF_May12_sed_USGS_8_1 | ecosystem: Environmental > Aquatic > Marine > Sediment | place: USA... | reverse complement strand
TGTATCCAAGTTATTTTTTAATTTATTGTTTTTAATTTGATCATTGTCTGTCCATGGTCGAACTTCGGCCTCCCTTTTCAATATCCACAGGTTGTGTGGGAGATTAAGCCATTTTCTCCCTATCTGATCCGGACGCATTGGCAGTGTGATCATGCAGCAAAGGAAAAATCCTATGAAATACTCTGCCACGGCCAGGAATTGAATCCGGGCCAGGGAGATGACAGACAGTGAGATGACAGACAGTGAGATACATTCATTCCCCTCATCCCATTCCTTCTGGATGGTACAAGGAAGGCTTCCACCAGCTTTCATGGTATATAAAGGTTCTTTTTTTCAGCCATCGTCTGTCCATGGTTGAACTTCGGCCTTCCTCCTCGCTGTCCACAGGTTGTGTGGTGTCACTAAGGGGGATTGAGCCATTTTCTGCCTTGCTGGCTCAGGACGGGTTGGCAGAGTGTGATCAGCCAGGGAAAAATCCCTTGGAATACTCCGCCGTGGTTGGGAATTGAACCCGGGCCACGAGGAGGACAGACAGTGAGCTATCCCACTGAGCTATCATGACCCGGGCCACAGGGAGGACAGACAGTGAGCTATTCCACTGAGCTATCATGACTGAGCTTAAGGGAAGATAAATGCCACAGCCAATGAGCAGTTTCACTGTAAATTTGACCAGCAGAGATTTTCCACCTGTTTGTAGCGGGCAGGCGTAGTAGCTCCGTGACTAGAGTGATTGTCACTGGTGTTGAAGGGTTTAGATACATCTTGCAAGCGGCAGCAGTGGCGGCAGCAGCGGCAGCGGTAACAGCAGCAGCGGTGGCAGCAGTGGCAGCAGTAAATGGATACCCGACTCTTATAGAGCTGGGGAAGGCGAAGGCGGTGAGGAAGAGGAATGGTGCCCCACCACTTTCCCCCGCTCCTATATGCTCTTTTAAAAAGTTGAAGATGCTACTATAGCCACAGAGTGTAGGCAGCCTGAGTTCGGACTCCTATATAAAACTAAGCCAACTACATGACCCTGTACCAAATAATACAAGATTACAACTGTTTGAATGTATATACGGCTTCCCTTGCTATCAACTGTTGAAGCTTTCTTTAGTATCCTGACCATCGTCAGGGATTTCCAGAAATTGGCATACGGAATCTTTGACCCAGCTCCCAGTAAACATCATGAGGAGACATTCTCCTTGCACCCGCATTCCCCAAAGAGAAGGTATAACTCTATAAGTGAGCCACCTTTGTTTAACGTCGGGTTCCGAAATTGAAAACAGTGTTGCGAAACATCAAGTTTTTGAATCGAAAAAGGAACTTCAGGTGCAATGCTCACCACGCTATCACTGTACCGTCTACAACTATACATTAGACCTGAATGGAATAAGATAAAATGGCTTCTTTGGTTCATAATCCAATTAGTAACCAAAGAGCATTGTCCCTGCATGTTGAGTAAATGCATGGCTTTAAAAGCGCATCAATATTATATTGAATTAATCTGTCATATATTTTATTACCTTAAATAGCCATTTAACAAAATAACCCATTAAGTCTACCCAATCGGTCGGGTCGATTCCCATTTTTCGATTATCGTACCATCTGCATCACATGGTGATTACCGTGATTGTGTACCTAAACACAATATTCTGATCATGTGACACCAGTGGTTCAGCTGTGCTAAACGACTTTATGAGGTGTTATGAAAGTGAGGTGTGGTTACGGTATAAAAGGCTCCGGGTTGAGCGTTTGGTCAGTAGGTAGCAATAGTACAGTGCATCACGATGAGATCTGTAATAATAACTCTGGTGGTACTAGCTACCATTATCACAGTGGGTGAGTATGCATAGTGAAGGGGATTTTTGAGTTTCATTTAATTTGAAAAAAAATTGGCAACTAGGGATCTCGACTGAGTCGCAAGCCACGGCTGCAACACCCTGCGACTCATTTGAGATCCTTAATTATCAAAAATGTCTTTTTAAATGGGTTACTTCTTTAATTCTTTGCATGGAGGTCTCCAAAATGAAAGATTTTAGGTAGAAAATATGCTATGCGAATGACTGAAAACAGCAGCTTTAGGGAGAGAGCAGAATAATAGTCACACTGCATTATACATTATATTTTATTATTTAATTAATTTTATTAAGCCTATTCGCCCGGTGCTAGACGTTCGATATTTCCACTAATGAGGCGTCTGAGTATAATAAAAGCAGGCGAACAGCACACAGTCAAGACGTCTCACATTGTAATAATCAGCTGACCAAATAGTACCTACTCACTGGTGAAAGTTTTAGTACCGGTGGTGTTCATATTCGAGCTAACTAATGCGATACTAACTGGATGTCAGTTCTGATTGGCTGAAAAGTAGTTGGCTGTCTCTGCTCGCTTGGCTAGGCGCCTGAAAAACTTATATTTCCCAGACGTACAAAAAAATCCGAACAGCTCCCCAGCATGACCAACTTTTTAATGGTCGTCTGACCAAAAAATAATTCAAAAATAATAAATAAATTCCTAGTAACGAGACGTCTAGCACCGGGCAAATAGGCTTATTATCCATTGTTTATCAATTTAATAAGTGATGCTAAAATCTGTGCCTTGCTCCATAACCTGCTTTTCGACTTCGACTTAGCCTAAATTGCCGTAATATTAAAGAGAAAAAACTATTTAAATTTGAGTTTTGCCCATAATGGTTTGAAATTCGCACGATCTGATAGGATCAGGTCTCCTCTCAGCTTTCCACCCAGAACTTTTATTTTAAACGGAATTGCTGTTTAGTGTTTAAGGTCGATCTATTTTATTTAGCGACTCTCGGCCCTAACATGGCATTACGGTGATTGGTCCATTTGCCCGTTGAATGTCTGATTTTAACCCATCTATCAAGTTGGTTTCTTTAAATGAGCAAAATACTCAAACACGAGTATGTTTTCAATTCAGCAACTTTGCTGCAGGGTCATGCCTGTTTCCTTTTTCACTATACAAAAGTTGCAGTCTTGTGATCATACCGTGAACGCAATTAAGATATTTCAAACACGATCACGCGAATAGTCGGGTGTGGACTATGAACGCAGAGGGTCCAAGAGGATTTCCCAATGCACACGGGTTGGCCCCTCTCTTGCAGCATCCTAGCAGTTTTCAATGGAGAAAATCGCACTTTGCAAACACATACTTCTGAGCAATGGAGCTGAAAATCCGTCCGCATGTAACGCAGTCAAACGCAACAAAAACCTGAACATGTAAATGCAGCTAATGACATATAAACATATTCTCATTATAGACTCATCGTGTAGTACGAGTACTTACGACCAGTGTCAGAACGAAGGAAGCTGTATTGATGACGTCTGTTTCTGCCTTGACGGGTTTACTGGGGATCGCTGCGAAACTGTCACGGGCGCCGGGGGCTGTGAGACAGAGCCCTGCATGAATGGAGCCACATGTGAAGGAACGGTCGACTCCTACACATGTAAATGTGCTACTAAGTTCTACGGGACTCACTGCGAGAACGAAAGAGGAGCCTAACTCAGCGAATGAAGGAGCCGAACTCAGTGACTAATCGGTGACTAATCAGAAGGTTGTGAGTTCACTAGTTATTACATAATGTTAAATAAAGCCTTCTGTTTTACCAATAAAAAGCTGTTTGTAATAATTATTCTCTCTCTATCCGAAGGCTTCTCCCATATGTGATTCAGGCCCAGCATCGGTCGTTTATTCTGACTATACCGAAGCAACGAAGTAGGAGGCTGGGCAAGATTGGCATAGTAGAAGCTGACCTTGCCCGAGGCCAGCTTCACCCTATCAAAGCACCCGCTGATGCAATGTGAAGCACCAGCTACAAGATTGATCCTTGACCCTAATTATCCACTGGTCAGGACTTCCATTTTTTAGCGTGTTGTTTCAAGGCGATCCATAGATTTAAGCGTTTTACCAATTGAACTCTCCTGGCCCCCATGATATATGATTATAATTTCGCTGTGAAAGAATTATGTCCAATGAGTCGACAACTAGAAATGGAATCAGGAGGAACACCAGCAGTCAGTGACTAACAGTTCGGTGGCTCCCACAACACTGATTTAAACAGATTTCTCATAAGTCGCCATTGTCATGGTGACGAGGGGCTCTGCGGAGGTCATTTCCTCCTGCCTTCCTCAGATTCCTAGGGATCAGTAAGACATTTGTTTACACATATTACCCCGTTCCCAAAACTCATCTACTATTCTCGGCAAGGTAGAGGCGGATCTTTTGACAGTCGTGGAATGACCCCCATCCACTGATTGGAACCTACAATATCTAAACCATGATGTTCCAAAGCTAGGCCAATGGTATGGAATGAGAGGCTTGCTGGAGGGCCTTGCTAAGGAAAAACCCCACCAACGCTTGAGGGCGAAGTTACAACCGATAGATTGTAGCTCCCGTACTTTCTTTGATGTACACAGCTCCGATGGCAAGTGACATAGCAAATAAATCCAACCATTAAATGCCCCTGAGCACAGAACGGGTTTGTGCAGCTGAGTTTTTGCCTTCGCCAGATGTTTTTGCGGCTCCTGTGAGTTTTGTAAATCTGAAACAATCGGATGGTGTATCAGATGTTTCCATAATTAGCTTATATTTTCCAGAGAGCGGACTCGTGAATGCAGCGAGGATATTGAATTATAAGGGGATTACGGTTATGTTGCGCACGAGCGACATTGAAAGTGTAGTCTCCTGTGTGGGCGATTTAACTGTTTTGTGTAGCTCTATAATTTGCACAAACTGGTTGATCAGTGGATAAGAGCTCATACGGATCTGTTATGGATTTATGGTTTATATACATACATACGCATTATTGGATACATAAAATCAACCAATCAAACTAAGGTATAAAAAATAAAAGGATATATAAAGCATTTTGGGATAGTATAAAACAGTCCAGCGTGGTCTGAAAACAAAAAGTATTATCACAATAATCACTTGCTCGGCGGCCATATTGAGCCCGGAGTCTGCATTTGGTTAAAGCCCTTCTGTTTCCTGTCAGGGGCTCTAAATTGGGATATAATAGATGATTGTTTAGATTCATTCATAGTATCGGTAATGATTTATCACATAGTTATAGAGTTCAGGTGGTTAGACAAGACTCTATGATCACGGCAGCGTCGCTATGATGGGTGGGATCAGTCCATCGCCATTCTATTGGTCTCCTAGTAGGATTGGTATCACCGGTTCTTCGCTGTAGCCAAGCACTTCATCTGTATTAACCTTGAGTTCAAATGGGTCGCTGTCCAAGGTCATTCCACTGGACCATGCCTGACAGTAATATTTGCCAGCATCAGATACTTCCATGTCTCTGAACCTTAGTCGTGTTATCAGCTGGAAGAATAAGATTTATTAGTCATAAATTTGGGTTTGGGTACAGGCACTTAACATCACCATGGTAGTCCTACTGACTGGACAATACCAATAGTCGTTCATTATTCCGGCCTGAGACTGTGGCGCTCATTTGTGCTGGTTACGCCCTCAGTGGCAATGATAACTATACGGTGGCTATCATTAATTTGGTGGGGCAGCGCAGGGTTCGGGAATAGAACCAAGGGCCCTGAACGCCGCCAAAACCCTAGGATCTGCTGCAGCAACGCCCTTCCATTTGGAGCATACATCTAGTAGCGATTATCCCCCTTTCCTTGTGGCTGTTTACTGCTTAGTCAAAATGTTACCAACATGAGAATGAGATCAAATTGGAGAAGGCATTGGGTGCATTCGCGTGCTCACGACCGCAGGCACGCGAGCACACGGTCTTGGTGAGGAAGCGCAGTTGAGCTTAGGATGGACTTTGATCGGATCAGAGTTGTCCCCTCTCAACTTTAACTGGTTAGAGCCGAACAATCGTTCGCGATTCGTTATCCCAACGTAGTAATCATGTTTCTTTGCGGTAACCTTGCCATTTGCCTAAATTACTAGACTAACGCTTACTTTCAGTCGCGGAATTCTGTGCACACGCTTTCGGTCGCAGATCGCGACCGAAAGTGAGAGATGCTATTTGGATCGCGCTTTTCGGTCGCGCTCTTGAGCAGTTTAGTAGATTTCGCGACCGCGGGCCTCTTCACAGTAAACAATGTCAAATGTGGTGATATTTATTTTAACTTTAACCTGCAAGTTGATTGTAAGAAATTTTGTGACCTTGACCTCAACTGACCTTAATGTAAAAGCGATCTCCATCTCTCTCGATGGCCTGGTGTTTCTTGAAGCTGCACATGGTACGGTTGTTACTGCACAGAGTTTCCACAGATAATGTCTCCACTGTAATCCTACTGTCCCGTCCATTCTCTACCTGCATGATACAGAAGATTTTAGAATATTTAATCATGTTGCTAATCCGACACACTGGCAACGCCGTACTGCCCGAACATACGCATTGGAGTTTTCTGCTTGCTCAGACAGGTCGCACGAACGCGTTAGGATGAGGCAACTCAGGACTAATTATGCGGTAGTGAGAAAAATACATTGACTCGCTGTCACGGTTTTTCAGACAGATTAACGGGTTGAACTTTCATTTTTTATTTAGTTGTCAACACGCATTTTCGTGTTCGCATGATTTCAGTCTATTTGGCTAACGCGCGGGCCACCCAAATAAAATAAAGATATAGAGCCCTCTTTCACCCAATGGGTTAGGTAGGGCTATGTTAGCTTGTCCAAAAACCCCTAATATCCTTTTATACTTTATAAAGTATAACAAGTTGGCAATCCAGCTTAAGGGATTTTTTTCTGGATTGGTAGGAGCGGGGATTTACAGCTCATACTCAAGTCAGAATACTCTACTCTGAGGCCAGATTGTCTAACAAATCAAACGTTCAAACACTGAAAATTCTATTGAGTATAATTATTAAAGCTATGACAACACGAACGAGCTCTCAGTAAAGTGGTTAGATCGTCGTGTGTCAGAATGGCCGCCCACAGCAAACACTCACCAAATGTTTCTTGCCAGAGGCGTCCACCTTATACCAGGAGAGTGAAGAAGTCTGATCCCTACCCACTGCGACCTGACATTTGAGAGCGAGTGAGTCTCCTACCCTGCGCTGGTTGCCATCTTGTTTCGAGGTGATGTATGGCCTCAGTAACAGGGGCATGCCTGCAAACAAAACAGGAAGTTAGTATTATAACATAGCCTCAGCGGTTTAAAGTGGCATCAAGTAATAGATACATTTGTTAGAATAAAGTATTGCCTTTGGAGAATTTAGGCCCAGCCTCATCTATTAGTAATTTAGTACTTTTTCACCACCTCACCTCTCAGAGTTAAGTGCATTAGTGACTGAACTTACTTACGCAGAAGCTTAACCACAGTAGATTAGTTTACTAGTAAGACTAAGTGCTTTAGTAGCTAGTAAGTCCTGTTTTTTTCTAATTTTAGTTAATTATAGTTAATTTGGTAATTAGTTAGCTAGTTAGTGAGTTACTTAGCTAGTGATTATAGTTAGTTGTAGATGGTTAGTTACCAGCATTTGTTTGTTTGTTGCGGTACGGTACGTACTTACTAATCATGGGATAGACCAGGAACTGTTTCTCTTCCACTCTGTCTCCTCTTTGTACTCTGCAGGCGTAAGCTCCGGCATCATGCAGAGTCAGCCTCTCTATCGTAAATCCCGTTCGGAAATCATAGTAATAAGAAATGTTATCAATCTGAAATTATACACAAACCGGTGTAAGGAGTTATGGTGTAAGAAGTTAATACCTACGCCACATACCAACTACAGCTTTACATGCCGTCACATACCAACCTCAGCTTTACCAAGGTCACCCTGTGGCTTTACCAAGGTCACATTGTGGCTTTACCAAGGTCACAGTGTGACTTTACCAAGGTCACACACTACAGGTCTTCCTAAAGGACTATTATTCCTTGCCTTCCCCCAAATACTCCTAGATTTTAGTAGAAGGATTGGAATCTTGGGTGTCAATGTTGCAAATTATGTTCAAAATTTGGACTCCTAGAGCAGGTTCCAAGGGCTCTAAATGCTAGCTGAAATCTGATTGGCTTGTCATGACGGATGTGGCATTGTCATCACTTTCTAAATATTTTCAATGTTGGTAGTGGAAAGACGCAGACCTATGACTGGAATCAAAGTTTTATTTAGCAGTGATTTCAGTAATGCTGTTATAAGCCAGAAAAACCATTCGCACACTTAGTAGAATCTGGTAATTTTAGGAAGTGGGGTCATGGCCACTCACGGTTATCGTCTTTTCATTCCGGCCCCTCTGTCGGACGAGAGATACAGAGGCGTAGGGATCTGTGACCCGACAGGGAATCACCAATGACCTTCTCACCACCTGCCATAAAATCTCACGCTTATGTGACGGTGGGTCCACAAACAGGTGCTCCGAATCTGTAAAAAAGGAGTGACGCCATGAGACAGGTGCTTTAATTCCATTTAAGGGAGAGTGACATTGTGTGACAGGTGCTCTGAATCTATACGAAAGTGTGACATTGGCAGCTATAGTGACAGGTAGTAGGTGATCACTAAGTGATGACGAACCTATTTTCTCCTAACTGTATGTACTCTAGCATGTTTCAAAAGTGTTTTAGTTTCAAAAATATTTCTGCATGAGAGAAATGTTATTCTGATTTTGTTTGCGTTTACATGTAGTTGTATCAGTACGCTAAAATGCTTCGGATCGTTTGGTGCGCTATAATAATTATTATGAGCAATGCGAGTAGCAATCAAGCTTTCTGTACTGCACAGCACTGTATTGTACTGTACAGTTCAGGCTCAAATGAACATCCAGAGAAGCAAGATCTCTTTAGTTGTTAAACCTCAGCCACTGCATTAGTGGCTGACTGCACAAACCTTCAACCAAACCTTAGCTTGAAATAAAATGTATGCCAACCGTCAGGATTTCTTTAACTATTCAGTACAAGGAGAATCGTATTATGGAGAAGCGTAATTCGGGTTTTGATCCTTTGAATTGAGTGTATTAACCCATGGATGAGACCTACCATTGACTAGAAGGTAGACACTATGTTTGGTCTGTACTCTGTTACCCATATGCAGAATGAAGTGTTGGGGATTGTCTGCTCCTGTGCATGAACACTCGTATCTACAAACATCAAGTGTCACTGGCACTGATACATCAGACAGCATTTGTGTTGAAACGATAGCTTATTGGGCCTGGTTTACAACACTCGATCTCATTATTTTCTAATCGCAAAAGGGGGACCCACCCATAGAGTTACACTCTCCATGAAGCACAGGGAGTACGCAGACAATTCCATAATGATTAATACGAAATTTTTATGAGAAAAAACTGTCCTTAGTAAAACCAATGGAGCTATACTGACTGATTATGAAACTAATGGTATGGGCTGAGTCACGATGTAATATGATTTCAGCAATAATTCACATACCTGCCCATATCTCTGTATACGGCATTGCGTATGGACAGTGCTGTGATTTAGCATAATTTATACTATAGTTCATATACCTGACCATATCTCAGTATGCGGCATTGCGTGTGGACAGTGCCATGGTATAGTATGATTTCAGCTATAATTCACATACCTGCCCGTATCTCTGTATGTTGCATTACGTATAGTCAGTGTGCTGTATTCCTTCCCATTACCCTCCACCACAGTAGGGGAAACAGTCACTGTACCATAACCAGAGGAAGCGGCCTAAAAATCACAAAAATATATACGCATGAGGCAGAGTTATCTTGTTAATGTACCATGGGAGTTATCATACCCTACTGAAAAAAATGAGTTATCCGTTCGTGCAAAAACACACAATAATGCCTCCATTTTTATGCGGACGAGAGGAGACAACACGAGTCAAGCTTCCTCACTCACAGTGCGCGTTCTCTGCTCGGTGGTAAGCTGTTGAAGGAGATGAGGGCTTTAGCTGAGTTGTAATTACATTACGCGTGTTGTGATTTGAAAGGTAATACGCAACATATGAATAACACAATAATGAACACAAAGAGGTAGTGTTTCGTTGTGATACATAGTAAGTAATCTTCATCATGAATGGGTGTATTGCATTGGGCCATTATCACTGTACAATATAAACGAGAGAAGGAGGGGCGGATTAAAGCTACACGTATCTTACAGCGTAATAGCATTACGTATTATTCAGTAAAATGGAGTGAGTACCGCCAGTCAGTGACATAAATTCCTTTATATGTCACTAGCCTAACCAGTTATAAGGAGTACACGAAGTCATGATCATGAATTGACAGAGCTACAAATAGCAACTATAGCTATTGTCAATTATTTGTCAAACAAATTTGATTAACAACACAGACAGTGTGTGTCACCAAAATATAGGTTTAGAGCGTGTTGTGTATCACTTGACTCCTCTCAACTAGTTTTGCTATGGTTGTAATTCATGAGAAGCAACTGATATAGCCCAATATAATGTAACATGGGTCTCAATTCAAAAACCTCCAACTCAGTCGAGTTCCAATTGAAGATTTGTTTAATTCAGAGGAAAACAATATTCATTTGAGATATGCTTCTAAAAACACAGCGGGTTATAAAGCTCAACAGTTTAGATCTGGAAGAAAATTAATTCGTACGAGTGACAGATTGACACGCTGCATGAGCAAAATAATCCCGAGTGACCTTGAGAGCGGGAGATAATTTGATGAGAAAACTGCTGAGATGAAATTTAACAGGAAAAAGACAAGAAACTAGGTGGGCAGGGGAGATAACTAGGTGGGCAGGGGAGATAACTAGGTGGG
>Ga0224511_10004334_pt1 | contig 10683 bp, 10 predicted proteins | sample SF_May12_sed_USG_2_FD_169988 | JGI IMG/M metagenome (GOLD analysis project Ga0224511, IMG submission 169988) | Sediment microbial communities from San Francisco Bay, California, United States - SF_May12_sed_USGS_8_1 | ecosystem: Environmental > Aquatic > Marine > Sediment | place: USA... | reverse complement strand
GTGGTAGGTGGGTGGGTGGGTGGTAGTGGTGGTAGGTGGGTGGGTGGTAGTTGTGGTGGTGGTGGTCTTCTTCTTCTTCTCGGGCCCGCCGTTTTAACGGTCGATATTATACCATACTCAATTATTAGTTAATAAACGGATAAACAACGAGAAACACCCCCAACATTCACAAGTTTTAATCACTTGCAGTCCTGTTAATTTTTAAGTGTTTAAAACACTGCGGTTCAACAATAGGGTTCAATTTCATCTTCTTCTTCTCCTTCTTCTTCTTCTTTTTCTTCTATTCGTAATCGACGCCGTCGTCATCGCCGTCGTTATTATTAATGTTGTTATTCTATAGATGATGATGCAATGTGCCACCGTCAGTGCAGCAAAATAACCGTCTCCGTAGTGAAGGCTGGCATCTCCGACCTTGGCAGGCACGTAAGTATAGGCTTTATACAGCAACACGGTGCTTAATAATTAATGATCTTGATTCCTTATTAATCGAACTCAAAGATGAAATTGAACCCAAATATGTTATTGTAATTGAACTCAAATGTTAAGACATATTGTTGAACCGCAGTGTTTAAAACACTTAAAAATTAACAGGACTGCAAGTGATTAAAACTTGTAAATGTTGGGGGTGATTCTCATTGTTTATCCGTTTATTAACTAATAATTGAAAATGGTATAATATTATTAACGTAAAAGGTTGACGTAATAGTGAATGTGACGTCACGAGACTTGGACCTTAGTCACGACGTTGCCTCTAACACCCTTCTCAACAACGCTGGAAAAAGATCCAAGAAGAAGTGAATATCAACAAACAAACAAGAAACATTGACGAAGGAACGATTGTTGTGTCCTCTGGTGGTAACTTGCAATGCAAAGAAATTTATCATACAACTCTCTGTTGGAAATACGGACTTGGGTGGGTAAGTTAACATTTCCATACTAGTATTTACAAAAGATCTAAATTTACGGTCGATTTTTAAAGAAACTATATCAATATCGATCAAGAACGTAAAGCATTCATCGTTTCAACAAAAGAAACGCAAATAAAAACTTAGTTTTATGAGTACATGAACTTTCAAGATGATGAATTGGTTCATCAAATGTGACTTGCTTTGTTAATCATTCAAATCATATTTTGTAGTTGGCTGGCAAGATACAAGGAACTGGAGGTGACAGTGAGGAGTAAGTCATCACCAAGCTAGTGGACCTCTGCCTCACAAAGGCTGCTTCCTCCGGCCATAAGACGTTGGCCTTTCCAGCGTTGGGCACTGGGAGACTTCAGTACAACAAACGCACTGTGGCTAATGCCATGTTTGATGCCGTAGAATATTATAGCGCGTCAAACCCTAGATCCCCTAGTATAACCGAGGTGTTGTTTGTGACAATGCCAGTCGATACTGATGTTGTACAAGAATTCGAGAAGCGTTGCAGAAGAAAGAATACTAATCGTAAATGATTGATTTTGAAATATTTGTTATATTGAGACATTTGTTTCATTTCGCAATGTTTGAAATAAGTAATCGTATTTTCGATATTACTGTACATGTATATGAAACATTATGAAAACTACTGCTCTAACCGATATTACCAAATTTTGAGAAATTGGGCTTGAAAAGTTCTACTATTAATGTATGTAAACGTTCACTTAGTAATGGACACTGGCAGGCGGTCGTGGGGCGCACGTCCTCGCCACACCAAAACCGCCTTGAAGTCGCATGGTTATTTAAACTATTAAAAAATCTATTTCTGTAGAGATAGATATTCATACGGAAAGAGCCTTCAAAAAGGACCGTTTACACGTGCGGGACAACAGCTGTGGCTTAGTGGTAGAGCGTTCGTCGCGCGAGCGGGAGATCCTGGATTTAATCCCGGACCGCGTTATACCAAAGATATTTTTAAACTGGTACTGGTCAGATGATTCTTTGCTTAACGCTCAGCAAATAAGGATAGTTAAGGCCTCTCTCTCCTCCAAACCTCGCAAAAAGATGGATTCCATCTGGACAAAATAGTCGAGAGTGATTAATAAGTTTACTTGTTCAGCAATCGACCTTAACAATTAGTAGAAACCAAAGGCGGGTTGTATGATTCAGGAAAACATCAGTACACTATACAAGATGTAGACGAAGAAACTTGTACACTTATCGATATGCTGGTGCAGAAGACATGGGAGTCGGGCAAGGTTGGTATTGGACGCGATGCAGAGGGTCTCGCACAATTAAGATTCTTCAAGGTGAAGGTCACGAGGATTCAGCGTATTGAAAATCTGCTGCTCTTTGAACATTATGGGCAGTACCAACAGCGGCTTCTACATGAGGCTGCCGAAGGTGAGACGTCGATTATTGCCATTTATGCGTGTTTAACCATTTTTTCGTGTGTGTGTGCGTGTGTGTGCCTGCGTGCGTATGTACGTGCGTGCGTGTATCCACTACAGTATCTAATGATACTAATGTCGATATTTGCTTCAGCAAGCATGTTTCCGATCCTTGCAACCACGCCTAACTTAAATAGTGGAGGGTCAAAGATTGAAGCCTTGCTACCCACTACCTGGAAAATGGAGCGTCTTCTTCCAGAGGTTAATGAAGGGTACTTCTTTCACGGAACCAAACCGGAAGTGGTAGACAATGTGATATGCCAGGGTTTGGACATCCGTATGGCAGGCCCCTACTTGTTGGGACGAGCTTTATACTTGGCCGGGTCCTCAACCAAAGCAGATCAATATACAGGTTTTACAATTGTAAAACAGTATTATTAAAACTTTTTAACCATGTTTTGCATATCGTTTGTCTGCAATTTTAATGGAATGTTTGGCGTAGCTGTTTTGCGACAGCTTTTGTTTTACATCGTTTGCCCAATAATATACATGTACTCAGTATATTATATGTATTTACAAAAATATTTCGCCTGTTTAACTTCTATTGAAGTAAGGGGACTTTTAAAGTAAACATATACAAGACTCTTTATTCTTGTTACAATACTGTATATTTTACTTAACGTTTATTGAGCATGTTAAATGTAGGCTATGTAGCCAAATTTAATTCAGATTCGAAGGACAACCACGCCAAACATGGCCGTCAAATGTTCTTGGTGCGGGCTAGTCTCGGTCACATTCACGGCGTCCAGAAAGCTCAGACGTTGAAGCGCCCCCCGTGCACCGAGCCTAGCTGCCTATCTGACACGTGCGGTCACAAGGGAAGGTTCCACAGTGTTGTGGTGGATGGGCAGTACATCTTCCGAGAGTTTGTCGTCTACGACCGAAACCTCGTTTATCCGGAATATCTGATAACATACGACCGCGTTTGAAAATTTCGAATAAACTTACTTTGATAGATGACTTTATTGGAGGGGTTATTGTTTTAAATGAGCATGTAGGTACCATGCAGCTACTCATAAACTAGTTTCACTTCTATGGCAATATGAATAAAATTAAAATAAAATGCATCAATGTCTTCTTAATTTGACAAAAACGGTATAGGTCGTGCATTGTTCAGGTAAGAACATTCAGAAAACATGTAACTATTTTAATCTTTGGATTTTAAGTGTCGTTTAAATATACCCTTAAACCAGGTATTACCGCGGTACTTAAGGATGTTTTCGATGGTTTCTATAGAGAATCAATACACACCTGATACATTCTTCAATGAATTTAAAATATATACTAGTTTAATTTAACTTACTAGTACAGCTGTTTAGTGCCTGTGTGGCGGCCGTAAAAAGTCGCCCGTACTACATCGTTGTGTAGTTATATTTTTCTGGTCCTCAGGGATCATGGAGTGTACATGTATGTTGTTTACATTTGAAAATGGAGTTGTGCTCATGCGCTAGGGGCGTCAGTGGTGTGGCATCATTCATTACTACTGATGAACAGCTTCAATAAAACGGAGGCTGCTGTTTTCTCGTGCAGGCTATGCTTCCTGGGGGCTTTCTTTTTCATCAGTTTAGTTTAAGACAAAAAGTTATGAAGTCTACGTGAAAAATAAAAACTACAACATCATCACCCTTTTTTTATTCACCTCTAAGTAGGGGTTTTCTGCAGTAACTAGGTTAGACAACACTAATAATTAATTCAGGATCAGGATAAAATAATCTCTCTTGCCACTTAAAGCCAAACTTATTGCGAGTGTCTTATAGTATGAGTTTTAAATAAACAGACAAATATTTCTGATACCTAAAGCTTTGTCCAAAGATTGTAATCAATAAAAGCAATGTAGTTAGCTACACCTCAAGCCTCATGATCAGACATTCAATTTTCCGTGCGAAGGAGACACTTGAAAAAATGCACTCGCCTCAAGATGTTGACTTCTAGACAGTACCTAGATGGACCAGGCGATTAAAATGTTGTCAAGCTATTTAAAATAGTGATTAATGCTGTCCCTCGGTGCTACGTTTGCCAGTGCAGACCAAATCTCTGCAAGTCAACAACGTTCAGTTTAATCCAGATTGCATCAAACCATAAAACCAGTCTAGGATTAGTTAACCTTTAGTCATAATATATATTTTGCCAACAGACAAGAATCAATAAAGCATAGTCTGCATTCATGCATACCAGTATATATTAGCATCTAATAAAACAAAAAAGTCAGTCAACTTCTCAGGATAAGTATTATTTTGATAACGAAAATGATGAAACGCAGTAACAATACTGTAACATACATAAATCTGTATTTTGATTCCAACATTTATCAAGACACAACATGGCTACTCAGTTCATGTTTGCAAACTTTTAATGTCATTTTCACTTTCCTGTCTTTTTTAATCCCAATTTCTTTCAAATGATTTTTTGAACGATTCATTGTCATTTTCAGTACACCTTACAGTTTTGCATCTTCACATGTGTTGTTTTCGTCGTCAATCATACCCAATGCCTTTTGCCGATCACATAACAACACATTTGAACGGAGTTCTGTCGAGATAAAATGAATTTCTGACTTATTTATGTGACGACTTTTTGTTCATGGGTGCTTGTATCTTAGGTTTTGACACGTTTTACTCGATCTGACAAACCGGTTTCTCTGAGCATGTGATGCACGGTTTAAAAAATGGCGCATGAATTTCAATGTGTTTATCTCTGTTTTACTATGTTAATAAATACAGTAGATATACACACATCGTATGCATATATTGTTAGTGTAATTTGATGTTTAGGGATTAAAAATAAATCTTTAAAATACTGGTTAAACTGTTTGGTTTCAGTATAATATGGTCATTCAGTTGATTCCCGTCTCCACAGGTTAAAAAGTTCATTTATGCTCGGCTACTGAAATGCTCCCCATGATGTGTAACATAACAATTATCTAGGGCAGGTCGCTCTATGGACAGTTCCATAACTGTCAGTCATGATCATTTATAACAGTGCATGACCAATTTTTATCCAATAAATTGGAGATATATTGGCAGGTGACAATCTGGCCTAGTAATTACAAAAAACCGTACTTCCTGTTTTTGATAAACCTAATCACACGACTAATGAAATTTAGCAAACGTGGGGGGAAATTAAAAATTTGCGGAACTATGCATTCTACTGAATGTACACGCTTTTTAGGTAGGAGAGTTGGTCCTATTTAAGAACATATTTATTTATTTGTGTTTTGTTTTGGGTTTTTATTATTATAATTATTATTATTATTATTATTATTATTATTATTATTATTATTATTATTATTATTATTATTATATAATGGTAATTATTAAACCCCAATTGGTAAATTCTAGATTTCTAGATTATTTATCATGCGTTTGTGGTAATGACAGAAGTAATAGTATTGTGATAACATTATAAGTAAATGCATGTAGAACAAGAAAACCAACACATAGTGTTATCACTTTTTATCACTGAGTTATCTCCTAACGGAAATAAATTCTTCATCAGCCTTACATAAAAAAGTTCGTTTATCGAGCTCTGACCAACCAACAAAACTATTAGCGACACGTTTGTAGTTCCTTTGCAGTTTTTCTATGTAGCCAAACCCGGTATTAGAAAATGCCATGATTAAATGGGCAACATTTGCATCCTTTATTATTTAACTAGGTGCATGATTCTGATAGTGCACGCTAACCAAACTGTTATATGTTTAGCCTGTTACGGATACTCGCGATAAGGTAGTGTGTGATCGTTTTGTTTAGATTTTGGAAATGTACTTGAATATTTAGAATGTCGAACACAAACTCGGAGGAATTTACAGCCTTCGTACTCAACAGTTCCTCTTGGCCTCACAATTGTTCACGGGTAAGCACGAATATATGGTTACGGTTATAATTCGTTCACTTGTACGATTATGTTATAAAGACATAAACTTGCATGCAGACTCATAATATAACCATACGGTGTGTTGAAAGCAAATTAGTTTTGTTATACAAATTTGAGCCTTTTAGCATCAAACTCAACTCATTAAACCTTTATGTCTGGTGACTGGTGTCGGTATTGCGCAGTGTATCCCATGCGTTTACTATAACCAGTGAGGGTTACCCCCTTTATTGGTCTGGTTTGTTTGTTGCATTGCACTCGTAAAAACCAGGACTTGACACTAGCTGTTGCATAGATCCAGAATCGATTTTACTCAGTTTAGTTTTGACTTGAACTTGTACTGTATACTTGTAGTATATCATTAAAGTAAGAGACGATTTTATTTTAATGTGACGACTTGTTCATGTTGTTGACGATGTTGTTAATGTTGTTGCTGTCGTTGTTAACTGCTGCCGCTGTTGTTGTTTTTGTCCTCGTCGTCGTCCTCCTCCCTATCATCATCATCATCGTCGTCGTCGTCCTCGTTGTCTTCGTTATCGATGTTGTTGTTTTGAAGACAAGAATGCACTTTGTCATCGTCAGTGCGGAAAAATTACCGTCTCTGTCGTGAAGGCGGACATCTCCGACCTCGGTAAACAGGTGCGTATTTATACAGATATACATGGCTTGAAGATGATATTGATACGTTAATTATACGATAATATTAAACTTAAAGATTACGTGATATCAATGATTAATTCATGTACGTGTGTGTGTGTTTAATAAACATAACCAATGTTTATCTACAAATGATTTGATAAAACATCAGACACATCCCCTTTAAACCTTATTTTTTCATGAGATATTTTTGGTAGTATTATAATCTATGATCTGAACATAACAGGTGGACGTAATAGTGAATGTGGCGTCACGAAACTTGGACCTCAAGCGCGGTGCCGCCTCCAGCGCTCTTCTCAACTATGCTGGAAAAAAGATCCAAGACGAAGTGAATGCCAACAAAGAATCAGGAAACATTGATGAAGGAGAGATTGTTGTTTCCTCCGGTGGGAACTTGCAATGCAAAGAAATCTATCATACGACTCTTTGGAGAAAACAAGGACTTGCACGGGTAATTAAACAGTTTAAATCCCAATGAAAACACTGTTATTATTAGTACTTTTTATGTCAAGATTATAATTGGTTCATTAAATGTGACAAGGTCTAGCATTATTAGTCATTTGAATTATTTTCTGTAGATAGCTGGCAAGATAGTAGGAAAGGGAGGTGACAATGAGGAAGAAGTCATCACTAAGCTAGTGGACCACTGCCTCACAAAGGCTGCTTCCTCCGGATATAAGACGTTGGCCTTTCCAGCGTTAGGCACTGGGAGACTTCAGTACAACAAGCGCACTGTTGCCAATGCAATGTTTGACGCCGTGGAGCATTATAGCGCGTCAAATCCTAGCAGCCCTATCACCGATGCTTTGTTTGTGGTTATCCCAGTCGATACTGATGTTGTACAAGAATTCGAGAACCGTTGCAAAAGAAAAAATACTAACCGTAATTATTTTTTGAAACATTTGTCTTATTTAAAAAATTTGGAAAAGGTATTCGTATTTTTTATGTTAATGTATAATTTTGAAACATCAAAACTACTGCTCTTAACCATGCTACAAAATGTTGAGATTCGATGCATAAATAAATTTAATTTTGATACGTACACTAAATAAAGGACATTCTTGCAGGTGGTCTTGGAGCTCACGTCCTTCCCTCACCGCAACGACAAACCCCGGAGTACTGTCGCTTCCGCTACGTCGTGGAGATCCGGCCACCCCCGTACTGGACATCATTTACGGCGGACAGTGCGGTGAAAGATTGGGCTTTAAAATTAATAGGTAAACGTCTAAAAGTGACGTGTTTATTATACTATGGATTTAAAGACATTAAGTTTTTCCTTAGACATAGATATAGATATTGAGCCAGCTTCAAAAAGGACCGTTTGCACGTGCGGACCACCGCTGTGGCCTAGTGGTAGAGCGTTCGTCGCGCGAGCGGGAGATCCTGGATTTAATCCCGGACCGCGTTATACCAAAGTTGTTTTTAAACTGGTATCGTATGCTTTCTTGCTTAGCACTCAACATGTGAGAATAATGAGGCATGTCTCTCCTCCGAACATCGTTAATAATAAATGGTCAAGAGTAGTTTAATAAGTTATTGTTGCTTGTTTAGCTATAGACTTTGAAAATTAGTATAAACCAAGAAGTGGTTTGATTCAGGAAAACCTCAGTACACTATACAAGATGTGGACGAAGAAACTTTTGAACTTATCGATATGCTGGTGCAGAAGACATGGGAGTCGAGTATGGTTGGTATTGGTCGCGATGCAGAGGGTCTCGCACAATTAAGATTCTTCAAGGTGAAGGTCACGAGGATTCAGCGTATTGAAAATCTGCTGCTCTTTGAACATTATGCACAGTACCAACAGCGGCTTCTACATGAGGCTGCCGAAGGTGAGAACAGGATGAGTTGTATTTATGTGCTGAACACATATTTCTTCAGTTGTGTGCGTGTGTGTCTCATTACCCTACCCCAATGATAACAATTTCGTCATGTGTTGGTTTCAGCAAGCATGTTTCCGATCCTTGCAACCACGCCTAGCATAAAGAGTGGAGAATCAAAGATTGAGGCCTTGCTACCCACTACCTGGAAAATGGAGCGTCTTCTTCCAGAGGTTAATGAAGGCTACTTCTTTCACGGAACCAAACCGGAAGTGGTAGAAAATGTGATATGTCAGGGTTTGGATATCCGTATGGCAGGTACCGCCTTGTTAGGACGAGCTATATACTTAGCGGAGTCGTCGACTAAAGCAGATCAATATACAGGTTTTAAGATTGTATTATTAACTAACACACTTTTGACCATAATTTGTTATACCAAACATCTTTTGTATGCACCTTCAAAGATGCTAGGTCTGTATCTTGATATCCTTATAATCGGTCACAAGTTTTGCAATATGTTAAGTATACTAACTTTATTATTATAGCAAAAGAAATTGCAAAATGTCGTGACAAATAGTGTGTTTTTACAAAATAAAAACACAAAAACAACAAAACACAAAATCAAACAATAAAAATCGTTGCCAGAGTCGGAAATCGAACCCGGGACCTCTCGTACCGCAGTCGGATGCGTTTCCTCTGAACCACCGAGTCAACCACTGTTTCAACGTAATGGGTCGAAACGTAGATAAACAAAGCCGAATTTGCGGGCCACACCGTTTCAACAAATTAATTTGTTCTGTAATATTTTAACATGTATGGATAACTACATTTGGCAGTTTCTCATATTTACGGGAGAAGGTTTTACTGCTTTAATATGGTTAAAATATAAGATGTAAACAATGGTGACCAAAAGATAACAGGCATTGCATCTTTAACAGAATGACGTTTGCGACAGCTTTTGTTTTACGTGGTTTGTACAATTATTTCCTAAGTATATTATAGAAATGTACTTCTAATTAGCTCGTTTTCTGTTGAATTAACCAGTCATTTAAGTATATTTTAAAAAACTGTTTCATTATTATTTTTATATTTAAATTTTGCTTAATGCCATTTCAATAAGTTAAATATACCCAAACTTAATTCAGATTTGAAGGACAAGCGCGCTAAGCAGGGTCGTCAGATGTTCCTGGTGCGGGCTAGTCTGGGTCACATTCACGGCGTCCAGAAAGCTCAGACGTTGAAGCGTCCCCCGTGCACCGAGCCTAGCTGCCTATCTGACACGTGCGGTCACGAGGACAGGTTCCACAGCGTTGTGGTGGATGGGCAGTACATCTTCCGGGAGTTTGTCGTCTACGACAGAAACCTCGTTTATCCGGAATATCTGATAACATACGACCGCGTTTGACAATTTCGAATAAACTTATTTTAGTAGATGATTACCTTGGAGGGGAGTGTTGGTTTAAAACGGCATGTAGATACCGTGCAGTTACAAATAAACTAGTTTCACTTCTATGACAATACATTTAAAATAAAATGCAATAAATTTGAAATATAATGCATCAATGCTTTTCTTAATTTGAAAAACGTTATATGTTGTACATTGTTCGGGTAAAACATTCAGAAAACATATAATTATTTTAATCTTTGGATTTTAAGTGTCTTTTTAAATACATGTACATGTACCGGTATACCCTTAACTCCGGGTACTTCACGATGTTTTCATTTTCTTTCTTCAGGGCGGGTAATCGCGCTGCTCCCGACATTTAATTTGTAAACAAATATCCGCCATCTTGGATGAAAAAGGTAGGTTTCTCACAGTTTTCTTCGATTTTGTTGATGCTGTCATTAAATTTTATAGTAATGAACACGCTCCACATTTTTCTTGATCCAACGGTATATTTGTTGTGCCGCAAGGTTTGCGAATATAAAAGTTACACGGGAATGAAAAATCGAAGCGAGAGAAAATTC
>Ga0224511_10004333_pt1 | contig 10683 bp, 3 predicted proteins | sample SF_May12_sed_USG_2_FD_169988 | JGI IMG/M metagenome (GOLD analysis project Ga0224511, IMG submission 169988) | Sediment microbial communities from San Francisco Bay, California, United States - SF_May12_sed_USGS_8_1 | ecosystem: Environmental > Aquatic > Marine > Sediment | place: USA... | reverse complement strand
CTGAAGCTAAAACACGCTATACTTATTTTCTTTTCCTCCATTTGTGTAAAAAAGCCGTAGAAAAACACCCAAACTTGTTTCAATTTTGCAACGTAATGTAAACAATGCATAAAAACATTGCCGTACTTGACACTTTTTTGCAGCACAGCACAATGAAATCAATACTCAAACGGCATATTTAATTAGTTGCGCCCCTTTAAACAGTGATGTTATCGGTGTATGTACTATGCCACTTACTGTTTCAATTTGCGACCCGTGATTTTTAAAGAAATTATTATTCACCTGGGAGTTCTATATATACTATAGCGCGTAATAAATAATTAGAGTGTGTTATGAGGGAAGGAAGAACAGCTTTTTCCTACCGCTGACAAGGTTATTTTATTCACTTAAAACAAGCACTTTAATTGTAAAATTAGCGTAAGTTATTGTCACCAGAACATGAATACCGTAGTTTAGCACATAACATTAATCAGGCAGACCATTGCTGTTACAATTGACATGTCTGTAAAAGACGGGTGTACCGTGTACGATCAGCTGTTTTTGTAATTTTTATATATCAATGAAAACTGGTATGTTATCGTCAAACAGACTAAAATTATAAAATTACACCAAAACAGTTGGTAAAATACTTTTGAAAAGGATACACGATATGCACCGAACGTCTAAGAAGCGAAATAACATTTCATAAATACGCATTTTCGACATTAGGTTTTGTAAACAATACCCTTACTCTTGTTTCTTTCAGACAATTATTGAGTTTTATAATTATTTACATGATCGTAAATCATTGTAGGCATAATCTTGTAACACCGTCAGTATTCAGTTTATATAAATCGGCAAACAAGCAGTGTTGACCCTATTGAACCCGCGCAGTCGCGCGCTCGACAGAAAAGGGCCGTCCACTTTACGCACAGAGCTACACACGGTAAATACTCCGACAGTTTATTAATTTACATGAATATTGCTACATGTATTTCGCTTGGTACTCTCAAGGTTTAGAGTGTTTAATTAAATACGTCAGGTTAACGACATTTCCGAATGAATGCTATATGTCACATGCAAAATTGTAATGTTATGCGTAATATAAGTACAATTTTACCAGTAAATAAAATAATTTTCTGCAAAATATTTGACGTAAGATTAATGTTCGAAGCAGCTTTCAATTAAATGTTTTAGCTTTGTAACTAAACTGACAAGCTTGATTATTTGGCGACTCTTCACATATCAATACAAATGCAATCACCATTTCAGTAATATTAAACTTACAAATACGGATATGCACATATGAAACAGTCCAAAGAATGCAATCCCAGGGTCGTTGTTAAAGTCTATCATGAAAAGCAAGATGCTGGTAAACAAAAGCACACGGCTGATCCAAGAAGCAACTTGAAGTAAAGGTCCTCCTTTCACACATCCGGATCTCTCGGGTCGGTCTGAAACTTTACATTGTATTGTGTTTAGTTAATACTTAATTTATTAAAGGAGGAGAGACAGGGCTAAATCAAAAATATCAAAAATAGTACCAAAAGTCATTTTTATGTTAAAAAAACTAGCAGTCATATTGGATTAAAATAAGTAAAATATTGTTTTTTTTGCCACAAAAGTGCCAATCTTTAGTAATAAAACATTAGAATTAATTGTTAATTAACCACTAATTAGCACTTGCATAGGATTTCACGTGGGCCAACAGAACTCTAAATATAATAAAACAAACCCTTTTACACAGTTTTTAATTTCATGAATTTACGGAGGACATCTTAGAGTTTCGTAAGTAAAACATCAATAACTTGTCCACAAAAGACAAATTAAGTTCGGCTCAAAATTTCGATTACGTACTACTTTCTAACTTGTGCTTTTTAACAAACTATTGATGTTAAAAATATATATAAAACAGTTGATGATAATGACCCGCCACTGAGAAATGCAAAATTAATATTGAAGTGCTCACAAAACTGCCGACATTAGGTACTCTTCCGAAGGTAACACTATAAAACTGTTTACATTTTAATTTATTAATCACTCTCAGGAAAGTATTGATGAGTATTATTTATAATACTGCTTTTCATTTATTGATCAATGCCAACTGCGGCAATTTCAAAGCGGGATATAATAAGATATTGAAACCGTAAGTTACGTTTATATGTCGTTATTTATACAACAACTAGACTCTTTTGAATGTGTTGAATATATGCAAATAACATGGATGAATATTTTCTGATGAATAACCTCAAATGTAGCTCACTTACGATAATACTTTAAAGTAAACACCTTTCATTTTAGTGTTATTTATAATCTTTTATTAATCAATACGCAAAATTATGTATGGAGTCCCCTGGTATACTATGACACATTTTCACACGAATCCAATGAATCTGACCTTGCATTTTGACATCTGACAAAATTCTGTATGCAAATGTCCAACAAATCTAGATGTCTGACTATTTGTCATGTTGGCCTACTCATTAACCAATACTTTAATAAAAATACGCGCAGCCCTTATAAAGGCCGAGTTCCAGTATCCCAGGTACACGTGCACTGTAGCGGACTATTTTTGCCAAGGGATGCAGCTGAAAAAAATTGGTCATTTTTACCGGACACCGGCTTTCAAAAACGCCATTTCTGCTTTAATGTTTGGTACCTGGCTTTTTAGCGCATTGGCGGATTAATTTTTGAGGTGAAATGGGTCTATCCAATCAGAATTAAGATAAACAAAATAGATCGCATTTTTTAAAAATATGTTATTTTTCCCAAAAATGATTCTAGATCTCCTGATGATTTTAAAATTCAAAAACCTTTACATTCTTACCAAATATCAGCATTCAGCAAAATGCATCCAAATGCCTTAAGTTGATAAATAATATGATGCTCTATGAAGTGTGAGGCGATTACTGAAGATGATGATGTTGATAGGGACCTTTTCCTAACATCGACTGTAGCAATAGAATGCAGATAAGTGTAATATAAATGCATGAATATATAGCTAAATGATAAATGTATCGTATAAGACCCTAAAATGCATTGACTGCTTATTTTCTTAAATGTTTCAAAGGTTTAAACATTTGATAAAAATGCTTCCTTAGCAACAGTAACCAAGCTTGTCTATCGATGAATTCACGTAAATATTACTCATTTAAACAACAATAAATGAAAGTTAACTGAAGGGAAACAATGTTTGCAATGCCATGCATCCTATTAAAGCAGAATTTTGAAGTGTCCATACGTATTTCACGAAATAGAAATCCAAATGTGATTTCATAGTGGCACATATTCGTAATGTAATTTCGGATTGTCAACAATTCTGTTATTTTGTTCATGGCCTATTAAACATGAATATTGTAAAGGGTCATCACCATTTCTATATAAAATGGATATTACTTGTCTGCAGTTTCAGGTATGTGCCCAGTATTTAGTCAAAAGGCTATTTATCTTAAAGTGTCAAACATTTGTTGATCTCATTGCTGCACTCAACAATATCTTTGTCAGTAAATATGTAGAACTGGGGCACTACATTTTTTAGATAAAAAAGGACAACTGCCTCTCCGTATTCTCATAAGGTAAATTTCTGCAGAAATCATTGTGGGGATCCACTTTTGACAGAGTTTGGCATCAAATAGTCATATCGGCCATTTCAACAGCGTCATGGTTACTGTATACTATTTATTGTTGTGTGTGCTTGCCATTATTAAATCTGGCAACAAGAAATGTACTTAAATCTGTAATTTCCATGGAATAGAATGACAATTTTTATTATGAAATACTGTACTGAAAGTTAACATATATTGCAACCAAACTAAGGTCATATAGAAATACAGTATGCTGGGCTAAAATAAAGAAGTATATGCTGTACACAAAGGGGAGGGGGGTCACTCAACCATGCTTCTGTATTAAATGATCAGTAGAAGCAACATATGTCAGTACCCTGTTAGGGTATACTGGGAGATGTAAAAAATAAATGTTTGATTGTTTTTACCATTTATTTTTTTAAATTAAATTATTTAAAATTATATAATTAAATAATTATAATCTATTATTAATACACTGATTTACTGACCAAAAAGATTATGCAAAAAAACAACATCACTCATGATACAAAAAAAGAACTTCAAACCAATTTAATTAAATAGAAAAATACATTATCTAAGTTTTTATCAAATTTTTCTTTTGTGTGATTGACTAGGCAAAGCTTGAAAACTTATTTTTATTCATTTATGATCTGTTAATAAATGATAATTGAACTAAACCTGTTTGTATTACTACACAAGTTTTATATTATAATTACTTTCCTATTTTTATGAGGATTCATTTCTATGTTTACTAAATATTGCAAATATTATTGCATGTCAGTGCTGCATTTTTTTAAGTTCTTACACACACCGGTCTTGGGCTCCCATGGCACTACATTCTAAGTGGCCTCAGACGCTATGAATGTAGTGCCATGGGAGGCACAGACCGGTATGTTTAAGCTAAGAATGTAGCGTTATGGGAGGCACAGACTGGTGTGTTTACGCTAAGAATTTAGTGCCATGGGAGCCCCAGACCTGTGTGTTTAGGCTAAGAATGTAGTGGCACAGGAGCCCCAGAACAGTATGTTTACACTAAGAATGCAGTGCCATGGGAGCCCCAGACCTGTGTGTTTATGCTAAGAATGTAGTGCCATGGGAGGCCCAGACCTGTGTGTTTATGCTAAGAATGTAGTGCCATGGGAACCCTAGACCTGTGTGTTTATGCTAAGAATGTAGTGCCATGGGAGGCACAGACCGGTGTGTTTATGCTAAGAATGGAGTGTCATGGGAGACACAGACGGGTGTGCTTACGCTAAGAATGTAGCGTCATTGGAGGCACTGACCGGTGTGTTTACGCTAAGAATGTAGCGTCATGGGAGTCACAGACCAGTGTGTTTACGCTAAGAATGTAGCGTCATGGGAGGCACAGACCAGTGTGTTTACACTAAGAATGTAGCCCAATGGGAATCCCAGACCGGTGTGTTTATGCTATGAATGTAGCATCATGGGACGCACAGACCGGTGTGTTTATGCTAAGAATGTAGCGCCATGGGAGACACAGACCGGTGTGTTTATGCTAAGAATAGAGTGTCATGGGAGGCACAGACCGGTATGTTTACGCTATGAATATAGTGTCATGGGGGGCACAGACCGGTATGTTTACGCTAAGAATGTAGCGTCATTGGAGCCCCAGACAGAATGGTGTTTACGCTAAGAATTTAGCGTCATGGGAGGCACAGACCGGTGTGTTTACACTAAGAATGTAGCACCATGGGAACCCCAGACCGGTGCGTTTATGCTATGAATGTAGCGTCATGGGACGGACAGACCGGTGTGTTTATGCTAAGAATGTAGCGCCATGGGAGGCACAGACCGGTGTGTTTACCCTATGAATGTAGCGTCATGGGACGCACAGACCGGTGTGTTTACACTAAGAATGTAGTGCCATGGGAGCCCCAGACCGGTGAGTTTATGCTATGAATGTAGTGCCATGGGAGGCACAGACCGGTATGTTTACACTAAGAATGTAGTGCCATGGGAGGCCCAGACCGGTGTGTTTATGCTAAGGATGTAGCGTCATGGGAGCCCCAGACCGGTATGTTTACACTAAGAATGTAGCGTCATGGGACGCACAGGCCGGTGTGTTAACACTAAGAATGTAGTGCCACGGGAGCCCTAGACCTGTGTGTTTATGCAAAGAATGAAGTGCCATGGGAGCCCCAGAGCTGTGTGTTTATGCTAAGAATGTAGTGCCATGGGAACCCCAGACCTGTGTGTTTATGCTAAGAATGTAGTGCCAAGGGAGGCACAAAACGGTGTGTTTACGCTAAGAATGTAGTGCCATGGGAGGCACAGACCGGTATGTTTACGCTAAGTATGTAGTGCCATGAGAGGCACAGACCGGTATGTTTACGCTAAGAATGTAGCGTCATGGAAGGTCCAGATCGGTCTGTCTATAAGACAGTTTCATTAATCTAGATCACAAATCTAAATATTATCTGGCATACCAATGGCGGGTCCAGGAATTTTCTTCCAGGGCAAATCCTGGATCCGCCATGGGTGGGGGACAGCAGGTATCTTATCATTGATTTCAAGTATTGACAGTTGAAGTAGAAGTTATTTATTTGGAGTATGTTTTGACGATATTCACTTTATTTATGCTTCCCGAAGAGACAGCTATATGTATAAATAGTTGCCGCTTTGTCCATTTTGACCGTCCGACCACATCTTGTCCAGGACATCACTTAAACTACATGAGGTATCAACAAGAAACTTTGTACATAGATAGATTTCATTGAGTAGAAGTACAGTGCACAAGAAACATAATTATGCATTGCCTTATGTAGGAGTTATTGTCCTTTGTTCATGTTTTTTACACTTTGAACATTGTCCATAACATAACTCTAAAACTACATAAGATATCAACAAGAAACCCTGTAGGTAATTCTATCTCATTGAGTAGGCGTGCAATACATAAGTTTTTGATCAGTTTTGTTATACCGGTGAAACATGTAAGGCCGATAAGAGGCAGTGCCTTAGTATATATTAAAAAACCCACAAACAATAGTTAATTCCGAATGTCTGTTACATAGAACTGGCATTATCAAAACACAATTGCATTTGTTGTTATATTTCTTTTTATAAAATAATTTATATTTTTTAACATGTTTGAACCATCGATGCAATAATCAGCTATAAGAAAACATGAATTCAATGGTAATTTTTTTATATCATTTTGACGAAATCCTCGTAGAAGTTAGGATGCTAGAGGCCATGTGTAATTGCATTGATCATTGTCTCAAGGATGCATTATTTGATAAAAAAATCTTGATTTGAATTTGTGCAAGGAATAATTGGAATCCGATTCATGAAACTTAACTCTGGTAAATACTAAGCAAATCTTACGAATTGAGACGGATGTGTTCCAGGAGATGGAATTGCCGCAGATATTACATTTAGATTCTGAATATGCACATGTATCACATAATTCACAGAAATATTTCTATGATTTTCTAGCCTCAGCTTCGTATTTTATGTGGTTTTTATTTCACAAAGCAAAGCTAGCTGATGCGTTTGCGAGAATCGCTCTTCATATACCTTCCGCCTGAACCAAGGATGAACCTATAATGGCCAATGGCTGGAGGTTCGATTGGAAATCGATCAATAAAATGCGAGATAATTTACTCTCCCAGTGAGCCTTCGAGACCAGCGCTCAGTAAAGATAACCTAACGATCAACTCTACGGTCAAACAAGATAGACCAATAGTTTGAAATAAATAAGATTAATGTTCGGGGCAGGTGTTTAGGCTTGATTTTTACCCTGGGGATAAATTGTCAGTTGGCCAATAAGAAATGTTGTAGGCGCAGCTCATTAAATATTCGTAAACTCACCAATTAAAACAAGATCTGCGATTGATCTAAACCAGCTACGTACACTCGTACATGCAGTCGTTCAAATGTCTATAATGATACACATACCAGAACTATTAGTTCATTAATGTCGTTGAACTTCTAAACACAAGTACGTACAACAGTGCATTTTAAAGGCAGAAAGTATACCTATATAATATTTTTCATTATATTTTATTCTATTATATATATAAATACCTGGCATATGAATCGATATCATCGTTGCAACTATATAAAGTAAATCCACCGAAAAAGATGTTTAATCCTTCATGTTTGTTATGAATATGTCACTGCTTAAATAGTTTCAAATCATTGATTGCCAATATGTTATTGATTACAAAGCGAATGCGCACACAGAGGCAATAGTCGTACAGCTTAACAAAATACTAGCGCATCGGGTTTAATAATTCTTTAGTCTGTATCTGAAGGTTTCTATCAATACAAAGTAAACAGAGTTGCATGTTGTCGATAAACAAAATGCTCTGTTAAAAGAATTCGTGTTCACTTCTGTCAGCAAAACTACAGAACATAATTATTAATATATTGGGTCATAATATGAGTAAACTTGTTAAATAGTTTTTGCGTGTTTTCAATTCATAATAAACAGTGTGCATGTTATATGGTTTTCCAACGGTAAAAGTAGATCAGTTGCAAGGTACTAATCCTTTGCGATTCAACCAATTATATAATATATTGTTATTACCGCTATGACACTGCAAGTTTGTTGTTTTAAAGTATTTTAGAGATTCGTTCAGCTAAAACATAAAAGCAAAACAGTTTGCACGTTATACACATAAACAATTTAAAGACTTCAATTTTTTTTTTTAATTTGAACCTTAAAGTAAAAACATTAATACCTTAGAAACGAACGCAAATCAAAAACAAACAATAACTGTGTTGTTGGTCTTCATGTATATGAGTTTTGCGAGGATGCTGGGTTGTAAAAATCTTACAAGAGATGAATTCCTTTCCGTCTCAAACTATTGTTTTGTAAGTAAAATTTGTAAACTGTATTAATTTATATTTACATTATTCTATGGTGGTTTAAAAAACGGTACATTACTATTACAATAAATACACATTATTGTGTTTTCCTCATTTTTATTTCAGTTTACCCCCAGAGTATCTCAAACAATATAAAATTACAGTGTGATAAAGCATAAACTTTAGGAACCATGTCGCAATTTTGAAGAAAACTGTGCAGAAATCAGGACATTTTCCTATCCACCATTCAACATGCGGGAAAACATGTTCTTGTCCAAAAAAATAAAATCAGACATTCAGCATCACATCTCTTCACTGAGACTTGTGTACAAAATATATTATTAGATGTATAAGTACTTTCCAACCCAAAGTGCTCTAGTCCTTTTAACGTGTTTCAAACACTTGTATAAGCGAGTTTCTAAAGCAGGGAAACAACTCTTGCGAACGAATTGTGTATGTCACACTTCTTAAGACCACACTTAATGATAGTTTGTCTAGCAAACCTATACAGCTAGGGCACTGTCTAAAATATACTCGAATGAGAGATTTCCATGATCTTTTTTTCCTTGCACAGATAAAATATGCATAACCAACACCGTTTTGTTTGCTGTTGATTTGCGTTTGACTTCATTAGTTATTATTCTATTAAATTTTAACGTGATCATTTCCATTGTGCACAATTGCGATGTTATCAACAATTATTGACAGTCATTAATTATAAGCTAGTAGAGCAGCGACATTTTCATAATTGAATGCAGGATTCAACAAAGGACCACTTGTTTGGTGGATTAACTTGATTATTTATATTTTCAACGATGATGTCTATGAATGTGCCAGTTATTTATATATATATATATTTATATATTTGATACATTAACATGTACGTTTTCCGAATGCTAAGCAAACAATAATAATATATACATACTGAGCAGAAATTGTGTTTAATATCGTCCTTTTAAAAGAAGACTTATTTTGTACTTACATGTAGTTAACTTTTTTTAAAGACCAAGGCAGTTTACTTTTTACTTGTTAAAAGTTCGCAATCTGATGCCAACATACTTACTGCTTGCACCATGCATACTGAATGAATGTGAAATTCAACCATTTGGAAGGGTGGATTCGAACCCGCGAATCCCAAGTTGGATCCGGTAGTTTCGGATATTTCGGGTACCCGTTACAGGCCTATTCATTATGCATGGTTCATGTTACCCTACAGTTAGGCATATGGATTCTGTAGATGACAAGGGTCCTTGACTTTGTCGCACAATAGTACATGGCTTACAAGTATATCTAGCTAATTTTGCTATTACAAATTAAAATCCAAATGTCTTCAAAACTTTTGAGTAGATCTATATGTTGACTTAGATTGTAGACTGTAGAATCATATTGTAACTGGATTTATTGATAGGATAATATACTTTCTATCTGTGTACTCAAAACATATTTATTCAAATATGATATTTGTAAGTCATATACCAACCAAAGGTATGCCTTATATTATTATTTTTTTACATTTATATTATTGTTTTATAGGTTCCGGATCCGAAAACAATTTTCGGATTCGTTACATCCCTAGTATCTGGTAGCTTTGGGGTGATGTGTGAAGGTCTTTTTAACTTATTTAAGTTTACGTAAGGCAATTTCATGTTATAAAGACACGCTTTCTTGCACACAAAAAAAATCATGCAGTTTAATACGAAGACCGGTACATGTTCATGCCTTTAAATAGTGAATGAGCTACAGTACATGTATCGTTGACATCATATAGATTGATTAAATTATTTGACCGCGTATGTCCTTACCGCGGCTCATCGCAATAAATCGGGAAAACGCGATATCTGTACTTTACATGTACGACTCGTAACTAAAGATCTTCTGATGGCACAAACTGATCTAGTTTGTTTATCTCTTCTACAAACTATCAAGTCAATACGTAAACGAATACCAGTCTGTGTTATATTCGTTTAATCTATAGCTTTAAGATTTAATTTCTTGTAGAGTTTTAATGACAAATCGTAAGATGATAAATTAGGAGTCACCTCAGTGCGAGAGAGGGAAATCGGTAGTTGTACGACAAATTGATACAAGTATTTAATAATTAATGCGTTGGTCGAAATACACAATACTTCTAAAGTGTATTTGTGTGCGTTCGTTTATTTGCTGTTGAGTTATGCTTTAAACTACAACTTTTACTATGGTTTAAACAAAGTACAGCTAAACTGATTACGTTCTGTAAATGTATGTGTAAAACATAAAGTTTAAATATTAACACATAAATCACATTGGA
>Ga0224511_10004332_pt1 | contig 10684 bp, 12 predicted proteins | sample SF_May12_sed_USG_2_FD_169988 | JGI IMG/M metagenome (GOLD analysis project Ga0224511, IMG submission 169988) | Sediment microbial communities from San Francisco Bay, California, United States - SF_May12_sed_USGS_8_1 | ecosystem: Environmental > Aquatic > Marine > Sediment | place: USA... | reverse complement strand
CTGAATTATCATACATTGAACTCATAAGATATGTCTTTCCTCCATTCAAGTAGGTAGTCTCCCGTAAATTCTCTATTTTTTTCCTAGATTCTAAATTCTCATGTAATTTTGAATCTAAGATAAGTAATTTATCTATTGCTCCAATTTCTGCGGCTAAATACACATCTGACGCATATGCAATTAAATTTGATGAAGTACCTAGGTATTCCATAATTTGTTCAATTAATTGTGCTTGTTCTTTGGCATTTTTACCTGAGTTGATATTTTCCGGTAGGTGGTAGGTTAGTACCTCCCGTATTCCTGCTCTACCTGAAGATTTAATCGATATTAATGTACTCATTTTTAAGATATGTGGATAATTTGATTTTATAAAATCATAAAAATTTTCCTTGAGAAATCCAACTCCAGATATTATGAATTGAACAGTCTCTTTATTCTGGTATATGTCTTTCATGAAATTTGCAGTATTGATAAAATAGTCAATGATATCCTTTTGATGTTGATTTGGATCACTACCTTTTCGCGTAATGGTGGGGTATCCCTCTAATATAATTCTACTAGCGTGGCTTCCAACCTGACTAACTAATACTGATTCATCGTCCATCACTACAATATATAGCTCTGTAGCATCTCCTAATTGTGAATTTCTTAAGTCTTCAAGTTGTGTTTTACTCCATTCGGATTTAATAATGGTGATTTTTTGAAATAAATCTATATTCATTGAATGGTGTGACCCTATTGATACATTTTCTTCTGATGCTTCTTTTATTTTTCCCCTCACTCGGATTGCCTCTCCAAATCCTTGAAACTCTAATTTATCAACTTCCAATGTGATAATCATTGATTGTCTTTCACTAGACTCTTTTTCATTATTTGCTGATTTTATTCTTCTTGTAGTTTTACCAATAATTAAATCGCTGGGTGAGATGACATTATACAAGCGATATAAGTCCTCCGAGTCTTGTGCAATTATTTGTAATTTCCCATCTTTGGGAAATTCAGAAAGAAGTTTCATAAATTATCATCGTATCTGAATTATAGTAAGTTTTTGAAATATCAACAAATTAAAGAAAGATCAATTTTTTCAATGAAATGTAGAATAAATGTCGGAACAAGGTTTACCCAAAAAATTTATTTACAAAAGGGATTATTTAGACTTTATTTTAGTTGAATTGGCTTGTTTCGAGGAACCAATGACCAGAGTATTAATTGATTTTTTGCTTTCAAAATATGGAAATGAGTTTTGGTGGGTAATTGATATTAATGGTGATGGTAAAAATGATGGTCATATTGCCGCAGGGGTTGATAAAGAAAACAGTGTTCATATATTTACAATAGCTGTAAAAACCGAACATCAAGGTCAAGGTTATGGTAGTCTCTTATTGCAGACATTAATTGAGCAGTCTAAAAGACAAAAACTCCGTTATATTGTCCTTGAGGTAAATGAGAATAATTTGAATGCCGTTAAATTGTATCGATCATTTGGATTTTATTCAGTTAAAATTCTTGAACATTATTACAATAATTTAGATAATGCTATTCTAATGAAATTGGATATTTAATAATCAAAGGATGGTAGATCTGGTAAATCATTTTCAAATATTTCCCCATCCATCTCTTCATCATCATCATCATCTACAGTTGGATTATATAGAAATTCTTCTTCATCAACCTCGATTCCTTTTCTTCTCAATCTTTTAATTCTTCTTTCTCTTCGTTTTATGATATGTTCTGGTGTTTTTTCAGATACAAAACTTTCAATTAATGAATTGTTGTATTTCTCAAAATCTCGTTTTCCAATGGTACGGACAGAACTTCTTGCTAATTCTCTAAGAACTCTTAAATTCATTAAGATTGAGTAATGATCCGCCAATTTACGTGCGACTAACTCTTCAACTGTTTCTTCACCAAGTCTCTTGACATATCCAAGTTCTTGTGCTTCTTTATAGATCAACTCAGTTACTTGGTCACCCACTCTAACTCTAAATTGAGTAATAGCCTCTCCTATTGCCATACTAAATATAACTTCTCCACCCATTAACGAGATCATATCCTGTCCTCCAACTTCCATATTTTTTAATTTTTGAACTAATCTAGATAATAAAGTAGGAAAATCTAATTCAAGATTATCTGCAAATTCTCGTAAAGTTTCAATATAGTCTCCATTCATCCAGTATCGAGCTGAATGATGCAACATACTGACAACTTCTTGTAAAATGGCATCTGAGCCGCGTATTTTTACAGATTCACGACCTACTCTATCTGTTAAAGTATCATCTCCTCTGTAAAATTGTTGGCTTAATAAATCCATTATAATTTCCTGGATTCCTCCCTCTGCTAAATCTGCCTCACCTAGCTTTCCTTTTTTACCCCTTAAATATTCTAAATCTTTGTCAATATCAGTATCCAATTCAACTACCAGTACTTGTCCTCTAATTCTGAAAGAAACTTTCATCCCTGGTTCAATACCCAATCGATCACGATATTTTGCAGGAACCACTATTTGTCCTTTCTTACTCACCTTCATATTTAGTACACCAAGTTTACTAGTATTGTCAAAGATTTACTATATTTATTATTATTGCTTTTGATGTTTTTATACCTACGTATTACTTGATAAGATTTCGAAACAATTTATCAACAAAACGTTCAACTGGTGTTCAAATTATAAATGCTATTACTAACCCTCAATATATAATAATTTTAAAAGTACTTTAAGAGTGTTGAACTATGGTATCTTCATTTTATCATGAAAATTTCTTCAAATAATTACGTATAGTTATCAGGAAAAAAATCCATCCAATTTCATTTGTTTTGTTGAACTACGGTTTAGAAACCGTTGATTTATTGTTTTTGGTTCTAGATAGGGATGTGCACGAAGACTGATCTTTCGTCCATCATGTGTTTTTTCAATTCGGAGATGAACTTTTGCACAATAGTCAAGTGCATTTGCGTGGATTCGCTCATGACCGGTTGCTTCTTTAAGTCGATAACGACGATGAAGACGATCGGTTATCAAAACCATATTGCCTTGAATTGCAATTTTCTGTAGGATACCTAAACAGTATCGAAACTGTTCCAATTGTGGGAGGGGAAATTCAGGGTCTTCATTAGCTAATTGAGGATCAAAAAATTGTACTGATAAGTCTGTTACAACAATTAGCTGTTTTTTTGGTGTTTTTAGTATTTCATGTTGTAATTGTCTAATAATGGATATGGAATGATGTATTTGAAACGGACGGGCTAATTTGATGTTTTTAAGGACAAGGTGTGCAGATATACCCTTTTCAAACGCATATTCTGCTATTTGATTGGGGTTATAGCAATTAGCAATATCAATAAACTTGATACCCCATCCTGATAATGTTGCATCAACCAATTGTGCATGAATTTCCTGATGTATGGATGCTACATCTTCGAATTCTATTAAATTTACAGTGGCTGCTTCGAAATTATTGATAACCCCACCGAGTAAAAGATTTAAATTGTGTGATACTTTCAGAGGTGAAGGTAAGGTTTTTGCAAGTGAGGCTGCTGGCATAAATGTGTCAACTATCATATGGTGTATATGCAATCAACTATAAAAAACATCTAGAGTAATGCTGAGTGATGACTGAAAGTATTCACCTAGTTGATTTCTTTCGTAAAACTAGGGAAGGAAAGAAGAGAGAAAAGAATATTGGAAATATTTGTATTGGTGCTTGAAAGTCATTATCTACAACCTCAATAGTATATGAAAGACTTACAGAAGTATCAGAGAGGTTTACAAAAAGAATATATAATGTAGAATTAAAATCTTCTGAGAATTGTACTTCATGATTGAACTCACTAAGAAGTTTCGTTTCAACTTTACTTTCATATTCTGTTTGATTTAACCAATGATTATAATTCTCATCTAGCAGTAAAATTAAATTAACTTCTGCGCTAGAAGTACCTGAAATAGATAGTGAAATATTACTATTTATTACAAATGAGATATGATGAATGGTGTTTCCTTGTAACGAAATTGAATCCTCCACAATTATTTCAGCATGAACAACATTGGGGTTGAGTATAAGTAGAAGCAATAATGAATATACAATAGTTTTCACTAAAACTAAGGTGTACCCTTATTTACATAAATACATCTGTTATTTAAGGTTAATTTGTGTAATTACAATTTAATTATCATTAATTTATTCTTTGCTGTGTAAAGTATCCTAGTTTTTAATAAGGATCTAGTAGAACTTCAATTATAGAGTGGAACTATCGTAGTATAGTTCACTGTTAAAAGTTGTTTCAGGAAGGACGATTGATCCTTGACAAACAACTTTAATTCAAGGGGTTTTCCTTATGAATGAAAGTGAAAAGAATCGTTTATTGAATTTAAGGCAGAAAATAAATAAGAAAAGGCCGAAATTCAAGAGAGAAAATTATTTTAGATTGAAGAGAATTCAAACTTCTTGGCGCAAACCAAAGGGCATTGACTCTAAAATGAGACACAAATTAAAAGGAAAGAGAAAATCCCCTGGAACTGGTTATAGAAATCCAAAAGCAGTACGTGGATTGCATCCCTCTGGTAAGGAAGTGGTTCGTATATTTAATGAATCAGATTTAGAAAAAATCGACGCAGAAATACAAATTGCTCAGATTGGATCTAGTGTTGGATCTAGAAAAAGATCTTTAATTATCCAAAAAGCAGAGGATCTAGAAATTCACATTATTAATCCACAAATTAGAAGAATTGATTTTGAGGAAGAAGGTGAAGGTGAACTCACCCTTATTGATGATGATGAGGGAGATGAAGAATTTGATCTTCTAGATGAGGAGGAAGATGCATAATGACTGATTTACGTGCACAGAGAAAAATGGCTGCTTCTCTTCTTAAAAAGGGTGTAAATGGGATTTGGGTAGATCCAGAAGAAACTCATAAGGTAACACTTGCTGTCACCCGTGAAGATGTAAACAAGCTGATCCACGATGGTTTTATTAAATCTAGAAAAGTCGTTGGTACCAGTAGGGTTCGTGCAAGAGCACAAAAATTTAAGAGAGCAAGAGGTCAAAGAAAAGGACCTGGAAGTAGAAAAGGAACTGCAAATGCTCGTTCCAATATGAAGAGAAAATGGATAAATAAAATCCGCTCACAAAGACTCTATCTCAAGTCTTTACGAGATGATGGATATATTAGTCCTGCAACATATAGAAAATTATACTTGCAGGCAAAGGGAAACTTATTCAGATCTGTTCGTTATCTCTCAAATTATATCAGAGAGCATAATTTGGCATTGAAAAGGCTACCGGAGTTGAAGAAATAATGGCAAAAGGACCACGATACAGAGTTCCCCTAAAACGAAGAGCAGAAGGTAAGACTTCTTATTATCAAAGACGAGAATTGTTGAAATCAGGGATGATAAGATTAGTCATCAGACGATCAACAAAGAATATGAGAGTTCAATTCATTGATGCTTTGCCAAATGGAGATATTGTGAAAACATCATCTGACTCCATGCAGCTCAAGAATTTTGGCTGGAATCTAACAGGAGGAAATATTCCTGCTGCATATCTAACAGGTTATTTAGCTGGAAAGAAAGCTAAGGGAGCTGGAATAGAGAATGCAATTTTAGACCTAGGTCTTCAAACCAACTCATATGGAGGTAGAATATATGCAGCACTCAAAGGTGTAGTAGATGCTGGCATTGAAGTACCTGTAAATGATAAGATATTTCCTGCGGAAGATGTTCTAAAAGGAGAACACATTACAAAGATTGCAACAGCAATTGAAACTGAGAACAAAGAAGCCTTCCAACAAAAATTTGCGAGATATCACGCAAATAAGGTAAAAACCGATGGTTTATCAAAATTAGTTGATAAAACAGTAAAATCCATTGATAAGGAGGTAAAATAATATGAGTATAGAAGAGTGGGAACCTAGGACTCGATTAGGAGAAGAAGTAAAAGAAGGAAGAATTACATCAATAGAAGAAATTTTCCAGAGAGGAATTCCAATTCAAGAATATGAAATTGTTGATATATTACTTCCAGATTTGACTGAAGAAGTAGTTGAAATTAATTTAGTTCAAAAAATGAGTAGTGCAGGTAGAAAAAGACGATTTCAGGCAACTATGGTTGTAGGAAACAAAGATGGTTATATTGGAATTGCACAGGCAAAGGTACGAGAAATTGGACCTGCAATCAGACATGCCATTCAACTTGCAAAAATGAATATTACTCCAGTAAGAAGAGGATGTGGCTCATGGGAATGTAGATGTGATCATTCACATTCAGTACCCTTTAAAACACAGGGAAGAACTAGTTCTGTAAGAATTGAGATAATTCCTGCACCAAGAGGAACTGGATTAGCTGCTGGAAATGTTGCTAAAACCGTATTGGATCTTGCTGGAATTAAAGATGTTTGGACAAGGACATCTGGTGATACTACAACAACATCGAATTTTGCAAAAGCAACTTTTGAGGCTTTAAAGGCTACTTATAACATTCTGCCACCAGCAGAATGGCAGAGGTGATTATAATGACAAATGCTGTAGCTATAGTAAGATTACGAGGAAAAGTAAATCGAAACTATGATGTTGAGCACACAATGAAATTACTTCGATTACACAAACCCAATCATGCTGTTATCTTTCCAAATAATGAAGCTATTCAAGGAATGCTTCAAAAAATTAAAGATGCAGTAACATGGGGTGAAATCGATCAAAACACTGTAGAGATATTATTGAAAAAGAGAGGTGAATTGAAAGGTAAAGATAAGGTTACTGATAAACACATAAAAACCAATACCAGCTTTTCTACCATCAAGCAATTTGCAAAAGCAGTTGCATCTGGTGAGGCGAAAATAACTGATATACCTGATATTCAACCGGTGTTTCGTTTAACACCACCCAGAAAAGGATTTACTTCACTAAAAAATCCCTACAACAGAAGAGGTGACTTGGGTTACCGAGGATCAGATATTATTACACTGATCGACCGAATGACATAGGTGATAAAAATGGTAGTAAGAAGAAGTAGAAAAGTACGAAAACAAAGAGGAGGTAGAAGTCATGGATGGGGTGTTGTGAAAGATCATAAAGGAAGCGGTATGAGTGGAGGAAAAGGTAATGCTGGACGTATGAGTCATAAATGGTTACAATATGTTATCCGAGAAAAAGAAACTGGAGAGAAAGCTCTAGGGCAGTATGGATTTAAACGACCCCAGCAATTTACTACAAAATATTCCACGATTAACACTTCACATTTGGATCAATCAATTGATAGTTTAGTCAATAGTGGTAAAGCTTCCAAGGATGGAGATGTTTATCAAATCGATCTAAATACACTCGGGATTACAAAATTACTCGCTCAGGGTGATATTTCACGAAAAATTAATATTACAGTGAAAATTGCTACCGAGCGAGCCATTAAAAAAGTAACAGAGAGTGGTGGTAAAGTCATTTTACCTGAATAATACGTAAATAATCCTTACATAACTCAATAAAATATAATAATTAAAATCATTAATATAATCAGACATATTTGTTTCAATATTGATTCAGTATATTTTTAGACTAATATGATTTTTTCAAGGTTAAAATAATTAATATTATGAGACATATACACTTGGTTTGATTTCGATGGTATCTCTAGTAAATAATTTAGATTGTAAATTTGTTTTCATGATCTCCATGAAGGAAGTATAATCAGATTTACTCCTAAATAAAATACTCACAATACCAATATTTGAATTCAATTGAATTTCCTTATGACTTGTATCATTAACCAAACCAATTACATTATCATATGAGATATAGAAATGTCTTTCATCAATCTTTTGTAAATCTTCAGGTGATTTTCCAGAAACCTTTTTTCTGTATAATATATCTCTAACAGAGGAAACTATTGGTATTCTAAAGGTATTTCTTGCCCACATAAATATGAATGTAAGTCCATTATTGTCCGTCTTTACATCAAAAAAATACCTTGCCATAGGAAAATCGTTTTTATATATGCCAACTCCTTTATAATTCATATTACTGCTCATAATTCCACCTCAATTACTTCTGCTTCTCCCTGTAATCTATTTTTAACAAATTTCATTCTTGAAAATTGTTCTCTTTCCTCCTCTTCCAATGCTATATCAATAAATCTTGCTGTATTTTTTAACCGAGGAATAATTATATGGTTTAATGCATTTACTCTTCTTTTAGTATTATTTATCTCATAGGCTAACTTCTGTAGTGTGGCAATTTTTTCAGCCAAAACTACAACTGAGTAAATATAACTTCTAAAAGCGGTAATTGTGTCATCTAATGCACTAGATGTACTTTCTGCATTATAAAATGGATAGGGTAGCTCACTCTTTTTGACTGATAATTTTGGTGTCTTTACACCCATGATATTCCTTGTGCTTGCATGTAGATACATTGTTTCAGGTGCAGAGAACCCAATTTCTTTGAGTTTATAGGTACCCAATTTAAAACTGGCTACACCTAACTGTTCATGAGCTTTTGTTAATACTTCATCAGCTTCTGATTGAGCGTCCTTTACTTCTTCAAGAACATTGTAAAACTCAATAATCAGAGCATCCATTTTTTCTTTTAGTAAATCATGTCCATGGGTAGCTAATTTTACTTTATTCTTAAATAGTAGAAGTTGCATTCGAGTTGGAGGTACATTTCTAACTCGGTTATCTGTGCTCATAAAATCATTTCTACTTCTAATATTATTTATACTTACGATTGTGATACTATAATTTTCTCAAAATTCATGGAAGACAATGATTATTTGATTTCTAGTTCCACCAACAAGAAGGCAATTTTATTTATTTTCTATTTAATTATCATTGTTGGTATAGCTTCCTTTTTTAATTGATTTTGTTTGAGTTGAATTATACTCTCATAGTATTAGAATACCCTAGGATTGATGATACTTATATGTCCACCCAAGAAATTGATTTAGTTGACTGGCTAAAAGAAAGATATGAGAACATAAAGAAAAGTATAGTAGATCATTTCGATGAATACACTCTGAGTAAGCAAAAAGTTGCACATCATATATCTCTGACCTTAACCCTAATTATTTCGTTATTAATTAGATTATTCCCAACTTTCAAGGGTTGGGAGCCAACTATTAAGGCTTTTGATCCATATATGCAATTACGATCTGCAGAGTATATTCTTGAACATGGTTTACTATCGTTCTTTTATTGGCACGATTATTATTCATGGTACCCATATGGAAGACCTATGGGTATATCAATGTATATTGCAGTACCTCTTGCGATTATATTAATTTATAAAGTAGGACTGTTTTTAGGCTTCAATATGATACTAAAAGTTGCTGCATATTTAGTACCTGTTGTATTTGGTGTAATTGCAGTTTATTTTATGTATTTATTGGGTAAAGAATTAATTTCCCCAAGAGCTGGATTAATTGCTGCATTATTAATGTCGGTTGCACCTGCATTTCTTACCAGGTCGATCGCTGGATTTGTTGATAATGAATCTGTTGGTGTTTTATTTACAATAATGACCCTTTATTTCTTCTCAAGATCAATTCTGCGAGATAGTAACAGAAGTGGTATATTTGCTGGATTATCCATGTTCTTACTGGGTTCTTCATGGGGTGCTTTTAGATTTACCTATGATTTACTGGCTGTTATAGCTATGGTATTTGTAATTAGTGGGAAATTTTCTCCAAGATTCTTTAAGACATATCTGTATACATTATCAGTATCAGTTTATTTTATGATTGGTATCCCTCGTATTGGAGGTAGTTTTGTCATGGGAACTGAAGGATTGGCACCAATTGGAATGATTGTATTTCTAATTTTGATAAGCGTTTTACAGAACGTATCAAAAGATCTCCATCCAGATACATTTAGAAGAATTATTGTTACTGGATTTATGTCCATAACCATCTTAATGACTATAATATTAATTATTTTGAATGCAGTTGATAGTGTTGACTCAATAGGAAGTAAATTTATTTCAGTAATTCTTCCCACGGAGAGAAATGACCTACCGTTGATAGATTCTGTTTCAGAACATTTACCTATGGCATGGGGTAATCTCTATGCAAATGTTTCAACTCTCGTATTCTTTATACCACTTGGTATTTACTATGGAATCAGAAAGCCAACTGAGAAGAATTTAATAATCCTAACTTTTGGAATTATTACTATATTATTTTCAGGTTCTATGGTTCGTTTAATGTTATTATTAGCACCAGCAGCTATACTTCTTACTGCATTGGCAATTGATAGTTTACTAATTCCTTATGCATATGTAGCACATGGAAGAATTAAATTAAGTAAAACCACAATGACATTACCCAGTATTACAGGTCAAAACTCTGCATTAACATATTTCATTGTTTATTGTTTGATTTTGGTGATGTTAGGTACATCTATTAATAGAGCTGATCGAATAGCTAATCCTGAGCTGACACCTTCTTTATCAGAATCCGGAAGTCCAAACGATGCAGTTACTGATTGGTTAGATGCCTTTACTTGGATGCAAGAACATACCAGTTATGAAGCATGGGCTGCAGATAATTTATATAGTGGATTAGGCAGTGGCCAACCACCAGTTATGCTATCATGGTGGGATTATGGATATTATATTACCAACCAAGGTGGAACTGTAACATTGGCAGATAATGCAACATCAAATAGTACACAAATCGGTGTAGTTGGAACAATGCTTAT
>Ga0224511_10004331_pt1 | contig 10684 bp, 13 predicted proteins | sample SF_May12_sed_USG_2_FD_169988 | JGI IMG/M metagenome (GOLD analysis project Ga0224511, IMG submission 169988) | Sediment microbial communities from San Francisco Bay, California, United States - SF_May12_sed_USGS_8_1 | ecosystem: Environmental > Aquatic > Marine > Sediment | place: USA... | reverse complement strand
GGCTAACGGGTTAGCGGGATAGCGGTATAGTGATGCTGAGCACCTACTGTGGGAATCATCTACTCACATATTTCCTAGCTCTAGCCATATTCAGGCATAGTGGGTTGAATAAATAGGACAGTCAAGTGTCTGAGTGGAACAGCAAAGACATAAATAAGTTATTTAACTCCCGCAGCATCACTGAAAACTGGGGCTTACCTCGATTCAATCAAGAGACCAGAGCTGTTAGTTGTGATAAAGGATGCCGCCAGTGTGTAACGATTTATACTTCTCGGCTTAGTGACAATATCCACATTGAATGTAACTATCTCTCCACTCATTACCTCTGATGTGTTAGTTATAGTGGAGGTTATCTCTGGCTGGTTCGGGTCCTGAAATATAAGAATCACATGATAATGTATTATTCCTCAATAATTAATGAAAAAACAACTGTTCTTTATGAATCAACAAAAAGAAATGGAATCGGAAGCTACACCAGTAGTCAGTGACTAATAGTAATTCAGTGGCTCCATACATGTAATTCATATATGGCACAGGTGTGATTCTGGCTGATCATATACTTGTTATGTGATTTTTAGCTTATTAGTTTTTTCATTCAAATTAAATGTGTCTAATCTAAAAAAGGGAGCATGTTTGTGAAGAAAGGTGCCTTACGGCAGGAACAAATCAGTGCATTAATGGGCTAAACTAAGGTTGCCATACACAGTTTTGGAAGTCCGGAACAATTTGAGATAACATACAGCATGATTCAGAGACAGCTTAAGATAATTCGAGGACCTGGAACAGTAAAGGAAATTCAGGGATGATTGTTGAAAATTCGAAATGCTTGACAACCTTAGGCTGAGGATGTCCCTCCGACAGACGGTTACTCACACAAGGAACGGATATCCTATTATTTTAACTGGTCATAACTATTTTGTCTACCAACATAGCTATGTGTTCTATTATTGACATGGTGTTAATAACGGAAATTGAAAAGAAACAATTCCTAGGTTTAGAAACACCAAATCTTCTGTTTTAAAGAACGGGCTATTCTAAACACAAAATATTCCGGTGTCTATGTGTGCTCTAAATTGATGGGGTAAGATAAATAAAATAAAATCAAACTATTGGGGAGCTAAATTAAACAAAATATAGTGTGTTTACTTATTTAACACAGTCAGGTAACTCCAGGTTATGTTAGAAAGTGTGCTGACAATTAAATAGAGATGAGTGTAATGAGAGGTGCTCAGAATAATCTCAAAAGTTCCATTAATAAACTTGTCACTGGCTTGTAGCCAGTGACTTGGAAGCATTAATTTGTGTCAACAATTGACAGAAATCCCTACAATCTGTTATAACATCCATCGAATGTTTAGTGTTTAATAAACAGACTTCCTTGTAAATCACATAACAAGTAGAAAACTGAAATCTGGTTCAATCAATATTTAATCATGTAAGACGGATGAATGGTCGCATATTGGTCAGAAGTTTTAGTTAGTTTATCTAGTAAAGTTTAAGTGAAAGAGGTAACATGCTCTTACATTTTTGTGGTAACCCGGGTTACCAGATTACATGGTTAATAAGCAAGCCAGGTATATTCAACTTAATTTAATTCCCCTAATTAAGTCTGGTTTGAACAATATTTAGCCATGTAAGGAGGGTTTAAATGCGTTGCATAATTGGTCAATAGATTTAGTTAGTGTAGGTTAAATGCTCTCATAGTATAACCATTATCTCAGTTCTTGTGGGAGCTTGTTAGGGACCTGCTGCCTCAAATGACAAAACATTCATGCCATGTTAATAGCGCATACAACAACCCCTGTGCCCTAAAGATCAAGGCAAGAGGTTATGCTGTTCTCGTTAAAAACAATTGTATCATGCTGAGGATGCTTGAGATTTAACGAAATTCTTTAAAAGTGACTCTTGAAAAGTTCCAGCATGAAATCAATTATCGTGAGATGTCTGCATTTACACCGAGCAGTTCACGATCATTAAAAACCTGAATGCCCCAGCGTAGTTGTTATTCAATTATACCATAGCAACGAAGTCGCAGGCTGGGTAGCGTTGGCATTATGGAAGCTGATTATACCCAGGGCTAACTTCACTCTTTCAGAGCACCCGCTGATTCAGCGTGAAGCCCCAGCTACAAGACTGAACGGGTGGTCCTGAGAGATCGGGGGTCAGTCAACCTAAGCCATTTGGTTACACATCACCCACCGAGAATTTGGCTACTCTTATTGAGTAGGGAGTGGTGGATCTGTGACACCCGTGGAGTGATCTTGATCCCTATCCAATGATTGGGACCTCCAGAATTTTTATATTGGTGTTCTGAAACCGCAATAGCAATTTGGAGTGAGAGGCTTTCTAAACCTACCGGGCTATAAATGACTGTAGCAGGATCCTGCACTGTGGTGGAAACCTCTCCAACCCAGACCTGAGAATCACCAATAACGACAGTCGCTGCCACTCTATACTGCTCCCCAATGATGGCAGCATCTTCCATAGTTACAATAGCGTCAAATAGTATTGTATTATCTTCCATAACCTGCCAACGCTGGTAATCTGTAAAATAGGGAGCGGCCATGGCTTAGTAGGTAGAAAATATGTTTCGCCCAGTGAGTTGTGGGTTCGAATCCCAGAAATGTCAACGGTAGTGACAAGAATTGATCATGTGGAAACAAAAAAAACTTGACAGCTAGAGCCCTTGGCTCAAAATCGAAAGATCCTGGCCTCAAGTGCTAAACTTGCTAAGAGCCCTCGCATATATCTTGCTCCTACCGATCCTATACTGCTCTGATAAATTGAATGGTCAAAAGCTCAATAGAAAAAACAGCCTAGGTGGCATAACAGATCAAAGCTAACCCACTGACAGTCATTGACATCATCCCTATCCATACATTATACATGTATATGTATTTTCTAAATAACCCAGGCCTGCTAATGCTCTCAAATTTTGCTATAATTGTGTAACAGAGTTTGTCTAAAAACCGGTTCGCATAATACATTTGGAATTTCTTTAGGATTGACAAAGTTACCTGAATTGAGAATGTAACCAAGCTGTAGCTCGACTTCATCGATGTTATCACTAGTAGCCGAAAAGGAGTTAAGTGGAATCGTTTCATAATTACTACCTCGTGAGATGAGAGAAACAGAACAGATGGACATCGGAAATAGTCGCTCCATCGTCGTTTCATTGAAGGGTATGAAAAAATAGACCGACAGCTGAAAACAACAATGGTAACAAATAAAAGCATTGATAATCTTCCAGACCATGGGAGACAGTCACTAACTTTAATTTCCGTGTTGGTCTTCATGCAACCATTGCCAGCGAAATAACCCGGTAGCTTCAACAAAGATCTGCTCGAAGATATCCCGAATTATAACCAAGTGATGCGACTTTTGCTTCCAATTATATTCCATATCACTAAGCCCAGCTTAAGAGGGGATTAAAATCGGATGTCATCCCTGCCACCACCTTTGACTTTTCTGGGATTTAAAGCCACGATTTACCGCGCGCAAATGGTGTATTGTAACCCCTAAGCCACCGCTGCTCCCTAACAGAGCGATGCAGCTAATTAACCAAAATAGAAATAAACCGAATTCAAGGACCAATGAAAACTCTAAATTTCGATTTAACTCACATCAGAGGATCGCGTATTTCAGCTCAACTTGAAAAAAATTAACTCTGTATTCAAATAAACATCTTCAAGCGATCATAGTAAATTATGCCGGCTTAGAATGTGGTCAGCCATGCTAGCTCAATTTATCTCATTGTCTGTCCTCTCCGTGGTCTGGTTTCACCGCCTGGCCTTGGCGGAGCATTTCAGGGGATTTCCACATGGCTGATGACACTCTGCAAAAATGGCTCGATCTCCTCTCAATGGCACCACAGCAACTAGTGCATGGACTTCGACGAGGAAGGCATGGACAGACGATGGTTGAAAAAGAGTAGTATACTTATCTCTTACATTAACATAAGGATGGGTAATGGAGGCGTTTAGGCTATATATAACTGATCTCCCTACAGCATGCTCAGCTGGGCCAGTCAGAGAGAACAAAGGCATATTTACATTATCCAGCTGCAAGAGAACCAAGTTAGAAATTACCATCATTTCCAGTACATGGTAATTTCAATTCAAGACGAACATACTTTTTGATTGTGTATGTGCTGATCTAGATAGCAGCTTCATATTTGACAACATTGATATTCACTTATAAAATCACTGTAAACTGAAGATGCAACATTTAGTGCTGTGAGCATTCATGAAGATTCCAGGTTGGTGAAACTTGATTCCAAACACAACGTCTAATATGCAAGTCCAGATACCATCAATTGCCTAGGAGAGAATAACTCTTCATCTGAGACAAAATGAAAACTAGCCAAGTGATCTGACCCTTTAGCATGTGTCAGCTCTTTGGGGTGACAAAACACTACTTGCCTCAACCCATGGCTGCTTGCCAAAAAGCACACCGCTTGGTTACCTAATGACTACCCAAGTGGTCTGGCTATTTGGTATCTGGTGGGTGTTTGGGACAATTGAAACTTTGTTTGCTCCAACTTGTGGCCCCTTGCTAAAAAGCCAGGTCACCTGGCTAACTAAAGACTAGAGACTTGACCCTTACCACTTCAGTAGCATTTTCACTGTACTCAGGACTATACAGCAGGTGGCTGATCCATATATGATTCTCATCATATATCACTCCGGCAGCGATAGACTGTAGCTGACCGGTGGAGTAATTGCCCATAATATCCGGTAAAATTACAATCACATCATACTGGAGAAATAGCGTACTCTCCTCTGGGTGTATTTCCCTCATGCACGGACCTGTGTTGTTTATTGCTCCCAAACTGAGTGACCAGCTGTCGTACTATAGGAAAAACACCGGACTTGATTATGGGAAGCTATTCTTCTAATAATTCTGAGATTCTGAGTCTTGTTCTAAAGCTAATTGACCTAGAAATAGGATGAGGAGCTCAAACCCGCAGTGAACCAAAGCGCGACTTCTGCAATATGTTAAGTTATGTACAGGCTAGTGTTTCTATATCTATATTTTTTATAATCGATTACGCGGGAATCTGACCATTGTCTTTATTGAACCTCCTAAGCCTGAGCCTAAGGAAAAGCTCGGAAACAGAAAGCTCTTATGCACGGTGTGCTGAAGAATGTGAGTGAAATGTGCTTGGAGCTTAATAGTGATGATGTTCTTTTTTGTTTGAAACCCTGACTATTGTTGGGGTATACAGATAGTGGGCTGCTGAGTTCTTGACTTAAGATTTCCCAGGGTGGGTCATTAGGGACTCTCTGCTTGCACCCGCCCGAAGGTTACTCTACGGTTGAGTCCCTTTTATTCAACATAACAATCCGAAACCGACAAAGTGGTGTCCAACCTGGTAATTGTACCAGAGACTTAGGAGGTCCATTAAATACGATGGCCAAGTGCCTGAATAGAAAAAAACAAAACATCGAAAAATGTAAAATTCACTTACGAAATGAGAATCAGAACGAGATGATTTCACACGGTTCTTATTAATAGTAGACACGAGGTCACTGCTCAGGCAATCACCAACTTTGACAGCTTTAGCATCTGATATTATTGCTGTCACTGTCTGATTGCTTGGCACGAATACCTGCGGGTTAGAAAATCGAGTGGCAATTAGAAAGCAGAACGAAAATCAGAAAACAAAATGGTGCTGTCCTTTTCACTTTCTCCTTCAATTGAGGTGTTTCACGCTATTATTACCTCCCCTAATCAGTTTGAACAACACAAAATGTGTCTTTTTATGTGGCCCTGGATTCAAAGTTGCGGCGTGATTTGAACAGTAACGTAAAATGGAGCGGAGTAGCGCCCTCTCATCGCCGGTAAAAGCGCAGTACGCAGCGCCCATTTCTTACCACCGGCCCATTTTTAATGGTGATGCTAGCAATACCGCTCGCGTAAACACCCCAACGATGATGCTAACCGCTCACTCTCCTGTCACCCCTGTCGTGTAAACTCGCTCAAGTTTCTAAACAAATTTTGACCCGGTCCACAAAAAATTGGCAGTTGTCTATTCAAGTGCATGGTAAAACCAACTGAATAAAGCAAAAATAATTACTAACAAATTTTCCCAACCACTGATTGATTCAAAAAGTTGGCCGCAGTGTTAACTTTATAAGTACATTAAACAAAATAATGCATTAAAATTATTGACTTGTATTCCTTTGTGAAGGTGAGTTTTAAAGTGTAGTTTTAATTCATGGTTCAAACATCCTAGCTACCTTTGTCTGAAAGAAGATGGTTTTATGCAGGAGATATTTAAGTTAGAAACAGATATTTAAGACTTTGCACGGTTAAGTCGCTAAATCATTGAAGGCCAAATACCGTCCATAAACCAGAGTTAGATCGATCAATGTGAATGCTTCCATCTATATATGCACTGACATAATGTGACATGTCCCATATAAAATGGCATTTTATGCCAAACTTACTTGAAAATTATCAAATGAAGTAGTGTTGCCTCTAGGAATTGTAATAGCAACCTCCACAATGATCTTTGTGCCAACAGGACCGCCAGTAATATTAACATAGTCAGCTGCTTTCCCGACGCTGATCTCTACAGCTGCTTCCGCCAGAGTAGGATCACCATGCTGACTAACGTCGACCTGTGGTGATCAGATTAGGACTGAAAATTATCTATACCAATCAGCGAGTCAATGTACTGTTTGTCTATGTGCTGTTGTAGTTGACTAGCGGATTATCGGTCATGATAGCTCAGTGGGAGAATGAGTGTATCTCACTGTCCATCCTCCCTGTGGCCCGGGTTCCATTGCCGGTCATGGCAGAGTGTTTCAAGGGATTTTTCACTAGCTGATCACATGTGCATCCTTGCAGTTCAGGGAGGACCAAAGAGCAGAGTGCTTCCTCTTTAGAAAAATGCCTTCAGTCTCATAAAGAATCGAACCATCATCTGGGAATCGAACCAGTGACCCCTATATAAGGCCCAGCACGCTATCCACTAAGTTGTCACTTCACTCTACCATGACTGCTATGATATGCTGGATGACAGATTACCTCCCGTTTCTGCCTGTGATGACCATTAACAAGGATACCATTCCAATCTATTGGCTTATTCTCCTCTGTGAGAGAGGCGACTCCAGGAGCCACTGGAACGACCAGTGGGAGGTCTGCATCTAGGGAAGGCGTCGCCCCGGGCTTTCTCTAAAATCATATATCCTTACAGACACAGCAGCCAGGTGATCAGACAACCTGGTCACCTGCCAGAAACCTGGAGCGCTTGGGTAAAGTTGGAATTTTTCCGAGAGTTTTTTCATGATTTTTCTGAAATTTTGATTGATTAAAATCAGAATAATATCACACTCGTTGAGTGGCTTATTTTCTCTGTATCTTGAGTTGAAATTCTTCAGCACTTATGTATACTGGATAAAAAAACTCGAGCGATGCATCTACTTTCTGTTCAGGGCAACTGCTGTCAAGGGCATGCAGAAATAGGTCTACTTGGTCGTTGACTCGGCGTTTGCCAGCATGAGTCATTCTGCTGCACCACTTTACCCTATAGAAAAGGTAACTCTATGGGGGCTTTCCATTATCCAACGTTACAATCCGATATTAACGAGGATGTTGCAACAGACAAAGTTTCACCCAAACCCATGGTCCAAAGACCAGTGTGGTATCCGATAAGCCATCGCTTCACAAGTTGTACGCTATATAAACTAGCCCTACAGAAGGATTGCTATATACATATATAAGATGCTTTACTCTAAACAGTGCGCGCATGGGGCCTGTACACAAGCACACCAACATAGGTTTATTATTGATTAAAATCTTTGCATCTTCAACTGCTAAACTTTCCAGCGCAATATAGGATAAGGATTGTGTAATGAGCTGACACACCGATGGTAAATGGGTATTCAGTTTCATCTGACGTGTATGCTCTCTATCCAAACTCTGTGCTATCAAAGTCATCCTGTGCTCCAATGCTATAAAGAAACTCTTACCATGTTAACACAGAGGTTTGGTGTGAACTCGTATTTGATTGGCAGAAAACTCACCATGTAAACCGCTTGCTCGAGTGGCAAAGCAAAGTGGTTAGGGCAGGTGGTTGGAGAGGTCTAGACCCAGGATTTAAACCCTGGTGATGCTGGGCTCCCACGGTCAGTAAACCCTGGTGATGCTGGGCTCCCACGGTCAGTAAACCCTGGTGATGCTGGGCTCCCATGGTCAGTAAACCCTGGTGATGCTGGGCTCCCACGGTCAGTATGGGTTCCTCACTCATTCCAGAACAAGCATCAGACTTAGGAGATCCACTAATGGCCAAGCACAATCAAAATATCCTTCCATCAATGAAATTGACTGCTGAGCAATATGTGTGTATCCAAAGCGAAAGTCAAGAGGTTTAGTCATAGTGATGCCCTTAACAAGATGGAAAAGCGGGTCACTCTAAGGACCTTTTCATAGAAAAGAGAGATTTCCGAATTGAATTTGTTGGAATGCAGTAGTTCAGTAATAGACCACTGCCTTGTTGCTATTGTGTTTTTCAACCATATACTGCTAAGGGTATCACTGTTGGCTTTCCTCTTACCAAAACCCAATTTAAATAACACAAAATTAAATAAAAAAGCTGGGGTGATGCCATTAAAAAAACAACATACAATAAATTGGTCATCAAATGCATTTTATCTGATCAACGAATACCTTAGGATTAGATGTCAAGAATGTTTACCTGCTAAATCTCGCCGAGTATTCTTTTCACTGAATTCAAGCATTCGCAGACCTGGTGATCAATATTTTTCCGCTGGTTATACTCAACATTGTTAGCCCCTGTTCCGGGTCATGGGGTTTTCTTCTTGGTTAACAGGGAGACTTTGTTGGAGTTCAGGGCAAAATTAAGGCCGGTTGCCCTTCCTGTCACCGCCATTAACTTTTCTAGGATTCGAACTAACGACTCACTGTGCACACATGTGTATTCTAACAATTAAGCCAAGGTTGCTCCCTATTTTTTCTCTGATCTACACTAACTCACCTGTTTCCTGAGGTGATCCATGAAAGCTAACTTCGCCAGTTTCAGAGTTTACTGAGTATAAGTCATCTCCCCCTTCCAGTTGGTAGATAACCTCACAGGTAGCAGTGAGACTGGGGCGGTAAAATGACTCACCCGTACCCGACACAATGACAGTATCCTCTTCATTCTCAAAATCAAACACTGATAAAAGAAAAAAATTCGATTGAACCAACCGCTCAAGCAGAAGGAGATTATACACTAACAAGGAAAGCATCGGAGTTTGTGCGACAGACAAATGCGCCAGACTATCGGTTTTTTCGGCAAATGCGAATTTTCTAGGTTGCACTTTTCCAGTCTATTTAGCACATGTCATCCGAATTGAAAAAATTATAGAGGCCTTCTTTATCCAATGCCTGTTCCCTTCCCCTGACCTTACAGCTTAAAAAGTGTTATTAGGATAACTGAATGCATGTGTGTGGTACCTTAGCTATAAACCATAATTATATGATACATTCTTACCTATCTTATCACAAGCTTCGCCTGTGTAACACGTATTACAGACACAACCGAGCTTTGGATCACAGAATCCATGATAACATTCTGTTTTTCTGTAAAATACAGGATTATTTTATAAAAAGTGGTTTTAGTGCGGTATATTGCGTTCACAGTGGTGTATGCAATAGCTGGGTTTTCGAAGACTTGTAATCTATGCGTGTTGGATCCTTTAATGGCAGGTACTTTTTGACTGTGAAAAGTGTGGGTTTACAATCTATGGATTGCAGGTTCGAGTCTCACTGCCAGTGGGGTTGTTTTCTTGGTATGAGCCTTTAGCAAGCCCCTGACTCCACCGGATCACCTCAATAAAAAGAACAGAGGTGCCAACCAGTGAATATGAGTCAAGGTCACTCAGCGATGGTCGCCATACGCAATTATTATTATTATTAGTATTATTATTATTGTTAAGCCTATTCGCCCGGTGCTAGACGTCTCGTTAATCGAAATTTATTAATAATTATAATTATTTTTTGGTCAGACGACCATTAAAAAGTCGGTCACGCTGGGGAGATGTTTGGATTTTTTTGTGCGTCTGGGAAATATAAATTTTGCAGGCGCCAGGCCAAGCGAGCAGAGACAGCCAACTACTTTTCAGCCAATCAGAACTGACATCCAGTTAGTATCGCATTAGTTAGCTCGAAGATGAACACCACCGGTACTAAAACTTTCACCAGCAAGTGGGTACTATTTGGTCGGCTGATTATTACAATGTGAGACGCTTTGACTGTGTGCTGTTCGCCTGCTTTTATTATACTCAGACGCCTCATTAGTTGAAATATCAAACGTCTAGCACCGGCTGAATAGGCTTATTATTATTATTACTATTAGTAATTTGTTTAAGAACTTTTTTTGATAAGAAGGCTGATGAATGGTAACCCTATTCACAAAATCAATCATTATCAAAGACCTCAAAGTTAAAGATGTCAATTTAGGGGAATTTTACCTGTGGAACCATATGTCATATTTTTGAAATTGAGAACTTTGAACCTCAAATGGCCTTGGGTTTAATCATCCCTACACATATCCAAAACATTTTTTAGAATTCATCTCTGCCTTTAAAGCTTCTCATTGTTTTAAACTCTTCAAATTCATTTCGAGGGTGTTCTCTCAAATAAGCCTTCTGAATTCCAATTTGAAGGTTTCCCC
>Ga0224511_10004330_pt1 | contig 10684 bp, 8 predicted proteins | sample SF_May12_sed_USG_2_FD_169988 | JGI IMG/M metagenome (GOLD analysis project Ga0224511, IMG submission 169988) | Sediment microbial communities from San Francisco Bay, California, United States - SF_May12_sed_USGS_8_1 | ecosystem: Environmental > Aquatic > Marine > Sediment | place: USA... | reverse complement strand
CTGTGAACAGCGAGGTGGAAGGCCGAATGGAACCACACGGCCTGTGGACAGCGAGGAGGAAGGCCGAATGGAACCACACGGCCTGTGGACAGCGAGGAGGAAGGCCGAATGGAACCACACGGCCTGTGGACAGCGAGGAGGAAGGTCGAATGGAACCACACGGCCTGTGGACAGCGAGGAGGTAGGCCCAAGTCCAACCATGGAAAAAAAGGAGAAAAGTGTTTTACTAAATTTAAATTTTGAATGGCTTCACTTTATTCAAATTGATCTGTCCTGGATGACTGTACCAGATTGGCCTCTGGTTTGCTTTGCGCATTAACATGGATACCTGAACAGAACTATCACATACTGAGCTCCCTGATATGAGCCACATAGGTTAAAAATGACAACCAGTGACAAAATGTAGTTGAAGAATGTCAATGTAAATTTCGTGCACATTCGATCCATATGCTCGGCTGCTCTGGTGACTCGCTGGGTTAGGTACTTCTTTTTTCCCCTTTTACAGCTTAGCATGGAGTACCACCATCAATGCCCGCTTTATAGTGCGGGATGTTTTGAGTTTTTGAGCTAGGATTAGAGGAGGCCATACTTTCAGCGGCTGCCGTCATGACTGGGATTCCAGGAACTCAGTTGTGAGCCCAGAGCTCTATCACTGAGCTATCCCACTATCTCAGAACATGGACAGTAACTTGAATACAAACACTGAATAGTAGACCCCTAATTTATGAGTTTAAGGTCTATCTAAAGCAATCGCATAAAATAATAATGTCAAAATCGGGACCTAAAATTAAGCTAAGGAAGTCTATTTGAATTCCACAGAAGACAGACAGTAACTAGCTACCGGCATTCAGTGCAACTGCCCATTGACGCGTCTGTTCTGTGATTGGGATAAATGAATCAATACCATAGTTATTGTAAATTCACACAGCACATTGATCAAGCTATGCATGAATCAACACAAGTTTCATTGTATAGGATTGGAGGCACGGTACCTTCAACCAATTGGCTCTGGCGCACAATGAGTTTTGAATAATCAATTCACTTGCTGGGATTAAGCGTGGTCTAATGAAGAGTAGAGCGCACATTATAGCGGCGGCATTCAGGGCGTGGCAGTGAACCATTCTCGCACGTTGGATTATCGCATTTTGGAGAGATACATTGGAACGATACTTCACCAGACAGGATTACCAAGCCAACGGTACGAGTCAAAAGGGTATGAATGTGAGCAAAATGTGAACCATCAGATTTTTTGAAAGAAATTTAAAACTGGCAGAACAGTTTTCATTGCAGGAGAGCAACATCATAGCACCATGTCATGAGTGTGACTCAACTCTGGCTGATCAGGTTCGCTTTTCATTGACAGTGTATATCATCCATTATTAAATGAAAGTGGTTGTCATGACCCTTCATGCTAAAAACTTGAGCGGTTATGATGTTAAGTCTTCATCGCCTACACTACTGTGAATTTACTAAGTATTGTACAAACATATAATGTAAAGAAATTTGTATAATGTTAAAGATTGTATGAGCTAAGGCCGCCGTCTAATCCCGTTCTCAAACCGGTAAAATATCGCAGGTTATGTAATACATTGTGCCGCATTAGGCGTTGCATTCAGGCTCTTATTATGTATAGAAGACTGGCCAGCGTTGTGATTCATCCCTAGTATAGATTATTAGACTCTTTTATGAGAGGCCACACCTTTTCTTCATAGTAATGCATTCACTGTAGTCGGAATAAATGGGAGTCGGACAGTAGCTATCCCAAAGTCCATCACTAAATGAGAGTGACATGTGATGTACCAAACAGATTACTCCAAGGTAAGAATACCATAAATACCATCGGGTTACTTGGGTTAACCATGAATTATAAAACCGGAAAGACTTGCCTTATTGTCACTTTTCAAACCCAAGCCAAATATTGTTGGGGCTGAATTCATTTCTTTTGTTTATAGCGAATGAGAATTGTTAGCTTTAGGTAGTCGCGGGCAGTTGCAGTTTAAACACAGAATGGCTCGGCATTAACTGACAGCTGCGCCTTACAGATTACGTGATGAAGGGTGGAACAGTTCTCACCCTTCTGCTTCTAGTGCATACCGCACAGTCTCAGAACGACTCATGCGACGATGATGGATTTCCTGAAGCATGTGCAACATTCATCAGTCCAACAAACTTTCTCTGCTACATTCCAATAATCTCAATGGTAAAGTGCCTTTTTGATTGTACCCGAGTGCACCTTAGTTCTCATGCGACTGTCCCTGTGAGCTTGCAGTCCACTGCGCACATTTCACCGCCTTTTATCGCCAAAAGTCTGGGTGATAACACTGCTGTCCCATGTACTGCACCAATACTACGTGTGATAATTGTATTGGTGCCCTAATTCAGTTACTCCTACTGTTGTAGATTGTAAGTATTGGTACCACCATTGTGATGTATTCGTCACCCCTTTTGTGAATGAATGTGGTTTTGGTGACGTTTGCATGTTAATGTCGGACACACTGATCTTGTGTTGCATTAGTTGCACATAGTTGCTCTCTGCCCTGTCGCCCGCTTTGTTGGGAATACGATTGTACAGACGACTGTACACGTAGTCTCCCATAATCCCCTACGATTGCAACTCTTCTCTGAAAATTACGCTCTGCTTTGCCTCCCTTCATTCCAAGTCCAAAACCCTTTTTTTTGGCCACAACTACTAAACGAGCTCAAAATACTTGGCAACTAAATGGAATACAGTCTGACTTCTGCATTTATGTCGTCGCATGCTGGTACTGCAGTTCAGTCAATAGTCATTACTCTTTTAAACAGGAATGTTGTGCTACTTGCCGGGACATTGAGAGGTCGGGTGTGACTGGATGTGAATACGGTGATAGAGATCCGGATGCATGTGTAACAATAAACCTGGCACTAGATTGTCAAGATCCTCCCACGAGAGAATTATGCTGCGAGACATGCAGAGATGAACCAACAATTCTTCCCACCAGAGCTGTGACCACTGCACCCAGAATAACAGAGGTCATTACTACAACTATAATGCAGCTTACAACAACTGCACACAAAACTATATTGCCCACTACCAAATCTACACCAATGGCAACCACTCAAAAGAACACTGCTAGTATGGGGACTGGTTTCACAACTGATAAGGTTACAACGCTATTACCAAATACAGGATCAACTATACCATCTACTGCTGCCACCACAAGAGAGGATGTGACAAGTACTCCTAGACCATCTACAGTGTCTATTACAACCAGCATAACAACAAGCACCCAACCAACAATGTCAACTACAAGAGAGGATGTAACAACAACCACTCAGATGCCATCAAAAACACCTACTACAAGAGAGGATGTAACAACAACTCCGAGCATATCAAAAACAACCACAAGTCCATCTACAATTACAACAGTGAGGGACACAACTATGAGAGAGGTTGTAACAACAAATCTTGGTCCATCTACAACAACTACTTCAACAACTACTCAGAGGTTATCAACAACGCCCACCACAAGGGAGGATGAAACAACAACTCCGAGAGGACCTACGACAACGACCATCATGACAGAGGGGAAGACAGCTGCTGCAACCACATCAAACTTATTGGTAACTGTCTCAATCCGAGTTTAGCTTGTCGGGTTCACATACGCGCTTTTTGAGTCGATTGCAATCCCAAGTATGTCCAGTCTTGCCATCTCTAGCCCAGCAGCCATGCCAGAATCTGTACGTATGCTGAATTGAACCCAAACATGTGTATCTTGGTTTTTCCAGAGTACAGAAACAAATTTACACACAAGAATGGAATCGAGTACAGCCAGTACAACCACAATGAGCACTCCGACCACGAGGAAACTGTTCACCACCATGATGGCAACTGATGAGACAGACTTCACAGAGGGTATTGAAGAGACCACCAATCCGGGCATGAGCAGCACCAAGCAGACCTCACAGGCAACAACCAGAGAGGATTTCTCACTCTCAACAGAAAATACGGATAGTACAACTGAAAGGCAGGAAACCTCGGTAACAGGAAGCACTGAGCTCACCACACGAGAGGATTTGACCACAGGCATTTCGGATGATAGCACGTCTTTATCACCAAGTACCTCTATTGAGGAGCTAACATCCCCCAGTTCGGTCATGACAACCGAGGAAGATGACACTGATGCGACGGAGTCAACAACAGAGCTCAGCTCACTTGCAACGAGTGAACGAACAACACGTGAGGACTTATCTAGCTCACTGTCCACTGAGGAGTCATCGAGTAGTTTATCAGAAAGCTCAGCCAGCACCTTGGAAAGCATTTTCCCTAATACAGAAACAACTGATGACCTCACAGAAGAAACGGATAGCACTACTGAGTCGTCATCCCCGGTCCCAACCACCAGAGAGGATTTCTCCAGTTCAACTTCAGATTTGTCTAGTACAGAGTCAAGCAGCACAACCGAAATCACAGATATAACAATAGCCACAACTCGCGAAGACTCGTCTACAGATTTTTCAACCAGTGGGAGTACAGCGGGTACCAGTGCATTCTGGAGCACAGATGAGACGACAGACATTGAATCTACAGATAAAACAACAACAGAGTTCAGCAGTTCACCATCCAGTGAACTGACCACACGTGAAGACCTCACAACCGAATCCACACCAGACACAACTGCTGAGAGTACAACAGAAAGTACTGAGGGCACCGAAGAGACAACAGAGTTAAGCAGTTCACCATCCAGCGAACAGACTACACGTGAAGACCTCACAACCGAATCCACACCAGACTCAACATCTGAGAGTACAACAGTAGACGATTTCACAACAGAAAGTACCGAGGGAACAGAAGAAACTACGACAGAGTTTAGCAGTTCATTATCCAGTGAACAGACTACACGTGAAGATTTCACAATTGAATCTACACCAGACTCAACCTCTGAGAGTACAACAGTAGATGATTTCACAACAGAAAGTACCGAGGGCACAGAAGAGACTACAACAGAGTTTAGCAGTTCACCATCCAGCGAACAGACTACACGTGAAGATTTCACAACTGAATCCACACCAGACACAACTGCTGAGAGTACAACAGCAGATGACTTCACAACAGAAAGTACAGAGGGCACCGAGCAGACTACAACAGAGTTTAGCAGTTCACCATTTAGCGAACAGACTACACGTGAAGACTTCACAACTGAGTCCACACCAGACACAACTGGTGAGAGTACAACAGAAAGTACCAAGGGCACAGTCAAGACTACAACAGAATTCAGTAACTCAAAGTCCAGTGAACAAACAACGAGAGAGGATCTAACATCTAAGGAGGAACCGCAGTGGACAACTTCACCTGTGCAAACAATTACTGAGCAATCTTCCACACAGCCTTCAACCACAGATGAGGAAGTTATGGACTCAACCACAACAGAAATACTCTCTGAATCATCCACGGCATCCAGTACAACAAAGTCGACATCAACTCTGACATCTACTCCGACTACAGCTGCTTCAACATTAACAACCACACCCACAACAACCAGTACTGCATCAAATACGCCCACAACTGTCATGACTACAACATCAACTACACCCACAACTGCTACGACAACAACATCAACCACACCGACAACAACTCCTACCACTACAATATCTACAATACGAACCCCAACTACCATCATGACATCTACTACAATTCCAACCACTACTACATCCACAACAATCCCTACAATTAACACCACAACATCTACGACTACACCCACATCTTCTACCACTACAACATCAACCACAACACCACCAACAACAACTACGATGCCATCCACTACAACAACTCCACTTCCAGCAGACTGTAATTCAAGAAACACGGCTCCAGGTTGCGAGCACTTTGTTTCTACAGCTCCATACATATGCTACAATGCCAACATTAGAGATATGTGCTGTCCTACGTGTTTCCAATATGTAAGTACATGTCACACCCGCTTGCAAAACAACTTGTGAATAATGAGCAACATTCATTCATCAAGCGATTTCTGAGATTGCGATTGCTGACTTCAGCTGTAACATTCATTTCTGCTCATCGTGTCAATAATGGTGCGTGTCACACCTGGTTATGATGTCATATCTTGTTTACAGCTAATTGAAGGAGCTGAGCAGACTTGTCGCTTTGGCGACCATCAGCTGTATTGTGAGAACATCACGGACATAGATTGCTACTCCAGCAGAGTGCGAACTGACTGCTGCCTCTCATGCAATGACGTGGAGTTTACAACCCAACCTCTTCAAACACCGACTCAACCCACACGAGCGACTCAACTGACCGAAACCACTCGAACAACAGCCAGTACACCATCATCTACATCATCTAGTACAGTCAGTGTGACACAAACGACCAGCCAATCTATCTCCACACCGAAAGTCACTTCACCCACCACATTACCGAACAATCGCTCCACAAAATCTACCACAACACTTGCCACCGGCGTAACTCTAAAGGTAGTAGAGACAGCCGGAATTTTGATGGACAGTGAATTAGGCATAATAGTTATAGTATTAACGGCCGTTGCCTTGCTGATAATTGGACTTGTAATCGCCGTATGCGCCACCATGAGGCACACTAGCAGAATAGACAAATATCTAGTAGCAATGGGCAGCGGTGGCCCTAGTGACCTAGAATCATCAACTCCTTCTACCGATCTGTAGTCAGTATTATCCCAGAGTCCTACATGGCTCTGTACTATCTGAGACTGTAGCATTATCACTCTCATTGATGGTGCTCTTCTGGTTCGCTAATGGTTCCTCTTGAGTCTGTTTTTGAACATTAATGACAATATTTTGCACTATTTTTCCACTGAATGCTTTTTTAAGAAAGGTTATCTAGATAGGAATTCTGTCCAGATTGCAATGTGCATCGAGAATGAATTATTATAGTGATGCTAAAACACAACTTATCTTACATGTATTCGTTTACGAGTTTCGAGTAGGGCAACGTCACACTGGGACAGACAGATGCTAGCAGAGGGTCGACCATGCCTTGTCTGTGTAACTCTAGGGAGCAACATTCTCTCGTAACAGTGTTACAGCCTTGACAGAGCACATTAGGTGTTACACTCCCCTTAAAGTATGGATGACCAGGCAAATTGTTTTGGCTTTATCACGATCAGTGTGTTTCAAAACCTACCTGAGCCAAATTACAGTACAATGGGCAGAGCAGAAGTGCCTTTAAATTCGGGCTAAAGATGGCAAAATTGGCACCCCTCTAAAAACGGTTTAGAAAAGACGGAGCCTAATCGGCCATTTATATGACATATATAGTCGCGCGCCTGGTGACTAGTCAATGGCCAGTCACTCAAAATTGGTCCTTTTCTACCAGATTTTTCAAAGAGTGTCCCAACATTTGATACACCTCATCACCACTGACACATTCCTGAGGTTGCACACAAGCGCCGGGTATGGGTCTAGGCTGGAAGCACCTGCTCCAGCTCTCCCAGAGCGAGAGTAAAGAGAGCCATGTTTGGCCGACATTGCCCGAGAATACACGCAACCTGCCACAACTAGCGTGCTGAATGGTAGAGTTGATGCCATGGCTTCAACTGGTAGAAAACGGTATAGATTACAGCGTCGGACAGCCACATGGAATAGGACTAGGTTGTAAACATACTGCTGGACTGTCTACGCAATAAGAACAGTCGTTTGGCTTTTGGTAACTACCACAAACTAAGACTGAAAGACCGTTTTCGAAAGAGGTGAGTTAACTGTTAGTGTCATTCACTCTGATTGCGAGTTAGACTAGAGTTAAATCTAAGCTAAATTCAGGGAATTCATAGGTTTTTGTTCTCAGTTTTGGGTCAAGTTCGCGCTCATACTTCGAACCCAGAAGTCAGAAGCCTGACAAAGTTTGAGAAGTTGGACTGTGGCTGCCCATCGCGCAGGCACGCAAATGTAATAACGTGGACCCGCTGTGTTGTCTTTTGCGCCAATTTACGTCACGTGGGAAAATTTCAACTAAATGAAAGTCCATTTGAGATTGCCAACACTTAACCGTATTTTTTACTACCCTGCCTGCTCAGTATAAGCTTCTATTGGACTCAAGTAGGTTGTGAGACACGCTGAGCCTGATAAGCCAAAAAGTTGCCCCGTCGCCCATACTTTAATAATTTTCGGTAGATCATTCATTCAAGCACCTGGCTTGTCGGAATGGTAGGAGCTAGGAATTATTTGAATCATAGCGGGCACTCAGTATGACTAGGACTTGAAGCCAGGAACATTCGATCTTGAATCAGGTGCTCTAGCCACTGAGCTATTCCGCTCTTCCGCCATCACTCTATCATAGGGGCACATAAGAAAGTTACTCACCCGCTGACGGTTTCAGGCTCCTGCAGAACATCAATAACTACCGGGACAGCTCTTGGTAGACTCGGCAGAGCTCTAATTTTGAGTTGAGCCACCAGCTCCCCAATGAGGAGCAAGATATTAGCTCTCACTGCATTCAGCTGCTGGTTCTCAAAGGCAGAAACCACCTCTGGAAGCATCTAGAACAAACTTCATCATTGTCTATGGGCTCAGTATGTCATGTGATTAGACAGTTCGTCTGTGGATAGGGCACAGCATTGCGAGGGTTTAGATGTATATATTACATACCTGGATGAAAGGCTTAGGGTCCACATTAGTGAGCAGTCGGGTGAGCAGCTTGAGACTGTACAGGGCAGTCTGTCTGTTCACCGTGTCATCCTCATCTGAACTGCTGGTAGGATCCGAGAGAGCCAGTTTCTTAATGATCACTATCAGGTCTAACAAGCACTCCATCTGCAATAATCCAAGCAGTGGTGAGTGCCAACAAAAGCACGAAAGGCACTGTTTGCCAGCACACGCTTTCAGAGCATTCATGAAAAAAGTACTGGTGTAGTGGATAACACACTGCAGATGGTTTGTTGCTCCTGGTTCAACTGCCGGATAAACCCTCATTTTGTTCTTTCGTCTTCATCATATTCTGATCGTGCCAAGGACACAAGTCACTGACTTAATGATATTACCCAGGTAATCAATGACGACCATATCCTATATTAACCGTTGGCTCAATCTACATGCTACCTTCAGCAAGACGCATGGACTAAGGTGAGGGGAACTCAGAAGGGGCTTATTGAATGGTCAAGCGCAGCATCAAGAAACACATAAAAACATACCAGCAAGTACTCCATACTGAGCCGCTCATGCCTCTGACACCTTACCTCCTGTGAATTATAGGTAGTCTGAGGCAGTCGATTATTAAGAAGATCTAGTGCCTTTCTCCTAATGAGAGCCAGACCATGGCTGAGCAGACTAGATATGACACGGATAAATACTGTTGGTGGTAGCAAACCATTCAACTGCAATGAGAGGAAACAGCAACGGTTAGGTTCTGTAACCATGGCTATCATCAGTCACGATAGGTCAGTGGGAAAATGGACGTGTCTATCATACTGTCTGTTTTCTCCATGGCTCGGGTTGAATTCCTGATCGTGATGGGAGTATTTCAAGCGATTTTTTACCCTGACTGATCACATACGCTTCGAGAGAAGATGAGCGTCGCCAAATCGTCACAAGCCCATTATAAAGATACGAGGAATACAGAGGTACCCACCCCCGCCCGACAGCCAAAATGGGTCATGGGTCTAAAAAACCCAGAAAAACCGGAACTAAATTACGGATCCACCTTAAGTGGACACATTAGTAAATAATTTCATGTTTCCAAACCAGAACAGCTGTCAGGGGTGGTGCAGAAATTGGCCCAGTTTTTTTGACTCAGCATTTCCGGAGTGAGTCGATAGGAGACTTTCTGTTTACACACGCGTGCCCATGGGCACATTCATCACCCTCACCATCACCCTCACCCTCGCCATCGCCCTCACTCTCACCTTATCGAGAATCTCATAACCTTTATGTAGGAGCGCTCGCCAGAATTTACTGGCTGGGGACTGGGAGTGCCTATCCGCGGATTTAGCTATGAGGCTAATATACTTCAGACCGACTTCCAACAGGCCATTGAAGTCCGCGGTCAGATCCACTTGTTCATCACAGTTGACAACCTGGAAATCCAAATCAAATAAAATTAACCTAAGAAAACGCAAACACTAATCACAGGGATTGAGATCGATGAATAATCCCTCTTTTTTCAGATTGGCAAAAATACGAAGAAAAATAAACCATGCAACTACAACCTTGCAACTACATGACCTGCAAATGTCAGCGACGCTTCAACTTAAAGTACAACCCATATCAGGAATGCGATCTCTTTGAAACTGAAAATTCTTTTATTTGACTTGATATTATTAGTAACTACCTCATAGTGATAGTGCTGGTGGGGAAAAGTTTGGATTTATATTGAGGGGAATCATAACTTCACCAACCTGCTCGGTGAATGCATCAGAGGAGAGGAGAGAAGCTATAAAGTCTGCAGAGCGATACTTAAAGTGTCTCAGCTGCTTGTCAGTTCTAACACTGGCATCAAACAGCTCATCTGTGATGGATCCGCCTTTCTTTTTTCCTGAATAAATGTGAATAGATTCTTATGTATGAGAAGTCTATAATGAGGTATTCTGCCCGATGGCAGGTTTCTCATGACCCGCATGGCTTGTCATGACCCGCCTGGCTTGTCATGACCCGCCTGGCTTGTCATGACCCGCCTGGCTTGTCATGACCCGCCTGGCTTGTCATGACCCGCCTGGCTTGTCAT
>Ga0224511_10004329_pt1 | contig 10684 bp, 6 predicted proteins | sample SF_May12_sed_USG_2_FD_169988 | JGI IMG/M metagenome (GOLD analysis project Ga0224511, IMG submission 169988) | Sediment microbial communities from San Francisco Bay, California, United States - SF_May12_sed_USGS_8_1 | ecosystem: Environmental > Aquatic > Marine > Sediment | place: USA... | reverse complement strand
TTTATCTAAACAAGATTATTTCCCTTTATAAGTCATGATAACAGGAAAATAGCATACTTTGAGTAAAGAAAGTCTATGAAAATCAACTATTTTATTTTTATGTAGGAAGCCATTTTGAATTTTACTAACCCCATATTTTTCGTACCTGACCCAATATAGTAAAATATTGGGCAATCACGTGACGTCATTTTAACCAATGGGAAGGCTGGAAACTTGTTGGAGGTGTGATATAGACAAATATCGTCGTCCGTCTGCCGATAGCTCATATATTATGTTTTCGTACGATATGATATGTAAATATATAAATATGTGTGTGTAGATTAAGCGCCCTAGTCAAATTGATTAATTCTATATTTTTTAGAAATTGCTCTTTGCAGTATTACGTTTTGTACCTCATTCATGTAAAAACATTAACTTGATATGTTTAAGATCATACAATTTCGAATGCATTGCTTTTTAATCACGTCATTTGATTATATGCACTATTCTACGTATACCTTAAACAAAAGTGAGAAACAACCATTTACACAATTATGTTTCTTAGTTAACGCTTGCGCCGCTAATGCAATAAAACACCATAAAGCTGTAAAACAATCTTTAACACACGGACATAATAAAATTATCATAAACAGTAATATTACATACAAATACTAGTAGGTTATAATATCAACCATGACGTTAACGAGTAATAATACAATATTATAAAATATTACAGTATAAGTAAACATTGAATGAGACTTGACACTTCTAACTATTTACAATAAATGGTTTATTAAAGGTGCAGTAACTGTCATTTAAGATAACGTCAAAATGTTAATAAACGTTCTTTTAGCATGCAAAACTGTACTGTGCAACGCATTCTATCATACGTCAATATGTAAAGAAGCGATCTTCCCAGAAATAGTACGTGTTTAGACAAATATCCCATGGAGTGAGGATAACAATAATTTAACAAGAACGGTAGACAATTTATATTGTACCGGATTGTCTGAATATGATACCATCGAGTCTATATTTAAGAATGCGCTCAGCAAATCTTGCAAATGTTGATGCCAAAACCGTTATCAAAGGAGTTCAATTATGGTAGTGTATTGCTTGTGAAATTTAATTCAAGTCTTAAATGTGCAGTATTGTATGGGACACGTTTGTTTATCTGTATTTTTTTGAACGCCGTATTCAACTCTGATTAGGTTATATCATGGCTTCAGTTAAACTAACTAGCTTTTCTTGGTTTAAGTTAATAGTATCAGACATTGTTTCTCATCATGTGATTGGCTGTCTTCACACGTAAGTCAAATGCAAAAACTAACTGAACCAGAGCGCGTTGTCTCGTATCTACCATTAACGGGACATTAGTCTGTTGCCGATGGGGTTCGAATTTGTCTTTAAATAATCAGATTTTCAGTCCAGCGCACTACCCTCAGTTAAATGTACCATTTTGTCCCCACAAACCTCTTCATAAAGAAGGATGTTTGCACTGACCTGTTCATACCATTATTAAAGCAAAACGTGAATGGTGTCAATACTTTTCTTTTCATCAACTTATGTGGATATTTGAATGGCATTTGTGCTTTTCCGGCTAGCCTTTTGTCACTTATTAAATAAATTTCGTATCCACGGTTGTCTCGACTTTTAATAAACTTGACGTCAAGTCAATAAATTTAGTAAGGTTGAACGATATTAACCACCTCGAAGTGACGCCAAGCGTTTTGCAGCAATTTCCTTTCCGTCATTGCGATGAGAATTTGACATGGTTGTTGTGTGTGATGGAGAATTTATGTTACCTTCGGTCTCTCACAACAAGTCGCGCCTGGGCCGCTATCAGCGTCGACTGGTGTAACGTACTGGCGAGATGCGTGAGAGATAATCAGAACAATCAGAACAATCGAATAATCACTTGGAATATTTATTTTGGAAGATGTCGACATAATGTTTCCCTGGGTCTGTAAGATAATTGCCAATTTTCCCCATTGTAATTGTGCTATTAGTACACACTATATCTGTCTTAGATAACGATGCTGGTGGTTGAAACGCAACGAAGTTTTAATGTTTATATGCAAAAAAAGACGAAGTCGCTAATTTATGGTGAAACCCAATAGGCGATCAATTAAGCTAGAGGATACATAAAATGCTTGACTATGTTTTATTATTGTAGATTGCCGGAACAAGTTTTGTCAGTTTTTAACTTCTTTCTAATAAGAAGAATAAATTGGACTACCGCCAAAGCATTTGCAAATCTCAAAACAGTGGGAACCATGGACAGTTGTCTTCATCGTTTAGAAACTGATAATTGCATGCTGATATTTACTGGTTTGTTAAATGATAATAAGATCGATGCATTAGTTCAAGACTAAATATGCGATTTAAACAGAAAAAGGGAAAGCGCGTAGCGTATGCGTAAAAGACCAGTATGGAGATTTTCAAAGAAAGTCCGATTTACTGATTTCTTCGATTTTCTTTTTATTTCTAAATGTCTAATTCCCCTTTTAATAACGTGCAATTCAGTTTAAACCTAGTTCATCGTCGCTATTATAATTATAAAGATAGAGTCTTCCATTTTAGCTCACCTTTCGACAAGTTTTTTAATTATTTTGCACTAAGGTGAAAAAGTCAGTTGTTGTAAATATAGATTAGATAGAGGGAGCGTTGTTTAACATTTTTACTGTAAACATATTAACTTATTTGAATTAGATAAATTGAATGCTTTGTTATTCTGATGATACATTTTGATGTTTTGTGAACAAGCGATGTTTCTGAATGTCAAATGGTGTTCAAGTTGATTACTACATAGAATACTTGTGCATGCAAAATGACGACAATGAGTGTTTTGTATTTGTATAAAACTTGCTTTGTCGTGTTTTTGTCGACTATACATGTACATGGTTTTTTTCCGGTCGATTTCATGGTGGTGGTTTTATGGGACGAACTGAAAATCCATTAAAACTTTTGATAATACAATTGAACAGCCAAACTGTTTGTTATATTATAAGTTGTATTAATTTTGTAATCTTGCATTGCTTGGGGTAGGTGTCAAGATGCAAAGTCTACGTTATTTTACATATTTCAACTTCCTTCCTGTTTTTAATTCTAAACATTATATACGACGTGTGTAGACAGATCTTTTCACGAAAATACCAGTCATGGCATTTTTGATGTTGCCGCGCCTCGTGCATGTCTGCATGCAATATTCTGACTTTGCAATGTGATAATGAAAAAATAGCGGAAACAGACATGTCAGAATTCTTATTTACAAATCATGGTACATCAAGCACTAAGGAATTCGAGAAGTGTGTATATGTCTAGATCTATTTCAAAACGTGTTTCTAATCTTATATAAAACCTAAGTATGTGAACACACATTAGAATATTCGTTATTGTATTAAAGTGTCAACATTCGTGGCGCAATTTCGTTTAAAGGACAAAAAGATGTTAGCAAAAAGAATACGGCCACACAACCCCTTTTTCTAATTGAGTCAATCCATTCCTTTGAATGGAGCATGACTGATGTCTTCTATGCAATAATATGAAATTGTATCCTTTCTGTGATTTGGCAAAGTATGTGTTAAAAACTGCGTTGAACCAATAAATCACAAAAACATACAATGTTATATTGCAGTATAAATTGCTGCAATTTTGTTCAACATTCAATGTTTTATGCCTATTTCGCAACGTTTTTTCCCATCTGCCTTGGTTTCAACTGTTCATTTGTAAATGCAATACATGCCTATGTTTAAATACATTAATATTATTTAATTTTGGAAGAACATTTATGATGTAAGCATTTCTAAAAAGCTACTTTAATCGACTTTTATTCCATCTTTTCGTCAATTACACAGTTCTAAAGTAAATATCATCGTGCTTAAACAGTTTTCTGAAATACATGTATAAATAATAAAAGCATAAGGTAATGTATGGGTGTAACCCTGGCTTATTTTGCGAGCTAAGAAATACTATAATCATAAGGCTTAGCATAGTATTCTGTTAATTCTACCATTGAAACAGTATATACATCTGTAATTGACATGCTCTTAATATTCCTCACAGTTGACTTACATGTATATGTGAGGGAGCAGTCAGTCGCGTGCGGGGTAAAGCGAGGAACCATAGGTAAGGTATGATCACAGTGGCGGATCCAGGATTTGACCTTGGGGGGGTAAGAAAATCATTGAAAGTGTTGAAGGGTGAAGTAAAAGAAGTCCTTTTTTAGCGTGTTTTGGCCATATTTCTATTAAAATAATGCTTAAAATTAATCGCGAGCGAAGCGAGTTAAGAACAAAATGGGAAAAATAGCGTTTTGGGCATAACAAATCATAGGTCCGCGGCCCTTAGGGGGGGCGCGCGCCGGTCGCGCCTCCCCTGGGCCCGCTAGTGGATCACCGTAATACGTGTTACAACGGCGAAAAGACTAATACAAACTAACAAAATTCTAAAAACGGGTACCTTTCCGTTTTCATGAATCACCATTTTGAGTTGACAATTCTTATATTGGCGTTAAATACTGTTCAACATAATTTCTTCAAAAGTTAAAATGAATTAAAATCAATCCTTGGTCCTCGATTTAAACATTTTATTAATTTATATGCACATTTATACTTGCAATTAAAGGGTTTGGTTTCATTAAATGAAATATAGTTAGGGTGAACAGAAAATTCAAATGTAATCGTTATATAATGTCGAATAGGTGTAAATTCATTATTATATCGAAAGTTCTACCCCGATTATGAGGCAGTAAATAACTCGTTACTGGATAAACTATAAAAAAGCCGCGTTAAAAGACAATTCGTAGCACATTATAACAGTGCCAGTCTAATACGCATTTTCAGTCCGGATTCAATTCTTTGTGAGATAATTTTCCTTTTGAATTTTATATTGTAAATATTGCACATTAAGCAACTTTTGTGGGATGGGTAGGTTTAACAACCAATCAAACGCTTGCGGTGGAATATCATTTATCATCTACATCGCCATTTCTTCTAATAAATACGTTTGTATTTTGCTCTGCCAATTCCTTGAGTGGGTTAATTATGATAATTTATAATCTATAATTATTAAAATGCATTTAAATTCATTCTCGATTACATGTTATTTCGAGAAACCTTTCAAAATCGTCTTTATAGTTCCTAGACGTTATACTTATGTCATTACGTTTTAAGCACTCATAATAACATACTTTTAGCATGTCTGACAAATGTTTATTTGTTGCATTAAAGACATTGTTGAATTAACTGTTTAAGCATATGCTGACGTAAAGTTAATAATTAAAAAATATTCAGTAACTTTGATCTTGTACTAATGAATAATCTGATGATCATTCTCACTTTCCTTACGTTATACACATTAAAACCTGTAAAACATAATTATATTTATCGAAATAACGTTGTTGTGATAACAACAGCGCAGTGGTTATATCTTATATTGTAGAACTTTGCACTATCGCTTTCTTTTGTATTTACTAGGTCAGATTGTCATTGCATATAACAATATAAAAGAAAGAGAAGTTCAAAGAAGAAATGATCAAAACGAAAGTAGAGTCGTGTTTAAGGGCACTATGACAAAATTGCCCGTACACAAACACAGTACAAAACACACAAAACACATAATGACGTAGCATACATTTATAGTTGTCACCGGTAAATATTAATAGACATGCTCTTATTGAATTAACGTTTTTACTCGTAAACCAGTATTTTTAGATAACGAATGCTACTGGAGATTGATGACTGCATGGTCAAAGTAACGGGCTAGTATCCATCAATTTAGTCTGTCATACTTTAAAATAAAAAAAAGGTTGACTATCCATCAACTATTTTTTCATCCGTTTCTTCTTTTTGTCAGACTATGCAATGTTTGCACATTGTACTCGGGTATTCATTTAATGAACTTTCTATTCTTAAGACAATTTATTTAAAAAAAAACTGTATACGTAACCATTGTTTTTGCCTTTTAATATTGGAATATATCGTTGAACAAATATTCGTGTGCAAGTATCGTACATTTTACTAGTTCACACACAATGTATGTTTAGTTTTATGTTGATGTTCTGTATAATGACTATGTGTCTAAACCGTTTAACAAGTTAACAAGTTAAACAAACATATTCTCATCGCTCTTTTCTGCCTAGGAAATATGAAAAATGTAACGCTGCGGCATAAATGGGAAAATACGACAACTGCTAAACCAATGAATTATCGCAAGAAATAACCCGCTGCTTTTTGTCTTTAAGTTAAAACATGCCATGTTTGGAGGACATGCTTGGTTTTTTAACACTAATACCAAGCTCAAAACGCAAACTTTCTTTTACATAATGTTGGTTTGAAAGTATTAGGGGGGCCAACAATTTGCGCATTAATAAATAAGCCTTCCAAGAAGAGCAATGTCCGTAAAGTTCAATGCCCTATACAGTGTTAGTAATAGCACCAGAGAGTGTAAGTTCACCATATTGTAGAGTAGTTATATTTTCTAGGCACCTGCAAAACCAGTTAACTATACTGTTGCTTATGTAATCTGAGTAAACGTTACAATAAAATGAGCATATAATTCGTTTTCTTTGCGCAACGTTTAATTTTGTGTGGTCGAGTAATGATGTCAGATTGTGGAATAGAAGGAAAACAACAACACAAGCTTGCTTATGCTCTTCGTGGTTAAAATCTGCTGCGTGTAATAATTTCATTGGGAAAACAAAATCAGAATCAGTTTCGTTCACTGACAAAAATGATATAATTATACACAGAACATTAACATTGTGTCTACGGCACATAATACAGCTTAAGAAATGGCGTGATTTATTGATCATTATTTCATAAAAGCTTCTTCTTTATTACTAACGCAGTTAATTAACTTCTGACTTGATAAAGTCTAGTTGTTTAAAGATTTCTATATTATTTATACGTTAAATACATATAAAAGACACATATTTAAAGTTCACAAATATACATGTTCATGTATACAGCGTTTAATATGCAGCCCTCAACTTTTCCAAAATGAAAAGAAGTGGATGTAATTATGCCAGCAATCAAACTATATCTGAGGAGTCTTAATTAAATGGGTCCAGGCACAATGTAAGAATATCCGTTAAAATGGAGATCCAACAGTTGAGGCCAAAATGGCATCTTGTGTTACTGTGTTGCCCATAGAAACTCGTTGGTAATAATGCACATGTATTACCTATGTATTTAACTATTACAAATAAATTCATTAGTTATGATCAATTGCTATTTTCGTATGTTTCAGCTCTACCTCCCGAGGCTTATTCTATTTACGAATCATATCCATGGAGATTTGGGAAGATCTTCTGCTACACAAAGATTTTTCTTCAAGAGATGACCTCGTACGCGTCAGTCCTGACAATTACGTCGTTTACGGTGGAACGCTACATGGCTATCTGTCATCCGCTGAAGGCACATAAATTCGCGAGCTTATCAAGAAGCATAAAAATCATCATTGGAATATGGGTGATATCTCTCGTGTGCGCCCTGCCTTACACCGTTTATACGGAACAATTTTATTTCATTGACGCTGATAAGAACAACGGCACGCCTCTGAGCGTTTCACTGGTCTGTAACATACCAGAACGCTACCGTTCAACAATGATGTACATCTTTCAATGTTCAACATTCGTCTTCTTTGTCTTCCCACTCACGATTATCATGGTTTTGTACATGCTGATAGCGGTATCCTTGCGCCACTCGGATTTACAACGAGTGGCATCACAGGAATCCAAATCCGCCTCGGGGACGCCGGTATCCCCAGCAGGAAAATCCGTCTTCAGAATGCTAAGTAAGTGGTAACATAAATACTAATAAATACCAAAGCCATTTTCTTCCGTTCAAACTGTCATTTTACATTGACTTACTTTTTGTATTCGCGAGATTTATGTTTTCGTGAACAAATGATCAAGATTGTGTTTGTACAACTTATTTGTATAATAACGTTCATTCATTTTTGCGTATGTGATAAAATGTGCACAAAACATGATGGCACCAACAAACATTGCTATGTGTGATATAAACAGTAAAGATAAGAGGAAGTTGATGTTATAGGAAAAGAATATTTATATCAAAGGTACTCTCCAGTATTTTGCAAAAGCTATACAAACACTACATTTTACGTCGTTTATTATTTGTATTTTTCACTGCATCATTGTCATTTTCCACATTGTTAGTCGCCGGTATTATATGGCGAATCCATCATAGTTTGCAATTAAGACTAGAAGTACACCAATATATTTTATCAGCATATTAAACCCATAACAGTTTTTATACAAAGACATTATTTAATGTTGTGATACGATGTTTTTCAGTCGCTGTAGTAGTAGCGTTCTTTATATGCTGGGCGCCATTCCATGCTCAGAGGCTGATGACCATTTACAATCATACCTGGACACCGATTCTTCTCCATATACAGAGTGCATTGTTCTACATCTCTGGTAAGTAATTTCTGTTACTATACAAATTCCACACTTACGCATAACGTATTAAATATTTAACTCTAGGCTTTACTCGTATCATTAAACTGATGAAAGGGAAAGCCTTCAGGAAGCATAGCCTGCACGAGAAAACAGCAGCCTCGGTTTTATTGAAGCTGTTCATCAGTAGTAATGAATAATGCCTCACCACTGACGCCCCCTAGCGCATGAGCAGAACTCCATTTTCAAATGTAAACAACATACATGTACACTCCATGGTCCCTGAGGACCAAAAATATTTCAAAACATCGATTATAATCAAATTTACAGTCCTTTATCTAATGCGTTTTGTGGGTGTTGTTAATATTTCGCATTTTAGTAATGCTTTGAATCATGAACGATACAGCTATTGTTGTAGTTTTATGACTACAAGTTGTTGAACCTTTCTATTACCGATTCCCTACCAAAATACACACCATTAGATCTTCTAACTTTATGTTTCAGTCAGAGAAATGATAAACTTGTCACAAATAATGCGTTTTCATTGTAGGTGTGCTGTATTTTGTCAGTTCAACTGTAAACCCGATCTTGTACAACGTCATGTCAAAAAGGTACAGAGAGGCTTTCAAGGAAACAATTTGTCACTGCAGACGCAAGAGGACGTTGAATCTTAGACACAGCAGTGTTCACCAGTCGTACTATAGTAGTGCAAAGAACAACAGACATGCGCCTGGTGTGTCCATTATACGGCGCCAAGATGCCATTACATCTGACCGAAATGTCGTTCGTTCTGACACTCAACAAACTCATTTTAGTCTTTCAGCCAATGGACAAGGGAGTGTGGACAACGAACAGACGGAACAAGTTATGGACAATTATCTGGATACAAGCTTTGAACTCAGTACTGATCAACTAGAACACAAAGATGGACATAAATCCTGGACCGAGTCGCGTCAGAAGTCTCTGTGTTGCAGTTCGTGTACCGATGAACACGAACCAACGCCCCCGTCGTCCTATGAGAGACATGGGTTGTTAATTCACGCAGGCTCAGCAGACAGTGCGTGTTAAGTCTGAGGCCATAATTTTGTTATGATTACGTCTTGTAATTTTAAATGTATTTGGATATGTTTCTTGCGATGTGCACATGCCGTTTTCATATCACGTTATCTACATATGTTATTTGTATTGTTTTATTTGTGATGTGTTTATCTGAAAAAACAAATGGTTGATTACACTATCATTTGGATTTGTTTTCCTGTTGATCAATACTTTAATCCTAATGGAAAACTTTCTCCTTGATGATTTAACCAAACATTGCGATAAGTCTGACTCAGTTATTAGTCAAGTTTGACTCATGTCAAGAACCCATTAGCCACTTGCGGGGTAAAGAAGCACATATATGATGACAAAAGAACTGTTGTTTAGATATTCTGAGGGCCTTGATATTTTATCTTGGTGCAAACGGCAAAGTATTCCACAAATGTCATGAATCAAGATGTAGATTGATAGTTGAGAAACAAAAAATATGTCTTAGTCATAATTAAATCAGCATCCGCAGATTCAATATATTCTAAAGAGCAATATGTAAGTGTAGCACAATAATACATTCTCAGCAAATGCACGCACCGTGTTAAAATTGGGGATAAAAGAAAGCATATTACACATAAAATAAAACCAATGTCATTTTCACAAATACCACATTGTGTTTAAATGCTTGCAATTGTTTTGTTATATGACCCGAAGTCAAGCTGTTGTATGCTTGATTACATTGTTAAGGGTTCAGGGCTGCAGTTACCAACGGATGTGTTCAACTGTGTTGCAGGCATGGACGTGTTGCCGTCGTCTTAAGACAGTGACGAGTAACGATCCTTCAATATCTTTGGATGTGAAATTGATGTAATTATCCATTGAGTTGGTGAGCTTTGAGAAACTCTTTAATTCGTATTCATCGGGTGTAATGCTTCTTATCATCAATATATAGGTTTCCATTACGGAGAAGATGCAGGGCTGCTCGCATACATTTAAAGTCCTGCAAACATGGGCATCCTATAAGTACGAGAATGTATTTATTAGTCCCCTACCGGTGTTTACACCGGAGGGGACTATAGGTTTACCCTCCGTCCGTCCGTCCGTCCGTCTGTCCGTCAGTCCGTCCGTCAGTCTGTCCGCTAAAATCTGGATCCTCTGATAACTTAAAAACTATTGAAGCCAGGCGCATGAAACTTGGTATGTTCATAGGTAGCAATGTGTACAATATGCACACACAACATTTGGGTCGCT
>Ga0224511_10004328_pt1 | contig 10685 bp, 4 predicted proteins | sample SF_May12_sed_USG_2_FD_169988 | JGI IMG/M metagenome (GOLD analysis project Ga0224511, IMG submission 169988) | Sediment microbial communities from San Francisco Bay, California, United States - SF_May12_sed_USGS_8_1 | ecosystem: Environmental > Aquatic > Marine > Sediment | place: USA... | reverse complement strand
AATTACATTCCTAATATTAGGAACCCGCTTATAAGGAACTTCCGGTTATAAGGAACTGATTTTCATTCCCCAATTTTACCAATAAACTAGTTCACTTTTATTGAGAAATGTGGTTATACGAGAGGACAGATTCGCATTGCCCCAAGTTCCTTATGAGCGGAATTTACAATATTATCGTATATAAAACTGCGCAAAAATGTTCGGTCACATGGTCGGATAGTGTCCTAACTGTTGCATTTTGGGATATTTCGGTCATATGAGTTATATCATCGGCGTCAACAACATATTATCTAGCGGAAACATGTATCATCTTTTATGTCGTTTCAGAGCATGATTCCAAATTACTTGGCAGAAGGTATAGACGTTTCATTCACACTATTTCGATTTTTACAATAAATCTGAGAAAAAGGGATGTCCACAGGAAGCAAAATTATGCATGGGGAAGTTGCATAAGTTACGCATGATACGAACATTTATTAAAAAAATCGACGTAATAAACAAATAACGTAATACTTTACATTATATTCTAAAGGCCAAAAACTGTGTTTGTTTCATAAAAACGTTGGTTTTTTTACGCGAAAAAATTAATGTTACTGAGAAGCCAGCGCATTTTCGATTGAACGGTATAACTCAACTAAATACCGGTGCATCTTACGCCGTGTAACATAGCTGGAAGTTCAGAGTAGATAAACATCGTTGATATCATTTCTTAAAATGCTTCGCAGAATTAATGAAATAAAAAATAAAGATAGTATTTACTTATAATATAATAAAACCTTTTTATTATTATTTTGTGCTTTAATCCCTTAAATTTGATTTATAGTTTCCCTCATCGTGAATTGTATAAATGAGACGTAATCATTCTACTACCCTATTTACTCGCGATTTTACTACTCTACTCTACTTTTAAAGTATTTGTTATGCATTTAAATTGTGTATTCACGTGCCACTAAATGCAACTAATTGTATTTAATTTACTCTGTAGTACCGCGTTGCCACAAATCCAAACAATAATGTTTGTGTTTAATTTCCGACAAAAGTAGGCTTTACGAAGTTTCAAAGAAACGTTTGCCTAAATTAGATTATTTCTAAACATTCTGTCATTGTATAAATACAATGCTAAGCATTTAATAATAAACACTTGTCTAGAAATTTTTATAAAATAGCATTGTGTCTGTCGTGAAGTTACCGTATTTAAATCAATCATTAGGATTTCTGTCTCAGTTTGGAATTGTAGAACAATTTAACTGCTCAGTCGTTACTTTACAACATTTAACTAGGTTATTCGGTCAACATTTTTGGAACGTTGTTTCTTTTTGAAACTCGTTATGAAGATAAATTTAATATAATTTATAATGTTTGCATTCGATATTGTTATACGTGTCTAGATGTATGTTACTGTACAAAGCAATATAAGATCGATATATTTCCTGTTTTTTTAAATTGACAATTAACGTTAATTGACAAATTGCGAAAAAGCGTTTGCCAGATAAACACTCGTAATAAATGTTAAAACAATATGATAAGTTATGATGACACAACCAATCTTTATTATATTAAATGGTAATATTTTTCAGAATGCCGTATAAGTGCAAGCGAAGGTTTATTTTGTGATTGACAAACCACTACATAACTAACTACGATCTGCTACACCTGACTATTTTTAAGACATATATGCAGATTGTTTGAGAACACCGCCACAGACACCACTTACAGTTTCTCAAAGTTTTGTCTGAATTATGTCTTTTAATATTCGATATTCTAACTTTTTAATGTTATATAAATGACATTCAAGGTTCAAAGCAAAATAGACAGAAAAAAATCAAATACTATTTCATATTGCCTTTTATTGCATGTTTTGGTCAGATTCCATAGATAAACGTTTTCAACTTTTGCCAAAAACCATGAAAACAATCGACATACACAACAGCCACAGTAAGATATTTTTGCAGCAATAAACGTTGTATGAAGATTATAATAAAAACAAATCAGAAAGGATCACTGAACTATATGTTAAGAGAGAACAGTCAATTGCACTGTTATTTTCTAAAACGCGTAATAATATATTTAGATAAAAGTGGAAAGAATCTCGTATAAACAATGTCCAAATATAGTCGCTCGTGTTACAAAACATATAGTTGACATGACTAAGTATATGTTATGTAAAGGTCAACGACATATATGTTGTCATTTAATGATTTAAACTGACGTAATTGAGAAGAAAATTATAGCGTTCTCGGATGGCATACTTAAAAGTTAACTGAAACTACGTTGAAAAATATCAATTTCAAGCTAGGTAATACAGTTTTTGATTTCAATGTAAATATACTTCAGGGCTTACTGCATATTTTGTTTTACTGCGATATGACAATACTGGTAATCAATGTCACCACAAAGTCGTCCGTTCTCACCTAAAACGTATAAATGTACTCACTTTGGCTTGATTTATATATAACAGTTTTTTGTTTTTTCTTCTTAAAAAGGGGTTGCCATTTCCCTTCAAAATAAATACATACACATGACTATTAAAACGAAGTACATTATTGATGTATGTCTTTGTCTCTATGATGTTCCAACATCTAATTGTACCTTATGTTTAATGTTCTCCACAACTGTTATTATAATCCCAAAAAAAAGAATACACACAATTTTAAAATTGCTAGTAGTATATCGGGTTGTGTGCACTTTATGTCTTGGTTTACACGTATTTGTTATGCATACTTAGATTTCTGGATACAGTTAGTTTCTTTCACACATTATTAATATGAATGAACTCAATATCCATAACACTTTATCCAGTAAATATTTACAGAACTATTGTATTCACTATAAGCTTAAGAAATATGTGCACAACTCATATTAGTTGGAAAATGTACTAGCTTGCTACGTCAATTATTGACATAGTGTTTAACAATGGCTTTACTTTTGTTTGAAATGGACCCTTGTCTTCCAAATTTAAACTCATTATAGCACATATTAGAAGTCTACAAGTTTTTGATCAATTAATTGACGTTCATTCACTTCTTGAAACCAGTATATTTTAGATTTTTGATTTTGGTAAGAAAACGATGTGGATTGATTTTGATATAACATTTTAGTAGTTGAGTGTATGTGGGACACATGTACACGAGCGTGCTAAATATTGCATTCAATCCAAGCAGTATGGTTTGCAAACATATTTACCAAGTAAAAATTATCTATTGCTGCCAACAACACAAGGCAAAACAAATACAAACAAAATTCATTTAAGAACTTATCAATAAAAAATAAAAAAAATAAAAAAAATCCGAAAACCACAAAAATAGTTTTTTTTTCTAAGAGATATCAAGGCTTTATCTTATACTGTTATATCAATTAAAATAAACGAACTTATCCACGTTGAAAATTTATTCTGTTTAATATTAAAACATTAACTTACCACAAAAAGGTCACTGCAAATAGTATGCAGTATTCAAATAATATCCCCAACAGTATTGTAAATATTAAAACATGTAACACTTCAAAGTTTCAAGATGCTGTGTCCATAGACTTATTAACATCATTGCCATCAACAACGCTCAAACATAATCACATATACTAATAATTAAATATAAATACACTACACTCACCAAACACAATTAGTCACCATAAAGAGTATACCAAATTCCAACTATATCCCCAAACTAGTTTTCCACTGCGATTAGATCATTGTCATAAACAACAACAATCACACAGTTTGAATCTACCGATGAACAGTCACCGAGCACAAGAAGTCACCATAAAGAGTATACTTAATTCCAATGTTATCCCAAACTAGTTTCTTACTGCGATTACATCATTGGCATAAACAACAATCACACAGTTTGCATCTACCGATGAAAAGTCACCAAGCACAATTAGTCACCATAAAGAGTATACTAAATCCCAATTATATCCCCACAATAGTTGTTCACTATGTTAACACCAATGTCATAAACAACAATAATCACAAATTCAACATCTACTGATAAACACATTACATTCACGAATCAAAACGTGTGTCCGACTCAATAGCTTAGAGAAAGGAGCAAACGCCAATTCCGATTCTCCCAGAATTTCCTTAGATTTCCTTTATATCTGAAAATGATTTTTCTTTGAGCCTCAACAGCATATGTTGGCTTGTCAGTGACCAGCAGAAATTGGTTCTGTCATATGGACATGTGGGGCTTTGATTTATACATATGTATATGTGTATATGTGTATGAGAACGTTATAAACATATATTCACATTCGACATGCATTTTCATTGAGAAAGCGATTGCGTTTAATACCATCTAGTATAATATACATTATGTACATGTGTATATGTATATAAGAACGTTATAAACATATATTCACATTCGTAATGCATTTTGATTAGGTAAGCGATTGCGTTAAATACCCTCTAGTATATGTATGTGTGTATATATGTATATGTGTATGATAACGTTATACAAATATATTTACATTAGACATGCATTTTATTAGGAAAACGATTGCGTTAAATACCCACTCAAGGAAATGCCTCTGGTGTGAGAACGTTAAAACATGTATACGAGGGTTGTATAGTCTTAAATATTACATATATATGTTTTGAGAAAAACGCTGCCTATTGACATAAAATAGTCTCAAAATTGTGACGTTTTTGCGACGTCGTGATCTTTGTCTGTTTTCAAAGCAAAAAAAAGTGAGAATATGTATGTTTTATTTTGATTTCTAACAACTATATATGTATTTGAGGAGATATCTTGAAAAATTGATTTTCTAGTATATTCTGGAGGTCAGCTGCTTTAAACAGCCTGTCTTGGATGTTAAATAATCTGAGAAAAAATGGTGGAATCCCAAAGTTACGAGGAACATTTTATCCAAAGCAAAGCAGCATTCACTCAGTGATTGCAGAGGAATCCACATTATAACTTCACAATGTACGTAATTAAACGGACTTCCCTGCGGAGTTGTCGTTGGACACACACAGCAAGAACATTTTCGAAAACCTTTACTGCCTTGTTGTCAACGCCATTGGGACATCGACACTTATCTTTTGGAATCTTAATACGTATGTGTTCCATTGGCTCGATGTTCGTTTATAACTTTTCATTTAGCTTTTGATATGGGAATAGCGTTGCGACGTTTTACCAGATTAACATTATTATATTAAATTGCAATTTTAAACGAATTGCTAAATTGATATAGGACAAAGTAATGTAGAGTCAAAACAACGCCGCACGTTTATGGGTAATTCCAATTTTAGCTCACTATTACAAAATAAATAGTTGGAACAGTAAAACATCATGGCAAAATAATTGCGCTATTACAATTGTATATTGACATTTCTTTATCATTTCATGTCACTTTCATATAAACATGTTCATTTCAACATGTGCGGGATAGAAGCTTTACGGTTAGGTCTATGTTTATGTTCACCGTATTCTACCTGAAGAAATACAGTGACATTTGTTTGAGTTGACGTTTCAAATATTTCGCTAACTCAAAGATATGCGTATTTTCATGGTATAAAAATATATATAAATATCTGATCCAGGCTTAAAAAAATTGTCTCTGAATTTACCGAAATACACTACATAGTCTGTGTTTGACCTTATGTCAAACAGACAAAAACGGACATGTTTGATTTAAACTGAATTTCAGAAACTGTGAACACATAAAAACGAAACAATAAATATGTTTATCAATACAATAATGCTTGCATATGTCCGCACAGTTTATATGCGTAAAGCAATACGAGCACTAGCAAATCCAGGGGGGGGGGGCGAACCCGGCCGCGGACCTATGATTTTTTTTACGCCCAAAACGCTATCTCATTTTTATATGGCCAACACAGGCTTGAAATGACTTTTACTTAAACCTTTATTATTTTCTAAAGTTGACAAAGTCCACGCCCCCACCAAGGTGAAATCCTAGAAACGCCACTGAAGAGTAAGGTATTTCTGTGCTCTTCAATACATTGTTTTACAGTCCTTTAAACAGCGTTACAACATGTTTCCAATATAGTCCTATGTATCGTTCATTGCAGGCTTTTTTATCACCGATCATTCGGAAATAATTTTACATGCAAACGTACTGGCTATAATTAATCCTTACAGATAAAGTTTACAAGTGTTCGTAAGTTAACGCTGGTACAAACAATTTAAACATTAAGTAAAACAAGTGCAAAGAGCAACATCTGATAACATGCATGACATATGTTCATAATATTGTGCTAATTATGCAACAGATGTTAACATCGATGCAACCTCATCTGGCCTGAGATAAGGTTACATGAGTAGGCGCTGCAGTGTACGCTCTAACTTTTTTAGCACTCTTGTAGTATAAAATTAGAAATGTTCGCGAAGCGTTAATTTCCACGCAGCAAATATTGCGCGAAAAAAAACCCCGCTAAATGTCACCTACATGAATACTTAGGAAAAACCCACCAAAACACGTATTATACAAATTGGTTTGTTTTAATTTTCAAATGTTTTGGCGTTAGCCCTTTTCAAGGAATATACATAAAAATAAAACAACGGGCTTACATGTACGTCATATTACGTAAAGTAAAAAGGCGTGAAAGCATGCGTAATACTAGTTATGCAACATTATAAACGAATATAATGAATTAATGTAAATATGGAGCGTTCAGTTAAGAAAATACAAACATTTTCTATATGAATTTGAAATCTGACCTAATCTAAAGTACGCAAAATGATAAATGCAGGAATTTAAGAAAATAATATTTGAGCGAAAGTTCTTTCGTTCCACAATTATGAGTTCACATTATATTATATCAACCCTTATTCTGTGTTTCGCTACGACTAAAGGTGCAGTCACACTATAGCGTATGCATTGCGTATGCACATTTTAGAAAGCGCATGCAAATTTCTAAAAAACGCATTATACGCACAACTTTTAACACAGCCTCTCGAAGACAGGCCTTCACAAACGTACTAGTAGCGTATTCATAGCGTATGGGAAACGTACCTTTAGCCGTATTAAGCGTATGTCTAGCGTATTCAGCGTATGCCGTGCGTATGGTAAGCGTATGAGTAACGTATATTCTATACGCTTGCATACGCTGATAAATATTGAACATGTCCAAAAATTTAATTTGGTCTCTGCGTATAAAATAACGTATGTCAGCGTATTCGGAACGTACACGGCGTATGCCTAACGTACTCCTAACGTATATCCGCGTTGCGAGCGTATGCGAGAGTATGAGCCTACGCTGATGCCATACATGTACGCTGTAGTGTGACTGCACTTTTACAACAATTGGTTGTAGGACATTGTACATGCTAGCGTGTTTGTATTTCTGTATAACAGATCATTCGGCAAAGTTGAGTAGACTCCCCATAGGGTTTGTGGTTATTATTATACCGGACGATACATCATCCAGTAGATAAATGCTTGTTTGCGTAGTAAGCGGCACGGATATAGCAGTTAGGAGGTTGGAGAGGTTCCCCCCCGAAGATTTATTGCTCAGAGACACAGCATATTCGGTACAGATTACTGTCTTGTGTAATATATTTTTCTGGCCTGGTTTGTTTTGATTGTGAAAATGCTATTTGTCATACAATCGTGAGGGCGATATGATATCGCTACTGACACGTTTAGCAGCACAGATTCCTGACGTATATATATTAGGAACATGAGCGGAAATAATAACATTTCAACGTTACCTCTATACTCCCAAATAGTATTATCTAACTACATAAGAAAGTAAGACAGAAAGGTTTCGATACAGAATTTAATGATAAAACCTTAGGCTACAAACGAAAAGAAAGACAAGAATGTGTGTTTGTGTTGATGTTCTAGTGAATACACACATAATTTAAACCTTGTTCACTACACCTTAACATGTTAAGAGCAACATGTATATCCATTTTCTTTTATGCTTTACGGTGTAATAAACTTATATTCCACTGTGCGTCTTTTTTCACTACAGTAAAAATATAATTGTTATGCCGGCGTTTCAATGATGCTGACGTTGTTTTGTACCCCCGCATACTTCAATAAACACAACGTAAAGTTTATAAAGCTCGGAACAAAGGACGTCAATATGGTCAATATGATGACGTCATGGCGTTATTCTTTCCCGCGCTATAACGTTTTTGGCTGTTTTAGCCTAAGAGGAACAGAAATGTGTTGACTTTTTGTGTAAGATTAACATTTATTTCACTCATGATCATTAAAAAATCATAAAATACTGCTTTCTTTGATCACTCGTGAAATAAATTTCTTACACCAACAATCAACAAATATCCTCTATATATTTTTGATTGTTACATTTCCAACGCATTGTTTTGAAGAATGAACATGTGATAAATGTCACGCCTTGCCAAGTTATTTAGGGATATGTTCTGGAAGACCAAGAACGATGATATCCGTTTCCGTTTGCAAATAGGTTGAGACGCCGAATAGCATAATTATATCGCCGCCATTGTGATTATTGCCTACTATATTTTTTTTCATAACAATAAACGTGGATTGTTATAACCTGTCACTTGTATACAATTTAAGGTAAGACCTTTGTAATAGACTATAAAGGATACATATTTGTATTTTTAATCAAAATATAAACAAGATTTTTTCCTTAAAATGTGATATATAATATGTTTTTACTTTTTAACCATAGACAATTATTTTTAAAATGCAAGTTACCTTTATTTGCTTAATTTTAATTAAAGGGAAGTAATTTTACACCTTATTATCTCCCTTTAATATGAATAAAATGAAGAAAATCAATCTTTTTTCTTTATTAAAAAAGAAAAAAAAACCTCTGGCAAGCGGTTTGGTTGATTGTCTGTAATGGCATATGTTTCAATAAAATACAGTTTTTAATGTGAGACTGTTATTTATATGAATGAAAATAAGTTTACTAAATACAATCTAATTATGCCCTTTGTACTCTCTAGCTCAAACCATCTTGGTCGTAATAGATGATATAGTATACAGTCACCCATGTATAGTCCTAATTTGCCCTTATAATAGACTGTAATTAGTGTATAAGAAACACAACGCGTTATTGTCTTTCGCGAATAGGCATAACGTACGTACACATGGACACAATATCTACTTCACAATGTCTTAAAGCAGCTGTCCTCCAGGTGCCCCCCAAAAAGAGACAAATATTAAAATTAACGGTAAAGACTGGTCAAGTTATGTTCAGTGGAGAAATCTATTATTACTGACCCCTTAATTCAGTTGACAAATCGTTGGCAAACATCGTTTTTCATTACATAATCTACTGCCTTACTATCGCAGTAGCCGTTATGTATAGTAGGAATATCCCGATGGCAGAAAAGCGAATTGTCTGTTTTCAAAGCAAAAAAGTGAAAATATGTAGTTTTTTTTTATTTCTAACAACTATTATATATATTTGAAGAGGTATTTTGAAAAAAATTGTAACTTATGATTTTTTAGTATATTTTGGAGCACAGCTGCTTTAATTAAGGATTACGTAATGAGAATGGTGTCGACAATTCAAACATGCAAATGTTTGTTTTCACATAATTTGAATAACACACAAATCGTTTGTTTTATAGTTAATCTGTACAATTGAGCAATGTACCTGTAGATTAAAAAATCAAATATATATGTCTAAATTACGGTGTTAAGGGGCGTATTTTGCCATATGTTAACTTCCTATCCATATGAAGAGGGTTTAAACTGTTCAATATTGTTTCATAAATGAACTAATTCAAAGTGGTAAAATTTTGGAATGTGTTTCATCTTAAATTGTAATATACTTTTATGTTATTAAGTTCATGATTCTTCTGTTTTGCTGCAAATATGTGTTTTGTTAACAGTTCATTATCCGAACGTAACATTGTCTTATATTATACCTCATTTGCATAAGCCCTTCTGTATTTAATATGACGTCATCCAGTCCATAAATCGCATATTGACCGGCTATCCGGTCCATAATTCTTATATTGACCGTTTTTGACGTCATCCTGTTTTTTACTGTTGACTGTTTCAATGCGTTTTTTACGACGTGAGAAATTTACGACAACACAAACAGACGATAATGTCTAACTGTCAAAATGGCTCAGCGATTCGCCTCTTTATCGGAGACAGATTTAGTTAAACTAAGCGAATCTAAGGATTCAAAAAACACCAAAGCCGCGACAACACAATCAGTGAAGCTCTTCCGAACTTATCTAGCAGAAAAAGGCCACGATTCTTCTTTTGAAACCTACTCGAGTGGGCTTCTAAACAGTCGACTGCGTTCATTCTACGCCGAGGTTAGACATGCGTCTGGAGAACGATATAAGAGGACAACCATGATTGCAATACGAAGTGGACTTTGCAGGTAATTGCTTTTTCTTAATTATCATATATTTTAATGTCAATATAAAAAAATGCAATATTTTAACTTTCGTCCCCAGACCATTTCGAACCAAGCAGAATTAGCGAATTTTGCATGCATTTATTGTCATGATTGACATGAAATATTAGTAGGGTCCCAGTGACACATGACTGCTAGAGTTTTTTATTTTGTCTACATGCCCATAGAGATTTTCTGTAGCTATATAGACTACTGAGGAAATTGACAGTTTTACATTGTTTTGATCTAAAGGCGAAATATCTTAATATTTTGAGTGTTTTTCAGATCTTGTTGATTTTATAAATAAGGATACCAATTTCTTTTTCAGGTACTTGAGTCAATCTACCAACATTGACATAAC
>Ga0224511_10004327_pt1 | contig 10685 bp, 5 predicted proteins | sample SF_May12_sed_USG_2_FD_169988 | JGI IMG/M metagenome (GOLD analysis project Ga0224511, IMG submission 169988) | Sediment microbial communities from San Francisco Bay, California, United States - SF_May12_sed_USGS_8_1 | ecosystem: Environmental > Aquatic > Marine > Sediment | place: USA... | reverse complement strand
ACATCATTGTGTAGTCATATTTTTCTGGTCCTCAGGGATCATGGAGTGTACATGTATGTTGTTTACATTTGAAAATGGAGTTCTGCTCATGCGCTAGGGGCGTCAGTGGTGTGGCATCATTCATTACTACTGATGAACAGCTTCAATAAAACCGAGGCTGCTGTTTTCTCGTGCAGGCTATGCTTCCAGGGCTTTCCCTTTCATCAGTTTAATTATAAACATTTTATTAAAAAACACACACAGTTTAATACGTTTATTGTGGTCAAATATGTATTGAAATAACGGTCGCAGTTTTGTGAATTTCAAAAATAGGGTAATTTTAAAAAACAGTTTTTTTCTAAGAAGTTAAATTATGTATTCGTTCAGAAATATCAGTAAAGCCTCCTACCTGTGCTGATTAAGATATTTTGATAAAAATGATATGAATCCAATAATATCCATGGAAGATATTAACAAAACATACAGAGGGCGTAAACAATTAGGGTCAGTGTAGTATCGATATAAAACATTATTCTCCTAACTTCGACACACCTTTGACAAAACACATTTATTCCGCGCCGTTTACGTGTTGACTGCAACTTTATATACAATATGTTATATATTACAAGAAAAGAACACAACTAGGCATTTTCATATGGACTGATAAGAAATTGGCTGTATGGCATGGGCAAAACTGTATGGTTCATAACACGGACTAAATTCATATTGTAAACATGCAAAACTTTTGATTAAAAAGTTCAAGCACCATGTATTTTAAACACTTAAAAAGCTGTATAAAATGGCGACATTTTCAACAGCAATTTTTAACATTATGACGAACACATCAAAGATGTCAATTATCAATTATGAATTCACTCTTCAAGTTCATTAGCTGTTTTTCTTTCTCAAACATGTTTTTTCTTTCCTATCGATTTTGACTGGCAACTGATGGACTTAAAATGGTGGAAAGCTTTCTATGCCAGTAAAATAATTTAATTAAAAATGGAATCAGTATTCTGTCTATTATATCAAAATTTGTTACATATACATGTAGAATGATAGCTTCTTGTTGTGCCGTTCTGGTATGGGCCTTTCTGGAATGGGTCTTGTTGGTAAGGGCCTTTCTGGTATTGGGCCGTTCTGGTATGGGCCTTTCTGGTATTGGGCCGTTCTGGTATTGGGCCTTTCTGACCCTGATTTAAAAGACGGAATGACTTTAGGTACGTTGATATGGCGAGGTCTGCATGGCTCACCCAGCGTTATATGGTTAGGGTTAAGGGTTAAGGGTCAGGGTTAGGATTAGGGTTTAGGGGTTAGGGTTAGGGTTGAGGTTATGGTTTCCCATGCAGGCTATGCTTCCTGGGGACATTTAATTTCCCCCCCCCCCTTTGATATAAAACTCAAGAAAAACCTTTGAATCATCCCTACTTTTGCCTAACTTGCGGAAGTCCGTTTTGTTGCCAATGTTTAGGAATTTCTACAAACCGGGCTAGATATAGGTAGTATATATATATTGATCAAAATTTGCTTAAATAGTGTATCTGCTAGGACGGCGCATGATGAAAAAAAATGGTAATAAAAGGTAGCTGCGATCTCAGAGATAATTAAATTATCAAAAAAAGTAAATAAAACCATTAAAACCACAAAAGCACAGTTAAGGCATAAGCATGGAAATAATCTTAAGCATCCAAAAAGCTACATTATTGCGTAATAAAGCATAAACGTTAGGTACCATTGGCTAGTTTTTAAGAAAAGTGTGCACAAACCAGGACGATTTCCAATAAACCATTCAATATGAGGGGAAATCATATTCTTGTCCATGGGACAGAAAAAGGATTAACCTCAGTTTTCATGCATGTTTCAACCTTTTAAATATGTTGTCATAATATTTTTAAGAGTCAGGACTCTCAGTGAATTTAATTATCTTAAGAGTAAGATCTTTGGGAAAGATCAACGCGCAATATCAGGTCTGGCGTTATCAGATGCTAATTCTCAGTGATCGCCGGTTTAACATTGTTCGGATTATGCCTACTCGTATTTTAGCGGTTATACCCTGCAACGCTATGGTTGTGGTCCCGGTTAGCCCCGTCATCTAAACCGAGACGCATTAGAGTTGTATAATGGGACCGTACACAAAATCTGTTTTAGATGCTATTGATGTCACGGTTGTCAGATTTCAAAACTCTGCATTAAGGCTTTGGGAATTTAGATATATAAGTGTTCACATTATGATTTCTTATATGAATATACATGTCTTTTTATACTTCTGTTAGCTGTAAATAGTGTAATTCAAATTAAGTTTCTAGTTCTAAATCTACCGAAGGCCAGACAAAAAATTGTGACGCCCCTGTGTCTAGGCCAAGTACCCCAAAACTTACACTAGAAAAAATACTTTTGAAAATAAAACATTTTGTAATTTCTTCAAGTGACTGGAAGGCGATTGGTTTCACGCATTACTGCATGTGTTAATATTAGTTGCCCTTGTGGCCAAACACGCATTGGTTTGAGGTGTCCGAGGTAGGTTTTGGTTATCATACTATTGATGTTCATTAAAATGTTGCTTTCCTTTTGCAATACAATTTTATAAAGCACACTTAACATACTGTAACTTCTGTAAAAGGTTATTAGGGTATCAAGATACAGCCATAAATCTAGCATCCTTATAGAGCTTTGTGAGAGAATAAGCCACCCTTCTCTGTTTGAACATGTTTTACATGCATTTGTTTACATACACATAATTTTTTATTATTTCAATTTAAATATGCAACATAATGCCAGAAAACGTAAAACAAAAAACTGTTTTAAAACAAAATAGTCGGCGCTAAGCTTTAGTGAGTAAATAATGAATAAAATATAAAAAGAAAAAAGTGAAATATTTTCACTGGAGCGGTCTCGACCTCATGCCGAGCGGCCTCTGATAATTGCGAGTCTTAACCACTGCGCTAAGCTGTCAGATAACGTTCTGGTATGTCTTCGATGTATTTAAAGGCCAGTAAACTTAGTAATATCACGTGACACATATCATTGATATCAACGTTTTTCATTGGTCAGTGTTCTATGTAACCCCTGTGTCAAACGCGAGCCTAGACAGCTGCGCCAAAAAAGATTATTGGATTCGACAAAACTAATCCTTCTTCAAAAAATTAAGACAAGGGCGTATTATGTCTGGGAATTTTTAATTTGGTAGCTTTAACCAATGCAGTAATTGCATGACGACTGAGAGAGTAGTCAACACATACTTGCGATATATTCTTTATATCAGCATTTTGTAATAATTTTATGCATACAGAAGGCGTATATCAATCAAATTCTACTCTGTTTAGAGCATCTAAATGTGGTCTCCAATTTCCTTAAATATTGCATTCAAAATAAACAATAATTAAATCGGTTTTTGTAAAAAGTCGCCCCGTACTACATCATTGTGTAGTTATATTTTGCTGGTCCTCAGGGGTCAAAAAGTGTACATGTATGTTGTTTACATTGGAAAATGGAGTTCTGCTCATGCGCTAGGGGCGTCAGTGTTGTGGCATCATTCATTACTACTGATGAACAGCTTCAATAAAACCGAGGCTGCTGTTTTCTCGTGCTGACAATGCTTCCTGAGGGCTATCCCTTTCATCAGTTTATTTTCACTGATAATTGATATAATCAAGTCACAGTTTGTAATACCTAGGTTATAACTAATATTTTCCTGTAAACAAATCATTTCTATACATATTAATAAAATTACATACGAACGTAAAAAGAAAGCACACAAAACCAATGTATTTACAAAAAATATCAATAACACCCACAGATGGTATAATTTTAATGCAACACTACACTGGTCAGTTTGTACAATTGTATTCCATATTCTTAAAACCAAACGCTGCGTGTTTATCCTCCATAATATTTTCTGTGTCATTCTTCATTTGCCAAGTACTTCGGTCTGAAAATTAAAAATTAAACAACATTATAAGTGTCTGTATACATCACGTAATTTATTTACTATCAAGTATTAAGTGACGTCATTTGGCAATAATATACAATTTTTCGTTTTCGGTCCATAAGATTTTAAGAGGTCAGCAAAACTAAATATATACCTCCCAGACAGTCTATAATTATTATATCGTATACCCTTGAACCTTTTACTTAATGACAAAAATATATGTTTTCTAAATGTCTGTTGCGTCATAATGTTGTAAGAGTTTTTGTGTCGTCCCTTGTGCTAGTTTTTGTACGGGCCATTTTGTCATGGTGCCCTTAAACATTACATATCTACATTGTTTGCAACATTCTTTGTTTGAACATCTCTTCAATTTATATTAATATTAATGCTCATTGTTGAGGCTAGTAGATCTATTCATTCAATCATTTAATTTGTTTAAATAGAAAGAAATGTAATTGTTTTTCCTTTTGCCCTTTTTAATCTACTGCTAAATATAATAAATGTTAAAATAGCCATCATTTAATTCAAGTTCAACTAAGTTAAAAAATGTACAGCTTTTTACTTAAAAGAAGAGCACCTAAGACAATTTTTTCAATTCAGTTTTATTGTTAAGTGCTCCATACAGTGTCATACAGTACGGAATGAGTTTCTTTTGTTTACATTATCATGATTTTGCTGGATTAATTAATACAAATTTAAATCTGGTTTTCAGAGTTTGTTGAGCTTTCTTAAAGATATGGAAGAGCTTAAGTTGAACTATTTAATATGATTGCACATCAAATAGTTAATGATTGGATGTATGGTTGTCTAAATTCACGAAAAGATTGAGAAACAGAAGCAGAATAACCAGTGTCGGACTTCTCACTGAATCTAAGATGTTTATTTGTTTATTCTTTAATCTCATAATTAGAAGCGTAAACTATGAACAATTTGGCTGCTGTTTGAGATGTAAAACTAGATATCAAGGAAATACTTCAAAGAAAGGTTTGTCCAGTCTTATATTATTCTAAAACGAGGCCCCATGTGTTTATCACTTTTATCGGAGGTGTATATCACTTTTCCAATCACCAATCAAAATGCTGCATTTATAATTGGTATACGATTTTCAATTGGCTCATGGTAATATCACAGTGTTTACAACATTTTTTCTTTGAACATCTCTTCAATTTATATGTATTTATAAACACATCCTAAAGTGCAAATATTACTATGCGGATAAATATAACACCTACAATGTTTATTCTGACTTTTGATCAAAAGGGTAAAACAATACACGGATCGCAAATATATATTAACATGCTTAAATGGTTAAAGTTATCCAAATATCCAGGCAATTATAAAAGTGAACAACACATACAGAATAGAAGAATAGAAGAAAAACCTTACATCTCGCATATCGCACTATACAGGGCATCGCATGGCTCATCTGCCCAGTTGTAACCATAGTACTCCCACATCACCACGCAGTTGTCGTCCGTGCCTCCGTTTGGATCTTCACTACCCCAGGCCAAGTAATTTACCTTTACTTCTGTAGGGAAAAGTGTCCATTCGCCTTCCTTGACCTTGTCTGTGAGGCCAATCCAGTGGGACGGTGCTAAAATTTTAATAATCGTTTCTATAGTTTAAATAGTGGTTAAATAGTTGTACTGTGTTTAAAATAAAACTAACACATGTCCGTAAAATGCGCAAAATATAAAAACTGCAATATTTGTATATAAACAGTGGTGTATCTACTATATCAGATAAACAAAGAATGACATTCAAGACGATTTAGTTCGTGAATACCGCACAAAAACTAGTTTAACATAACTTGCGATTTATAACATTATTGTAAGTTATGATCGACAACATTTCCGAGCTACTGTAATATTCCAGGGGCATTAACGAAGTAGTGGCAATAGTGGCAATAGTGGTGGGTTTTCGCTTTACGTGTAATATACTTGAAATGACAAGTAGAATCCCTCGAAGTCCTCTCTGTTTATCTAAACACATTTTTCCAAGTGAAAATCAACCAATCGCAAAATATTTTACTGAACATCCCTTTTAGTATAGTGTTTATACACTGATACAGTGCGCTGCCTAAGCAGTGCTTTTTTCAAACTACCGTCCTCTCATATATCCATATATGTGTTTCAACCAAACGTCACATGTTTAGCTCGGCTTAAATAAGCACAACAATGTTCGTCACCTGTAACAATCTCTCGCAATCGCTTTTGTCTTTGTCCTGGAATCTTGTCAATAAGTCCGATGCAATTTCAAAACGTTGGCAGTTTTGCTATCAGTCCGTTAATGTGGTACCAAGTGCGCACATACCTTCAGTAAAATAACAATTACCGACGACGAATTTAAGCCTGATATTCCGTGTACCCTGCATCTTCTTCAACTATACCCTTTACAGTAGCGATGTAACGTTCTGACGCAGTAGACGGCTCCCTGTCATTACGCCGTTCATCTTCGACGCGATTTCTGTCATTCTTAAAATGTAAAACCCATCTAGCAACCGTGCGACATGGAAGGCTGTTATATAAACTAAGGACTGCCCTTTCCTATAATAGCAATGTTGCCACTACTTCTTATATGCCCCTCGTATATTTTGTTTAACAAATACATTTAACGCATACAACCGATGAGCAAACCTGCTAAAGGCCGGAGAATGCCTTGTAAAAATGCGTGTTCTTCTTCGGTCTCAACGTTGACGAGACTCGACCCATTTGAAACACACATGCCCTAAAATAGTAGCATACTGAACCTTAAGCATGATATAACATTGCGTTTAATGTGAATAAATGTTTAAATAGTTCTGAAAGTTCATTTCAGCTTCAGTTCTTTATTTACACAGACGTCGTTGTATGACAACATAACCAAATATCCAACAACTGATCATCCCTCGTATACTAATTAATACTTGCATTAATACTTGTACAAATGGTGGAAATATCTGCTATAAAAGGGAATTCCTCAGGAAGCATAACTTGAATGGGTAGATTATCATCATCGGTTTTATTGTAGATGTTCATCGATGGTTATGAAAAATGCTACACCACTGACTCCAACTAATGCATGAGCGGAACACGTCAACCCAAACAAATAAAAACAAATTATATTCCATGACCCCAGAGGTCCAGAAAAATAACTACCCAACAAACAACAAACTGACAAACCTGTGCTTCGTCAAAGGTTTGTGCGATCGTTCCTAACATGTAGCATGTATTGTTGAATATCCATTCTCCTGGACACCAGGTAGGCTTGACTTAACCAAAAATAAAATTTGCAATTACTTTGAGCTATTTACTCAGCACACAACACACCTATTTGTAGATTCACACATCTAATTATGTAATTATGTATGCCTAAGTTCAATACTTTACACGCCCCTCACAATAATAAACATTTTAATATACCAATGACACACGGACTTGGAGACGGTTTCCATGTTCCGTCCGCTGTACATGTCACCACAGTTGTGTCCGGTACAAACCCGGCGTCACAAACGAGAGCAGCGGAGGAGCCGACAGTCGAAACGTTGCTAAGTAACCGGCGACCAACGGGGACGTCGATTGGTTTGCACTCTGAAATGTACGACATCACTGCTACTCTACTAAAATAAATTTGGTTTTATTTTCATCAACCAACTCTAGCCAAACCAGCGATTGGTGCGTCGTTGAGTTGCATTCAAGCAGTGTTAGACCCTATAAGTCACAAGACGTATATGTTACACGTGTGTGACATATTAACCACGAATTAATCACACATGTCTTCATGTGACATATACCTGTCATCAGTTTAATATACGTTTGTGCAAATTAGCGATAAATGTCTGACCGTTTATATCACACATTTCATACATCGTACCTATGCATAATGATTAAAGAATAACTATGTGTTACGAACCATACTTTTATATACTTATAAATGTAGAAATACGACAATGCCTTACAGGTTTTAGAATAAGCTCAAACATATTGCAAATAGAAATGGGCCAGTACAAAAACTACTTAAAGAAAAAAGATTATGTGAGTTGTGTTTGTCTGGTGATGTTGAGGACAAAATGTGTGACATTTTGTAAAATATATGAAAACAAAAGACAAGTTTTTTATGATTCAATTATTTCTTAATAAAATTTTTGCAACACTTAACTTAATGACAAAAATTAAAATGTAATTCCAGCACTAGTTAAATGTTTTTTTTAATATTTTAAATAATTGGACTTATACACGCAGTTTTTATGTTTTACACATTTTTGATAAGCGACAAATACGTTTGGTAGAAAAACTTATTTCAACCAAATATGTCACATTATATGTCCTGTATGCGGCTGAAAGAGTCTGATGTTTGCGACCGAATATATCACAGGTGTCACGTATTCGACCAAATATATCACCACGTGTGACATATACAGTCTAACAAAGCAGTATCCATTAAATTAAAACTGTTTATCGATGGTAATGAAATATGACACGCCATACACGTACCTAGAGCATAGGCGAGACCTGTTGTTAAACCAATTCGCCATACAATTTTTAATTTAGATGGCAATGACATATAATAAAAATGGTAATACTATATTAATAATTACCACACGGGCTCTGATGAGGACTCCAGGTTCCGTTTGCTGTACAAGTTACCACAGTCGTGTCCGGAACAAACCCGGCGTCACAAACGAGAGCAGCGGAGGAGCCGACGGTCGTAACGTTGCCAAGTAGCCGACGACCAACGGGTACGTCGATTGGCTTACACTCTGAATTGTACGTCATTATTGCAACAATACTCAAATAAATAATATGTACGTACTATCCATCGAACATGTGTGATGGTTAATTTATCACATTTATAACAATTTCAGCCTATGTAATTTATCAAAAACGACAATATTACAAATGTTGATTTTTATGTGATGAATACATTTTATCATATTATAATATATATATAATATATATATTATATTATTGTTGATAGGCTTTTTACAGGACTGTGTTCAATAGGTGACGCAGCCTCAACCCTAGTCAGTTCATGGGCAGTGAACACTAGCGGATCCAGTGGGCGCACCTGGCGCCCCCACCCCCTCTTAACGGACCTATGCTTATCCCAAACGCTAAATGTCATCATTTTTATTTTAAACCACATAACCACATTTTATTAACAATATTGCCAAATATGCTCAAAATAAATAACTTATACTTTAACCGTCAAAATTTTCAATGATAACCTACCTCCCCCCCCCCCTTGACAAGGTCACGCCCACCGTAAAGTTAAATCCTGGATCCGCCACTGGTATATGCTAGATAATATTTATTATCTAGTATTAATGAAACTGTCTTATAGAAGGACAAGTGATCAGAAAAAATCTAAACCCTATGAGGGCCCCACCCCATAGGTACTGTACATTAATCCAGATAAGGCGCGTAAGGAGGTGATTTACTCCCTGAAAACGGTCATTTACGCGCTAGTCGGGATTTCTGAGCGTACATTTACGCGTTAAAAAAATTAATAAAGGGGTAAGATACACTCACAAAAATCCAGCGCGTATATTTCATAGTTTAGTTTCGTTTGCTAATAGAAATCGGTGTACATGGTACAAATTGGCCACATTCATTCTAATCATAACAGGCTATTTTCGTCATTTCGGAAAATAACCGAAGAAGTCGCCGAGGGGTCCCGATAGAGTTCTGTCAACTGCTAAGCCAATCGTCACAACTCGGCCATTTCCGTCATTGCGGAAAATAGCCTTGTAAACAAATCGGGACTCCTCGGTGATTTCTTCAGAATTGACGGAAATGGTCGAATAGTTACGATTGCCTCGAAAACCATAGTAGATACAACCATTTATTTATAGATCCAGTGATTCCGAAGAAATCGCCGAGAGGTCACGATTGCTGCTAAGCGCTTTTTTAGATTATAAACAGCGTGTGCGTAACATTGATGGAATTATGACTTGATGATTCCCATTTTGCGTCGTACTGCTTATCTGTTTTGAAACTGCACATAGGCATGTATAGCTGGCTTGCTTTTTAAAAGAAAAGCGTTTTATTTTTTTTTTATGGACCATTACTATATTCATGAAGCGGACATGTTAACTTGATTAATAGCATACATTGTCCATTTAAATTATGAATTCTATTGAAACAATGTTGTAATATTGTTGGGGGGCACAACATTTTTAGGTTATTGTGAGTGCGCGTTGCTCTCTCACTCTTTTGATTACTTTTAGAATAGTCTACATACTCCAAAGAAAAATTATTATCTAAAGAACTGGAAATAAGTGTTATCTTTATGAGTAAGTTTCTGGAGGTCTGATAAAAATAATAATAATTTTCAAAAATGTATGATATACAAAAACAATAAAAGAATGTGTTTTCTGCACATGCAGAGTCTGATTGTTCATTTGGGGAGTGCATTTACTCCCCGTGTTGGTAAGTAGAGAGTACGTTACCCCCTCACTATTAAAGGAGAGAGTACATTTACTCCCTAGAAATAATAATTATCTGGAGCCCTGGTACTGTAATAGGAAATCCCGAAAGGGCATCCCAAGTGCACTGTTTGGGAATCTCGGACACGCAGGTCTGAGCCTCACATGACACTACATTTTAAACCTGGGCGCGCCGGTCTGGGGCACCTATGGCACTACATTTTGAACCTGGGCGCGCCAGTCTGGGGCACCTATGGCACTACATTTTTAACCTGGGCGCGCCGGTCTGGGGCACCCACAGCACTACATTTTTAACCTGGGCGCGCTGGTCTGGGCCTCCCATGGCACTACATTTTTAACCTGGGCGCGCTG
>Ga0224511_10004326_pt1 | contig 10685 bp, 7 predicted proteins | sample SF_May12_sed_USG_2_FD_169988 | JGI IMG/M metagenome (GOLD analysis project Ga0224511, IMG submission 169988) | Sediment microbial communities from San Francisco Bay, California, United States - SF_May12_sed_USGS_8_1 | ecosystem: Environmental > Aquatic > Marine > Sediment | place: USA... | reverse complement strand
GAGTGTAAACATCAAATGTTGACGCACGACGCACGACGGACGACGCACGACGCACGACGACGGACGACGGACAACCACTGACCACAATAGCTCACCATGAGCACTTCGTGCTCAGGTGAGCTAAAAAAACATAATACAAATGTAGTATTTTATTTGACTCCAAACATGTCCACTTTATATCAAAGTCTTATAATTTGCGTATTTACATGTAATGAGTTACTGCCACACATATGCTCCGGTTTCGTACCCCAGAATCAACATCAACAACAACCTACCACATTAATTTTCATTGTCTGAAGTTTTAACTGGAGAACTGAACATGAACCTTACAATTTGCTCTTTATAATCATCATTATCAGCTAAGCTCTGTAGTGATATAGAATTTCCATAATCCATAGCGTGTTTGTCATCTTGTGTTACCAGTACAATTTAGAAATGAATTCCCTTTAGCCCCTTGCCAAGATAAACACAAAATGCAACATCAAACATTAGTCTGCTAATAGTTTAGTCTTGAAAATAATTATGTCTTTGTAGTTTTTCCTCTCCGGACTGAGATTTTTTGCAAATTGTCATTTGTTATTTGTTATTAAGGAAAGGTTTACTCTGCTGAAATTGTACTGTATTAAGTTTTAAAAGTTATCAGTGGAAAACTGACAAAACAAATAAATCACAAAAATTGGGTTTAGAAACTGTCCTACTTGGAAATGTATTGCATTTTGATGTTCATTTCATCATTATTTCTTTACAGAAATACACAGTTGAATGGTGTGACCTAAACAAATTAGTCTAATATGAATAAATGTTTTGAAAACTAAATTCAACTGTTTTCCTTTGTAATTATCTATAAATATGCTGTTATGTTTCTAATAAAATTAACGAAAAATAGCCACTAATTTCATTTACTGGGTGTATTGTTGATTAAGAGGAAATACTCCCTGTCTGCTGGTATAATGTATGTGCAGTTGTGTAACTATGAAATACGAGAGTCAACATATCGAGGCTAGTTCTTCACCCGTTAGTCCAAGGTAGTATGCTGCACTTAAAAACAAAGCATAAACAAGGAAACAGACTTTCCTGAGCAACATTATATGTATAAGTCAACACATTACAATAAATACATCTTAACTGGATGGTAACACAAACTCCCAAGTCAAATTATCCGAGTGATCTGTAGTTGAAAATGTAGATATTTAGACAGAAATTGCCCAGAAGTGTAGTCAAATATAACCATCAATTTGTGGAAGCTATTGAGTGGAAGTCTGTAATGAAATGTATGTTTATCGGCACTTGACCATTAGAATAATGATTGAGTTAGGTCATTTTATATTACTTTGGATAATTTGATAGAAATGTAATGAGGCTTGCCTACTTAGAAATGCAAACCTTGTATGTTTATGGTAATAGCATTTGGTTAATTTGAGGTAGATAATCGTTGCACATCCTAAAACAGGGGTCCTCAGTGCTAATGTTTTTCATGTTGGGAAAAACTGTGTATTGGAAAGGTATTAGCTCACCTTAGTGCTCCTTAAGTTGTAATATTCCATTTATATTCAATTCGTTTTTAGATTGATTATGAAAAAACTGTAATTCTACCATGACTGCTTTGCCATTCAAATCAAAATAAGAAGAAAGTTCACGGTGGATTATTACCACATATATCACGGTTAGTGAATTGACATCTATTTGATAACAACGTGTTGACAAAATGCTACTGGACAGAAAAAAGTATGGTAGTAGATTCACTACAGTCAATGATGTTTTATAGCAGAATCGAAATAATTTGCATTTGGGCGTATTAGATTGCAGTAATAACCAAAGTCTTGGAGTTCCGATACATAGGCATTCAACTACAAGGGCGTTAGCATCATACAACGCTAACTCGCAAATTATATTTTAAGTATATGATATTGCTATTACAGAGCAATAAACAATGAGTTGTTGGACACCTACCAGCTCAAGTCGCTTGACGGAGTTCTCGAAGCCTCCATCCGGGAAGTCTCCATCGTTAAAGACACGAAAGGGAAACTAATGTTGAAAATGGCTGATGGTTCTGAAGACGATGCAGAAGATGACTTTGATAACTTTGCTATACGAGAGCCGTATGACCGAATCATCCGATGCCTTGGTTTCACTTTTGATAGAGATATTTTTAATGAGTATGTTGAAAAGAGTCCCTTTCTATGTTCAATTGGACAAAGAGATTTATTGTTTTTATACTTGTTGAAAGACAAATTTCTGTGAACAAATATTCGCAGTTTGTAAACAAATTTGATATACTAATATGTTATTTCTTCTTTGTAACTCAAATGTAGACTTATTGCTGTTACTATTCTAACATACAAACTGTCTTCCTAACTTTTGAAAATGATTCAGACAAAATGTCTTTCCTACCCTATTCCAGGTCTATGAAAATCTCGAGCCCAAAGGGGCGAGCTAAGAAGTATCCGTCCATCCGTTACAACTATGAGTCCTCCGACCATCCCGGCATGTTTGTCGCGGGAACAGCTTCCCATTCTCTCGACTTCCGAATGTCTGCTGGGGGATTTATACATGGCTTCCGATATTCAGGTGGGTCATGGATTTATGCTAGGGCAACTCTAGTGATTCAAATAAATGTTTATTATTTAGAAGGTTACAGCTAAGACTCCTAAATATAAAATTCTTTTCCGGAAAGTTTGCAAGAATCTAGTAGTAATTTTGTTAATAATTTTAGGCTTACAAAAATTAGTTTATTCAACACAATAAGAACTTTATATGTCTTTCAACTATAAGACATGAAAACTCACTTTGATTGAAGAGCAATCCTTCATTTTATCTTTTTCCTCCCTGCAGCTCGTGCCTTATTCCGATTGTTAGAGTGGCGTTACCATGGCAACCCCTGGCCCTCGACGACCGGGCGACACTCCCAGTTGCTCAACCACATCCTTAAGCGCATCAACGAGGCTTCCGGCATCTACCAGATGTTCTCTGTGCTCGGAGATATCATCATTCTGAGGTTTCACACTTCACACCAGATTAAAATATTGATAACAATCTTAAAAGATATGTAAAGTAGAATGTAATTATGTTTTGCCAATTAAATGCAAATTAAAGGTGCTTGATTGGTTGATTTTCTGGTCTAGAATCTTTTTTAAACATTGCATAACACATTAATTTGATGCCTATCACATTACCTAGCCTTGGACATGAATCTGTAACTGTATTTAGGTAATAATGTAGTGATTATCAAGCTAAAACAACTCAATTTACTAGTACTTAACCTTGATCAATGATTAATTTAGGATATATATGTTCAGTATGTCTCCTTTGCAGTATTGTCTACATAATACAGATTCTAACATGAGCAAATTGTTTTCTATATAAACATAGAAGAAACCAAAATGTGCTTAAATACTCAATAAAGCACGTCCTAGTGTGTAACCGAACTATTAACGCTCTTCCGATTTACTCCCCAAAATGTAACAAGTAAACAAAAACTTACCTTTTATAATTAAAATTCCAGTCCAATATTTAAATTTGCATAAATGGGTTTATGGTAATATTTTAAAAACAACAAGTTTAAAAATAAAACCATGCTGGGATAATCTGTATTTCGTAGAAATGGTTCAATACCACCATTCGATATCAAAAATGAGTGTTCATCAGTTTAATTCTGTTTTCTGGCCGCTATAAGTACGTTTTAACTATATTTGAACAATGGACAGTTCCACAGCTGTCAATCATGATCATTTATAACAATACATGGTCAATTTTAATCCAGTGGATTAGGGATATTTTCAGGTGACAATCTAACCTAGTTTATACAATAGAAAGCGTACTTCCTGTTTGTGATAAACCTTATCACATGAACAATAAATTGCAGCAAATGTGGGCGGAGATTGAAAATTTATGGAACCATCTATTCATCTCCACTTCCGTTAAGATTTCTATCCAATAAAATCGACTTTGCACCATATTTTCCCCTTAAACCACCGAAAAACGTTTTGAAAATTTTTCAGAAAAAAAATTGATCAGCTGCATCATGATTACTTCCGGTAGTTCTAAGTAAAATGATATCACAGTGCCACTCATACCATTAGAAATTGCAAAACTTGTTTGTTTCACAATAGTTGTGACTCTTTTTGAACTTGAAACTACTTTAAGAAAAACTTAATTGTGATTAAACTGTACTTAAACGGAGTAAAAATACAAAACAATAAAAGTGGACGTCATGTATTAAAAAGTATGAAGTTCATTCGGGGAGGAAATAAGAATAGCCTCAAATTCGCAAATGTGCCATAACTGCTGATATAGCAAGTAAAATCAAAATCTTTTTTCCTAATTGACACATATGCTAGCATTAGCCATAAACTTATATCATGCAAGAACATGGGTTTATATCTTGGTGTCCTTTGTTTTAAAGAGTCTATTTATGCACATATTGATCTACATATTTCTATGTCTGTGGTCTGTTTTGGTCCAGAAATGATACCTACACCTACCTGGAGGACTTCCCCATCAACTTGATAGCTCAACTGTATGAACGGTCCGGTCATCAGGCAAACCGGATTATCGTGCTCAATCTCCAGTACGGGAAGGGATTCTCCGGTCCGGGAAACGACATTTTCCGGCACGATCGGGCGACGGGCGACCCCTCTGAGGCCCACCAGTCCAACTTTCTCCATCCGGCATTTTACTACTATGCAAATTTGCCCACAGGTAGATACATAGTTATGTTCTCAATATTGACCGTTGTAAAATAAACCATTTCAGATTTGTCTTATTTGCTGAATAAATTCTGCCAAGGCTTAAATTACATGATTAGTTTGATACTTAATTACTCTGCAGTGTCTTAATTGATGTATCGGCAGCCGGTTTGTCGGACAATCTGAAATGACATTTGGTCCAACAAAAGCTGGAGATAGTGTTACGTCATAACGCACGTCATTTTGACCAACCAGAACTGATCAATTTTTTGTATATCATTGACCATGTTAATTACTGTATAGACATAACGCTTGAAATGACGTCCTATGCTTTGACAAAATTAATTCGGGACAGCACGTGACGTTAAACAGTGCATGTGCGCTTAGCCAGCGATACACAAAAGATTCAGCCTTCTGATTGGCCCAAAACGTAATTGCATAAATACTCGCCTTATCTTGAACTAAACGTATGTTCAGAAGGCCGACAAACGGGCTGTTGATATGTCAATTGTTTAACCAAGGTTGGACAATGTGAAGAATACAAGAACCTTGTTCGAATTTCCGAAGTTAATGTCAATTTTTGTGATTATTAAAGTCAACACCAGTAAAAAAGGTCCTCAGGTCTGTAACATGGAAGTTTGGAATTTAAAATAACATGCAGCAAGTGTTAATCTGTGTGAGATGGTGGGTTGTTTGCAGGAACCATGTTTTACCTCCAAAGACTATTTCAAATGTAGAGGTCAAATGTCAATAGACTTAAAACATTAACTTCACTGCCATAGACTTGTTGTAGTGACAGCATCATAAAAATCACCATGTCAGTGGAAATGGAAGATTTTTCAATGTTTATGATTTCCATTTGTATCTTAGTTTTGTGACAATTTATTTGACATTTTTAAAGGCAATACCATCTTTGATCTTTGTGGTTTTGAAGCATTCTGTTAGGCACCCATACTCTGTTATTCAGTTGTCTGGGAAATGCATCAGTATTTCATCAATTGTCTTTCATTGACTTTGGTAGTATCATTTGAGAAATTTTGAGAACATGTCAATGTTTAATGTCACAGTATGTCTCATTGGTTTCCGTTTATATACTTGTAATGATATTTGCTTTAGTAGTAAGTGAAATGTTTAAACACATCATGATATAAAATTGGATTACATCTTCATACATATTTTTTTATTAGTGCAAATGTTTCTTTTGTGATAAGATTAATGTAATTATCTGAAGAAATTTTGTGTTTAAGTTTGTAAACGTTCAAGAATATTTAAATGTTTTATAAGATCTTATAATAAAGCCTGCTGTCGATGTATATTGCAGCTGTTTATAATTGATTATAAACTTGATCTTGAATGTGGTTGATGAATTGGTTAGAGATGCATAAAATACTGACTCTAATGGGGTTTCAGAAGATATGTTAGTTTCTTAATGGGATGTTGTTGTATGCTACTAATTGGCTTGATTAATTTATAGTACTGTAAGGTGTCTATTAACTTCATTGTCAATTTCTATTTTGTTAGAAAAAAATAATTGTAAAGACAATTGTTACTTGTTTGTTGAAAACAGGGGTATTAATAATAGGATTTTTAAACTTTAAGTAATGGTTAAGGATGGCACATGTATTTCTGAAGACAGACAATCAAATAACCATTGTCATGCCCCTCCTAATATTGATGTATAGGGTGTGGAACATCATCAGTAGCATATCAAGAGCTGTGACATGGAAATCAGTTGTCTAATATTGCTTCATAAGTGAGGGAATGTGGTCTTTACTGGCATAATTATCCAGTGGGTGTTTTATAGCCAGCATTATTGAAGTGATTATCCAGAAAAGCATTCGTCTATCCTTTTATGGAAATACAATGTTTTGTGTGTTGATTTTTGACAGTAAGGATTCTGTATTTTTTTTTAATTTAAAACATATAACGTTGTAGCTAATGTCATGATTTAGTGACATTTAAAAACGACTATATAGATTTCTACTTCTAATTTATATATTTTGAATGACATGCATGAAGTTGCTGTTGTTTAACATTATAATATTTATAGTGTATTTTTCTTGCAAGGTCTGTTAACTAAGATAAGTAACAGTTTTAGAGTTTGTTCTTCCCAGAGTCTGATTCATGCTTCTGGAAATGGCAACGACTTTAAGACCATGTTGTGGCCTTATAATTCATCAGTACTGACACTGTGTTGAAATCATGCAATATAAAAACTAATTTGCAGTGGAATTCAGTTTTTGTTGCAAAATTCGATGAGCTGAAAGAAACTTTAATTTAATTCTTATTGGTGTGTTTTGTTGTTTGCAAATCAAATTCTAATTGTTAGTTTGCTTTTTGTTGTTGAGAAGGTAATCAAGTTGAAAACTTCAGAGTGAAATTTCTAGATACAATGTAGCTACAGATACAATGAGAAGAGTGGTTATATTCTTCAAAGTACATCAATAGTTTTTTGTGTAACATACGAATGCTCATGTACTATAATATTTTTATTACGTGCAAATAACTATATAAACATGATTAATATAACAATGGCACATAGAACATAAGATGATAATAATAAATTCTAACAACATTAGGAACATGTATAGAAATTGATATTTGAACTGCCAAAACCGCAAAATCCATTATTCCTTTGCAAGTTAAGTGTTATCTTTGTTTGAAAACTGTTTACTCCCCCTGATATTAGGGTAATGAGTTTGTCTGTTGGCTAAGTGAAACATCAGCGTCCAAGACAGTCTGGCCGATAACTAATAACAAGACGATTCCTTCTTAATGTAGATTAAATTTCGTAGCCAATAATTATGGAAATGAAATAGACATTGACTGTGTTGAATAATGAAGTCCAGCCTTTCTGCTTAGTAGAGATTGTTGTTACTAAACAAGTTTACAGAACTTTGCAAACTGTTGTTTTTATGCTACTGTCCTCCGTTTGCAGAGACCCAGATGAAACTGAAACCCAGCACGGAGCACCTGCCGCGGCCAGACAGTCTGCACCACATCGTCGAGGATTTCCTCACCACGTGGGACGCCCCACAATCCCACATCCTGCCGCTACGACGCTTCCTCGAGAACACTCTCAATGAAGACATGCGCAACTTCTTTGCCGATGATTGCCTTGAGATGGCGCTGACACACACGGACGTACCACATGTGTGTCGAGAATTCTACCTGCAAGGTGCGGGCTTCACAGGCTCTGGTTTGTTTCAGCAGTACAGGGTCTAGGGAAGTTGATGTGGGGTTCCTGTGAACTGGTTTGTCTGAAACTACCAATGGCAGAGATTGTGTGATATTCGTCAGCCAAGACAGTCCGACCATGCCCTTGTTTTAAAGTATCATGTTTTTTCTGTTTTAAAATCAAAGGGTTTAATTCTTTTGATGTTCAAGATGTTTTGTTATGTTTTTTTTTGTTTAAAAAAACTGAAATGATTTTTAAAGTAAAATTTTAAGATGTTTTATGTTTGATTTTATATTATTGTTTTATCGAGATGATTGTGAAGTTACAGGCTGCCATGTATTATAATTATTCAATATTTTTATACTGATCCATATTGACAAAACACTTTTTTAGTTTTAATGGTTGATTACTCACAAAGTCACTGAAATTTAGCAGCAAATGCAATCATTGATTTCAATATGTTTGCAATTATTAAAACAATATTTTTTTAATTTAATACAACACTAATGCACATGAGCATAATTTATTAAACTAGCTGCATTTTATATATTTTTCAGATTGAAAAAAGGCTCTGAACTTGTTATTTGCAATAATTCTTTCCCCCCTTCTAATGAGATACGAAAATAACTTGATTTATAACACATGCTGTTTGTAAGTATTTTGGTACAGAACCATGATGCAATTTGCTGTAGTCATTGCTTTTATTTGACAATGTTATTGAACTTTGCTATGTTTAAGTTGCTTTAAAGTGCCTTATCCAGATATGTATTAAAACGTCGGTGTGGGACATACTACATGTAGTTCTGTATCCTATACAAAATATGGCTGAAAGTCCTAAATCATTTTAAATTATTATTATATGTGGATACAGATTCATTCAACTATTCATACTTATTTTGTTCATATTTTTCAAAATTTAATGCATTTTATCCATGATTTTTATGCAGTTCTTGTTCAGTTCATCAAAAATTTGACTATATCTAGCCCATTTGGGGTGATTTCATTACTTCTTTTTCATAGAATTGTATGCAATGCATATTTACACATTTTAACATATTTCATTTTTCATTCACCCGTATATACTAGTTACATTGACTTTACATTAACAGAAAGGTCGCATACTTAAACAACTGATTGTTTTTGTTATTGTTCAATACCATTTTGTTTCTGTATGTTTTTATCTTCTTTTAGATGTATACACCCATTATTATCTCTCTTCTTGTGCTGTGCTTTTCTTTGAATGTCCAGCTTCTTGGGTGTTCTTGATTATTCAGTGATTTTCCTTTTTGATCACATTTTACGATGCAAATGTTCTGAAATATGTAAAACTTCATCAAAGAATAACAAAGGAGATGATGTTATGTGATGATGCTTCCAAGACAATGCTTAAATGATAAGGGAAATTATGTATGTTATAATATGCTAATGAAAGAAATATGTTGGTTTTACTTCATTGTATGGATCAAAACATACTTGCTAATGATTAGCTACTTCAATTTGTATTACAATGTTTTAAAAATAATTTGCATAATTAACATAGCTCATCTTGCATCAAATTTGTTAAGTTTTCTCATATTTATTTTTGTACAGAAATAAAGGTAAAAGGACTTGATTTGTTCTTTTGTTTAATATTATAATTTAAATGTCACACAATTTTTATTTGGATTTTTGAATTTAGTTTAACAGATGTTTCAGTACGCCATTTTCAAAATAACATTAAATCAAAACAACGGACGTGACCGTTAAAATTACAAAAAAAATGTAACTTGTCAAAATAAATGTGAGAGTTATATATAGATGTCCACAAGACTTGGTTTATAGAAAATTATTAAGTTAAAATGTAACAGCAATGGAGATTTATGGGATAGCCAAGTAGATCTTAATCGAAATAGGGGCATCACTTGGTTAAAATATAAGTGAGAGTACATTATATAAGTTAACAAACTATGTGAGTGTCCTCAGGCATTGGTGCGTTATACTTTACTACTGGTGTGATTATAAAATGTAACAACAAAGTGGTTTATGCGATATCATATTGTTTACAACGAAGAATTTCTAAATAAAAAGGGCCATACATTGACCAAAATGCATGTCGGAGTCATTAAACGTGTTACATTTCGTCAAGTAATGATGCTTGGCGATTTAATTAATTTTAAATGTATTTTTAGCGATACAAGTTTATGAAATGCAACACTCCTGCACTTTCTACGAATAATTTCATTCTTTCTGTAGAACAGCACGGGTACACTTAAAATGAGGGTTAAAGTTATTTAAATTAGTTGTTGCGGTGTCGTTAACACTTTATTAAAAATAAAATTGCATACAGCTTATTGTACAAGGAGTGGATTCACAAACGGATGATGCCACTGGTAAAAGGGTGACAAAAGGCAATTCAGTTTTTACTCTTAGTTGCATCTTTTTACAGTCCAAGTATTAAATGTTTTAAACACAAGCATAAGTATATTACATCCAACTATTATTGTCTTATCTGAATTCGAGTCAAAAGAACAAACAAGTTGTCAGATCAATGTTAAAAAGAAAACAGGGTTACTCACTGGCATGTTTATTGTTTAAGCTAATTAAATACTTTCTGACAAACATGATAAAATTTCCTTTTAAAAGGAATGGCTTGCCATGCTGTGAAGATGAGCCAGGCTCTGCGAAAATCGCCCTCATGTGAAAAAGTAGCACCGTATATGAATATTTTGATACTTAAGATATCTTTTTGTTCTGTATGCCATTGAAAGATACACAAAATTGTATTCAAACAAGCTGAAATGCATTAATTAAGGATAAGACCAAGGATAAATCACTTTCCTTTG
>Ga0224511_10004325_pt1 | contig 10687 bp, 4 predicted proteins | sample SF_May12_sed_USG_2_FD_169988 | JGI IMG/M metagenome (GOLD analysis project Ga0224511, IMG submission 169988) | Sediment microbial communities from San Francisco Bay, California, United States - SF_May12_sed_USGS_8_1 | ecosystem: Environmental > Aquatic > Marine > Sediment | place: USA... | reverse complement strand
TTAAACTCATTTCATTGGTATATAAAATTGTTATTGTTTGAAAATATTGTCATGTGTCACCATTTGATAAGTGTTGCTCGCTATTTATGCTGTGTAGTATATGTGACCGGAAATAGGTTGTAAATTTTGCAGCGATTTAGGTCATGTTTGTTTCGTTGTCCAGCCATGTTATTCCAATGATAAACATTAATAAAATTATGTCTGTTCCGTTTAAAAATGGTTGTTGCTTATGTTTGCAAATACAAAAAAGCATACTTTTGAAATAGATCTTAGCTAAATCTTTATAATCCCTTAAGTGTTTGTACCGGGATACTTTCTAGGCAAATTAACGAATCGCAAACGTACACAATGTTGGCATGTAATACCGGAAGTAATAATGTAAATGCTCGGCATTCTTTTCCCAATCATTTGTCTTGCCAACACATGCACAATTTGTTTTCATTTTACGTTTAAATAATTGCCAAATTTGTCCCCAGTGCACATGAAAATGTCTGCCTGTTTTCATCAGCCCACATCATGATGTACAGAATATAACAATATACAATCCCTGATCCCAGAGAACCAGAAAAGTATAACTACACGATGGTGCAATACAGAAACTTTTTAAGCCACCACACACGCACTAGACACTAGCCGAAGTAAGTCATATTAATCTCAGGAGAACGTATTGAAGAGGCAGAAGTAGTTTATCTCACTTCGAGCCCTATGGCATTATATTGTCCAGCCATCAACTTCGGCTGTGGTTCTAATGCGTTAGTGAGGCTGGCTGCTTGCCTGGTCAAGCAAATGTCGTGGGGCCCTCATGAAGTTTTATTATTTTGCTTAAAAATGTCAAAATATTTGATAAGGTTTTTCACCTGATCATATTAGGAGTAAGTAGAGATTCCTGACACTCTTTCGTCAGCGTCCTCATCGTTGATCACAACCTGGTAAAAATAAAGAAGTTTCATGAAATACATTTTCTCAAAACACATTATTAATACAGCTTTGAAACTACAGTGACCGAGCCTTACCGTACTGTTTGGACGGGTATGTCATCATAGTACATTCCGACACTCGCTCCCATACATAACTCTGCCAACGTGGACCTCGGAATACTTCGTTGTCAGACTGCATTAGCAGGGATTATTTTTTCTTCATTCTAAATTGACAATTCCTAAGGATGATTTATCTTAGCCAGTTAACTCCACAGCAGGATACCATTGAATTTCTGACAATATTTGTCAGTTGTACTAATATGGCATGCTTTTTGTATTCTCGGGAAACGCACTTCTTGACAAAAGCATTGAATCGTCTACGGGACAAGGACTAATTCTGGGTCTTACAAGCGAATGTATTTGCTCCCACTGGGCACGGTTTCGGGATGTAAAGGCGAACAGCCCAATAAGGATAATGCTATGCTAAATAAATACCATATTGCCGAGAACATTTAGACATAGTGCATCAACCCAGATTATGATTTTATTTTAGTATAGACACCGGCAAAATTAGTCTAAAAAGAGTTTCGCATGGACTGTTGTAAATGTCTGTATGCACTGAGCAAATATTAATCAATCCGGCTTTGTTAACGACACATCCCCTAAATGTATCATAAACAATATGCGTGCAGATCTGTTCTCTATCGGGAACGCGGACCCGGCGTCTTGGATTTAGGAGTCATACAAGATGGCGTTGTGTCTTAAAAAATGGCGCATATTCCTACAAAAACGCACGCAGCTCCCAAGTTGCAATGTGTTTTGCTGTATTCAGACAAATAATGTAGGTCTCATACTCAATGTTGTGTAATTGGATGATTTATATGACTGTGTTGGAACCAATTATCTGGCATACTTTACAAAACTGGACACATTGAAATACATATTGGAGTGAAATACCAAATGCGGTTAAAATGACAGTGTAGATTTTGTTTCATAAGAATAAATAAACATTGTAAGGAACTGATATTTTAGCACGCAGACATACTCTCTATAATTTATAATTACATGTTTATCACCATACCTATTTTTGCCATTGTTTACTTCTAAAAACAAGTAATTTTACTCTACTACTTTGTAAACAAATGATAAATACAGCTAATGCTGAACTGTTTACTTATATTTCCTGTCTGTTTTTAATATTGGCGCACCAGTAACTTTAGCAATATGATTTTACTGTTTAGACTCATAAAGATTATTACAGTAAAATATAATTTACTTACCTTGTAAGTTGCTCATTTGACAGTTACCTAATCCATATATGTTCGCCATTTGCATAATGCAATCGCCCGCTTCACATTTTCATTGTACATTGTATATGTTTTTCCTAATAATTCACTTTGAGAGTACATACTTATATTTTTGTGCAGATAATTACACGTAGAATTGATTTTTATCACATATTACATTGTATTGTTTATATGTTAATTACTATTTGACGGTTTTTTAAATCCAAGATGGCGGCCAGCTCCCTACATTCTAAATATTTGTATTGATTACTCGGCTGCACGTTACGTTTGTCCGATTGTTCTGCAGCGTAATTTTATTGGTTAGTTTAGACACACGTACAGGGAGCTTGCCTGATATAATCATTGTCTAGAATTGTGTTATGTGATCATTTGTTTACTAGTATAAATACATGGGATTTAAATTTTCCCGGCACTTCAACTTTACATGAAATCTTAACCTTGACCAGTATTATAGTAAATTTACTACATAGGACTGTTAAGTCCTGTAACGCATCTGATAGAGATATGCGTGCTCAACACGCCCTTTGTTAAGCGCACAAGGTAAACAAGTATAACCACAACCAAGCTAGCCAATGAACCGCTATTATTAGATATATTGATGATATACATGCATTGAACTAAACCATCATCTATCAATGATAATTAATCTACAATAAAGAAGATTGAAACGTTTGCGTGTGCACGTGCTAACTATATAGATGAATAATTATTAACAACAGTATTAGGTTTGTAATACCCAGAAAACGAATTAACCGACCATCCCGACGAACGTCACACTATTTTAATGTTTATACAGTAAAACACTATTCGACAAGACCCGGCCCCACTCAGGAACGTGGTCCTAGCATCAGGAATTAAATAATTCTAATTCAATGACGTGTTGTGTTCCAAACTGTTGCATATTCTTACACTATGGTTGGTATTTTGAGGCATACAAAACACACAATGAGTGTCTGCAAAATACAATAGTGTCCCTTCTTGTGTTCAGACATCCGATGTACGTTACCATGTGTTATGTGATGGGAGGACTTATGTATGTCTATGTTTCAACTAATGTCTGGTGTGTCTTATAAAACGATCAAACACTTAAAGATGCTATGCCTGTATCTTTTAGGTCAGAATTGTTTACATCTTCATTTTAACCATATTTAAGCAGTGAAACCTACTCCCGTAAATATGAGAAACTGCCAAATATAGTTATTCATGCAAATAAAAGTATGACAGAAAAAATTAATTTGTTGAAAATGTCTGGCCCGAAAATACGGCTTTGTTTATTTACGTTTTAATGCATTGCGTCGAAACAGTTAAATAGCTAGTTAACAATCGATACTCTCAGGTAACGCATCCGCTTTGGGTGCAAGAGGTCCCGGGTTCAATCCCCAGCTCCGGCAAGGGTTTCTATGTTTGATTTTCTGTTTTGTTGTTGTTGTGTTTTTACTTTTTGTCCATTAACACATTATTTGTCACAAAATTTTACAAATCCTTTTGCAATGTTAATTTATTTAGTATACTTAACATTTTGCAAATTTTGTGACTGATTATAAGGGTAAAAAGATACAGACCTAGCATGTTTAAATTCAATAAGGGGTGAATTGCCGATTTCGATGAGTTTAATATTGTATAATATTTAATAATACAAAAAATAAGAAAAGTAAGAAGATTCGACTCGTTATAATTGTTTTTTTCGGCGTAGCTGTCTAAGCTCGCTTTTGACCCACATTTCTGTATAATGACGTCCGTCTGGGATTTTAGCAATCCGCCGTTGTATTGGATGATTTCATAAGCACTGAAAATGACGTGTGGGGAAACAAGAGAAAATCACGTTTTCGATTGGATGAACCTGATACGCGCGAAAAAATAAAGGCCACACTAATGTAATGCAAGTGTTTTACGAAATTTTGCTTCGTTCGTAGATTAATATTTTGGGGTATTGCTTTATAAAGTGTTTTTTATAATGAAACAATTTACAGTTACGTGTCAAACAAAATATTTTATGGATAAAATTAATTACGTCTGCAGATGTGAACTGGTTTATAGTGAAAAGTCTGACATATTTCCCAATAATTATTAGGTTCGCCTCACTACGTCTAAATTCCGGGGTTTACACTTTACGTCATGAAATAGGTTTGTGCTGTAAAATTTGCAGAAGGTCAGAAGTAACTCTGGAATTTAAGTGAATCTAAGAGGTAAAAAATCCACTATTATAAGTAATGAAATAAATTAAAACCTGGAACAATAAAAACATTTATTTTATGAATAAATTATATGTATTGTTGTCCATGTTTGCGACTACAAGCCCATTTGACTAGTAGAGATTATATAACTTTTGACTTAAAACTCTCATTTAATGTTATTGGCTTGAGCATGTGCTATTTTTTACAAGATAAGACTTGCAAGTTTTTTCTGCCTCGGTTTGTCATTACACAAGTAATGAATCTCCTTAATGGAATTTGAAGACATCACTTACTTTCTAACAATGTTGGCCAAAATAGCTGTCCACTTGACAATATTCATTTTAAGTTTTCTGTCATCTGTGTAAGATTTATGTACAAGTACTTAACCTTGTGTTATATTTTCTTCCTTTTTAATCTGACTCCGTTTGTCTTTTTTAAAGACATTTCTTGTTTATTTTTAAGCAAACACAGTTGCACGTGCAACGTAAAAGTACAGCAAACTTCAAAATTTTGAGGGGATATCTAATTATCTATGATGATGATAATTGTATATACCTATGTATTAAAGTGTCTTGAAAGAGTTGTTTTAAAGCTCTTATCACACACATGTTGAAATTATCATTTTCAGATACAATGTCATCAACGGATAAAAAAACACTACAGTTATATTAATATACATTAAACTAGATTATTGATACGTTTCTCACTCAAAGAATGTATAAAATTGTAATAGCAAATTTATTTTGCAATTTAAACCGTTTCAACACCTTTTTGTAAACATTGTTTTAAAATTAGAATGGCCAATAAACGTGCGGTGTTGTTTCGACTCTAGCAAGGTGCGCGGCGAAAGGAATTTCGTTATATTTTAAACCGGAAAATACTTTCAGGTTCAGAGGACGCGCGGGTTTGTTTCACATTTTTAACGACAACGAGGGATTTTAGTTCAGTGAAATTCATAGAAGTATTCTATTGATAATGATTATCTGTAAAATGCTGCTTTTTATTTTGATTTGTTTTATCTTTGGGAATTCAAATCCACGATTGGTGGGATAGGAACTTGAATGTAAACATGATTTAAAATTCATTAATGGTAAAAGCAACGTTGGAGATTCGTAAAACAATAATTATTGTAGTATAAAACATTGTTTATGCTTTGTTTAGTGCCTGTGTAGCTGTTGTACAATGTCGCCCCGTACTGCATCATTGTGTAGTTATCTTGTTTTGGTCCTCAGAAATCATGGATTGTATGTTGTTAACATTTGAAAATAGAGTTCCGGTGTGGTATCTTTCATTACCACTGATGAACAGCTTCAATAAAACCGAGGCTGTTGTTTTCCCATGCAGGCTATGCTTCCTGAGGGTTTTCCCTTTTCTCAGTTTAATGTTTTGTAATAAACATTGTTTTTTTCACCAATTCAGTAGTTGGTAATAGCTCCAGTAAAGTACCATTAATGATAAATTGCAGCATACCATCTTAAACGATTGTCTACTTCCGTCGCAACAGAACAAGATATCTTATGTGAACATTGCTATACGCCCAAACCTTTACTCCGACATTGTTAGCAAGAGGCGACTGAAGCCATGTATCTATGTATTCTTCTACAGTAATGCCTTCATAAGATCCATGATACAGAGGTCTCGGAAGACGATTGGTATTCTCGATCTAAATGGAAGGCACTTGTGGACACTTGAAAATCATACCAATCTTCCATTAGAGAAGGAAAGGAGTGGGAAATGCGGCAATGGAAAGAAGGCATTGGATATCGTAGTCTCCCTTCTCTTCACTATCGCTATAAAAGCTTACTGGAAATCAGGAGGGCGTTGATGGAACATCCTGTTTTTCCTGTTTTTGATAGGAGCATTTACCATTAAATACATAAATGTTTAGTCTAAGCATTGCAGTTACTTTATTGATAGAAGTATATTAAGTAATCAAAATCAGATGTCACAAAAATAAATTTAGATACACGAAATATAATGACCTACATGTTGTATGTTTATGTATTGGTGACTTGTCCTGTCACATTTGTTAGAGAAACATATTCCTACCGAACAAATATGGCTGTAATAATATATACACAATTTTTGTCAATATGTAAATAGTGATGTTTTAGTGGAACATCTCGTTTTTCCTGTTTTTGATAGGAGCATTTACAAATAAATACATAAATGTTTAGTCTAAGCATTGCAGTTACTTTATTGATAGCAGTATATTAAGTAATCAAAATCAGATGTCACAAAAATAAATTTAGATACACGAAATATAATGACCTACATGTTGTATGTTTATGTATTGGTGACTTGTCCTGTCACATTTGTTAGAGAAACATTCCTATCGAATAAATATGGCTGTAATAATATATACACAATTTTTGTCAATATGTAAATAGTGATGTTTCACTAACTAAATACTTTGTATAGTTCAAGACGAGATACTAGTAATAATACCCATGTCACTTAGCTTGATTAAGAGATGAACGCAACGTCGTAGAATAACTTTACTAAAAGGTGAAACGTAGAGGGCAAAATGATCATATGGCCACATAAATAAGTGCTTGGTTAGGAAATCGAACTAACGACTCCGATATTGACAGACCACCGCTCTTTTCCATTGAGCTTTCGAGTCCTGTCATTATTCCGGTCAGTTACTCAAGTAATGTGCTAGACATGGTAATACTGAAAAGAAGGCAAGGTCTGCAGAGATAAGATTATTCTTCTTGCCTTTAACAGCAACCTTTGATTATGTGTATTCGAGCGATTAGTGGTCATTAATTCCCAGATAATTGGCACAAGAGGCCAAGGATATTGACTTTTTCGGGGAGTGCGACTACAAGCAAGAAGAAACAGCTCTGTTGGTTTTTTTGCAAGCGATTAGCAATATTGAAAAAATATTGCTACTGCCCCAAAGGAATTTGTAGTCAACAAGAAATTATTGCCATCGAATGTGATTGTTACTAATTATGCACAATCAGTTAAGTACACAATGGCGTTACCATTTGCGATCGACAATATTAAATTCAGATGAAATCATCTTAAACCCTTGCTGGAGCAAAGTGACTTGGTTAATTTGCGTATGATTCATAGTACGTTATGTTCCATAAACATGAATTGTACCATTTTTCGTGAGATAGAGCCAGTAAAGAGGCGCTTATAAAGGACTGTTATGAAGCAAAATTCGACAGATAGACATTGCCATTATATTACACGCTGCCTTTTATTAAAGTGTAAAAACGCTACCAAATTATGCCAGTTTGCTATTTAGTGTGATTTAAACCCAAATTGACTTAAACATTAGTTTTCTAACTGCTGTTTAAAGTAAACCATAAACACATAGGTAAACCAATATAGCCGGCAGAGACAGCAGAGACAAATGGTGTTTCATATGGATAACATTGGTTACGGGGCAACGATGCGGGTCAGATTTTACATTTACAGCGAACCATACAACTGTTCGGACGTTCGGACATTCCGCCACAAATATTGTCTTATAACTTAAGAACCAATTAAACGCCCTTTAATGTCGGTCTTTTCTAAGGGTCTGATTTCATTACTTTAAAGAAAGCAAATTCAGACAAAAACGTGAATTAATTTTCGTAATATTAGGCTTATTCTCATAATTTTATATGATGTGACGCGGTTTTAAATGGGAGAACAAAACATACAAAAATCCCCATGAGTTATTTCCCATCGGTGATGCATAGACTTACCAGCATCCAGCAAACAGTTTTAACTAGTTTGCTGTCATGTTCATATGATAGGTACTTCATAGTGACCACTTTTGGCGAGCTAATAATCGAGAGTATCTTCATCGCCATATAATTCTCGTTGGGAGAAAACATCTTATGAATGGGCACAATTTACTGTAATGTTCACTCAAGGCGGTAGTGATCAATTTTTGCCGGCCCAGTAATTCAATTTTTGAAATCAATTAGTCTAACACGACAAAGGCGACCGACCTTTGAACATCAACGTAAAACTTATAAGGCCCAGGAAATAAATAACGGGCCTCAGTCAGTATTGTTGAGGATCATTTTGAAATAAGGTCTATATACTCAGGGATTTCGTTATGTCTGACCAAATATGGGTTAGTTTATAGTTTAAAATACGTTATAGCAAATGACCTCTCACGAAAACATTGTATTAATGAAAAATAGTGCAAAATGAACATGCACAAACTCAAACTATGACAACTTATGTGTCGATGAAGCATATACTTATGAAAGGTTGGATTTCGTCATGTGTGCTATGATTATTATTTACGAAACCGTGTATCAAGAGAGAGAGTTCTGATTAAACAAATATTTTTTTTGTACATGTTCTGATTTTAATCGGACATAATTTCATTAACATCAATGTGCGTCGAACAAAAACAATTAATACGGGAATAATTTGGAAGCTCCATATAGTTCAATACGTCAAACTGTTTTCGTTAATCTCGCACAGGGGTACCACGCCTTTCATCTAACACCTACGCGCTGCTAGAGCAATTTACAGCCCTCAGCAAGATTCTATTATGCCACTAGAAAATGAAAATGGAAAAAGAAAATATCTGATGCGAGTTGAAGAAGCATTTTACTTTAAAGTAGAGGTCCTGCTCTTGCTTTTAGTGGTCGGTTTTATTGCCAAATATTTAAAACCAAATAACTTACTTTATTTACATGAAATAAAAGTAGATTGTCATTATTACTAGTGATCTGAAAAAAAATAGGATGATAAAAGTAAACACGCATTTGCTAGAACAGAGCTTCTGGAACTGGGCGTCACGGAAAACGAAAAGTCATTAATATAATTTCAATATAAACTTACTACACCATGCTTGAATGAAGTTTACAATAGCTTTTTTTTAAATATTGATAAAACAACACTATGGATTTCTTCTATTAAAAAACGACAAGTGTGTTTTGCTATGCATCATTCAGATCATGTTTCTCTCTCTCTCTCTTTACCATTCAGTAGACTGACTGAAACTCCATTAAGGAAACAAAGCAAGGATTCACCAAATTAACCTTCATAATAGTCTGAATTTAAATTTTGGAACAGTGCATATTAAAATTTGTAATTATGCTTATAACAACATCAAAAGTCTGAATGTAAGTTTTCTACTTAGATTCTTTATGTATTTAAGGTCGCTTATTATTATTTTTTTTATAATGCACATCACAAATGTTATATTTACTTATATTTACTTAAATTGGGGTAACACCATTATGTTTAATATTTTTATTCAGCTGGCGTACTGAGTACTGCGTACCGAAAAAAAGAACCCAAAACGACATTTTCCGTTTTCATGTTATCTAATACAATGTAGAAATACATTAGCAACTTGAAAACGCATAGTCAGCTCTTTAAAACGTAATTTTAATAAAACCGGTACAAATTAATAGTTAAATTACATGTATGCTGATTCCAGCTGCAAACATACTTTCTAGGCGAATCGACGAATCGCCAATGTACACAATGTTGGCATTACAGGTTGTTATAATTTACATATTTATGTATATACTAGGCATTTTCGCCCAATTATTGGCCTTGCCAATACATTCACAATTTGTTTTCACTTCACGTTCAATAATTGCCAAAGTGGTCCCCATTGTACGTGAAAGTGTCTGTCTGTTTTCATCAGCCCACATCATGATGTACCGAACATAACAATATACCAACCATGATCGCAGAGAGCTATATATAAACGTGTAACTACACGATGATGCAATACTGTAGGACTAAAGGACACACGCAATAGACACTAGCTGTAGGAAGCCAAATTAATCTCAGAAGTTCAGAACGTATTGAAGAAGTAGAAGTAGTTTATCTCACTTCGGGCCCCATGACATTATATTGTCCAGCCAGGCAGCCCCATCAACTTCGTCTGTGGTTCTAAGACGTTGGTGGGGCTGTTTGCCTGGTCGAAAAAATGCCGACCCACATGGAAATTCATTTTTTCCCTTACACATATCAAAAAATCTGACAAGGCTTTTAAGGCTATAGTAGTGTAATGGACTACGAAGGATACACATTCGTATTTTTTTCAAAATATAAACAAGAATTTCCTCATTACAATGTGATATATATTACGCTTTTACTTGTCAACCATAAAAAATTATTTTTTAAATGCAAGTAACATTTATTTGATTAAATTAGAGTAAATTCACATTCTTTTACCTCTCTTTAATATGAATAACATCAAAATTTTCAATATTGTTTACCAAATAAAAACAGACAAAACTGTGAAAAGCGGTATGGTGGATCGTCTCTAAATGGCACATTTTCAATACAATAATGTTTTTCAAAC
>Ga0224511_10004324_pt1 | contig 10688 bp, 2 predicted proteins | sample SF_May12_sed_USG_2_FD_169988 | JGI IMG/M metagenome (GOLD analysis project Ga0224511, IMG submission 169988) | Sediment microbial communities from San Francisco Bay, California, United States - SF_May12_sed_USGS_8_1 | ecosystem: Environmental > Aquatic > Marine > Sediment | place: USA... | reverse complement strand
AGTGGATAGTGGATAGTGGATAGTGGATAGTGGATAGTGGATAGTGGATAGTGGATAGTGGATAGTGGATAGTGGATAGTGGATAGTGGATAGTGGATAGTGGATAGTGGATAGTGGATAGTGGATAGTGGATATTGGATAGTGAATAGTGAATAGCGTATAGCGGATAGTGCTAGTGCATAGTGCACAGAGGATCAAATACTAGAGTAGATAGCAGAGAGCGGGTAGTGTCAAGCGGGTAGTGGGTAGTGGATAGCAAATATTGAGTAGTGGATAGCGGATAGTGGATATTGGATATTCCTCACAAAGTTTTGCGTAGTATTGTTTGGTAATAATCATAACGGCACACAACAATTATTATAATCTTATTAGATGGTTGAATTTAGCTTCAATACTTTACACAGTATGTATCTAAAGGTATGAAGAAAGCTGACCTCTCTGGACTGCTGTCTATAGATGAAATGTCAGAGATTGCCTGATGGATTAGGTTTTGTACCTTCCAAATTAAGACTTTCCTCTGATTCAGGAGTTTAGTTGTCAGATAGTAAAGTTATAAATCCTGGTACCAGTAGGTATTTTTAGCATTATTGGTAGAGTTCTGTTGTCAATTTACCTCTGATTGATTAAAACAATTGTGGAAGCTATCAGATTTCAATAAATTCCTGCTTTTAAATCAAATTTCTGTCAATCACATGACTATCACTTATCAATGGATTTCCTACTTGACGAGATAATTTATACTTCTAGCGATTCACCCAATCATTTTATCAGTGAGCTCAAACTGAATAATATCTCTCTTCAAATGAAGAGAAATTTTATTCCATGCTAGTGAAGAGTATGATGTTTCCATACTAAACTATTAAAATGATGTTCAATAATGGACTGGAAAAGTTATAGGGCGGACGTCTGTTTGTTTGCTAAGTTGCTGATCATGTTGTGCTGCATTTCTATGTGACAAATCACCCACACCCAAAAGGTTTCCAATGAGAAGCCAAGAAACCTTATAAGAGTCCTATCCAACGCAAGCACTTGCTTCTGTCGCAGCGAGCACCTGCTCGGCTATGCCTGGCCACGTCACAGCATCCACCAGAATCGATAGGTGTGAGATGGCTTAGCGGTGCAAGTTAGTTTTGATTGGAGGAAAGGCATTAAGATTAATGATCTGGTTTGGCAGATCAGAAGCTATCAGAAGGCAGGAACTAGAGGTTAGGCAACCAGGAGAGCATATAAACGGCTAAACACCTTCACTACAGACTTCAGTCTTCAAGTAGCCAATCTATCAACACCTATATCAAATTTGCTCTCTACAAATTCAACTTTTTTTCAGTCGATTCTATAAACACACTCTCCACTACAGACACCTAAAGGAAGAAAATTCAGCTAATATAAAGTCATCAGTATAACACTTCACGCCAGCGTTGATTTTGATATATCAGCTACTGGGCATCTAGCCTTTCGTGACAGCATAAATAGATCACTGACAGCCACCACAAACGCGGCTTATTGTTGATATAGACATTAACACTTCACACATATAGCCTGAGATGAATCTGTGTATCTATCTCATCTTGATTGGGTTAAGTGGCTGCGCTGCCAAGACAGCAACGGGATTCACAGAGCTTAACTGTTTCGAGGTAAGTTACTTTACAATATTAACTAAGAGAAATCACTTAAATACACATACATTACCACCAGGTAAGTTAATATTAGACTATACTGTAAATGTACGGTAGATATCGAGCAGGTTTTATGTAAGAATCTCCTATGTCGATTGTCATTCGAGAACAATAGCCTATTCATATGTCTGCTTAAGATCCTACATTGATCATGAGGTGATGGACTTATCCCGAATTTGTAGTGCTACCAAAATGCTTCAACTATCTTTTTGACTTTGTTTTGAGCCCATAACATTCACATTGAGAACATTCATACGGAAGACATTTGCGTAGGTGAATTAATGACCACCTCTAACAATGGTAGCAATGGACAAACAATCCGTATTCAACATTTTTTAGGTCATATGAATATCTAACTCGGTAGCACCCTTATATCCTCTCTGTTAGGTTAGCAACCCATCACACCATAGCAGACATCCATAAATTTTATATGAATTATGTGAGATTCTATCGCACAATTTGTCCAAAATTCAAGATCCTGATCACCCACTAAGCACTTGTAACAATCTATCTATAGGTAACGGGTTAGTAACGCGTCGTATAGTAACCTGGTCTCCGGTAGAGAAACTCACATGGCTGTAGATCCTATACACTTAATCCTGATCTCTGATAGTAAAACGTGAGTGTGTATGAGAAAGAGCCCATTAATCTTAACCGTGGAAACCCATTCAAACTAACACTTGGAATAAAATTGAATGCGGTTTGGGTACGGATTAATCAGTCTGGTGGTTGTCTCCCTGTCCGGGTTATCAGAGACAGTGGATGAGTAATCCTAGCGGTGAGTCAACAATGACATGAAACTGCCGCAGAGAGAAGATAAAATCATTAATAATAGGGAGATGATACAGTGGACAGTAATGGTGCTATGAGGAGGGTATATACCATCCCTCATATGATGGACAGCTCAGCCGTATGATCTGCACAGTGTTTACAACTGTATTAAGTTCACTTTTTGTTTGGGATTATAAGTCAAAAACATCAATTTGATTTCGTTGAGATTTCCAGCAAACTAAACAAAGGGCATGAAGTTCAAAGATCTACACAGGTTCACTTCAATGTTGACCATCAAGTTTACGTACGATCTGCGTAAGCCACTTTAGTGTGAATCATTCGCACAGATGGTTATGATCAAAAAGAAAATGAACCCTCAGTTTAAAAAAAGGAAAACTGGCTATTAAATAATATCACATGCACCTTCAATTCAAAGAGCTTAACATAACGAGCATCAAATGGCTACTAACCATGCGTGTTTGGTGTAACAACGTCGGGTCTGTTAAGATGACATAACCAGGAAAAGTGTCTCCCTGAGAATCTATCACCGAATTATTCTGAAATCTTCTGACATAAAGTAGTGGAATCAATCAGTGAGTCATAGATGTTTTGTCCAAAGAAGATTCATATCAAAGTGTGCAAAAACTATATGATCTATAACACTGTCGATTTATCCTCGAACGAAATAGGATGAAGGAGAAAGCAAAACTGGACCATTTCCGGAAGCGAAAGTCACATCGCAATGCGGATGGGGGCCATTTAAGATGCATAAAATGTATCCTGGTGGGTTCGAGTACACACCTAAGATGTCTTTTTCTGGTTACCAATTGTCAGAAAACAATAACGAGTTGAGAGATGACCTTATCTGTAAAGTCCAGTAGTAATCTATCACCTGACTCACCGCCCCTCACAGACCCTGGGATTAAGTATTAGTAGGTCAGTCGTGCACCAGATGCACTTGATTGCCTTGGGGGAGCCAATCACCCTATGGCCTCATCATGCACCTAGAGATGCGCTATCGGGGTAGACAGTCTGGTTAAACGTGGTTTTTATGCCATCACCCTTTTTGTTCCTGATGAGCCTCGCTTAAGGCGGCCATCAGAACCCAATCCTCTGAATTTTTGGACCATTGAGTGTTGTGTAATCGGGATGAACATCGTGGTGACCGATGGTGACTTCATATCCAACCGAAGAGGATTAAATCAGAATCGGGGTCTATTGAGCCTGGATAGGATAGGAAAGCTACTCAATTCCCATTCCTACTCCACCGAATCATGCTGCAATCGGTCAACTATAAAAAGATATGATTGCGAAAACGCCGCTTTCAGGTAACACCGAAGTAATGTGTGGCCAACGCGTGACAGCCATAAATTTTCCTAGAGATCCGCCTTTCTGAAGCGCATTATATCTAGCGTACGCCATCTACTCTAACAGTCTATCATCACAGAGGCTGAAAATAGACGGATACAAAACTCCCTACGTCAGGTATCCTGAATCAGAGCAGGATGAAGTAGTGTGTGAATCCTGGACGGGGTTCAGGGGGAGGTGAAGGACCGAATAAGGTGGTGGGAGACTCGGCATAGTTCTGTAAACAGAATGTGGCGTGAATCCGCGTTTAGTAGGTGGTGTGGTTACTTCTATCATAGACAGAAATGTATAAATAGTGTCAATCTGACACTTTACCGGTAAACAGTATGAGAGATCGAGTGACACTCTATAACACGGTTGCTTGAATCAAGCCTCTGCATGCCATTTTGTCATTTTTACTAGATGATTCTATATGAACAGCCGGTGGAAAGCCTCCTAATGTTGGGCACCATTGGCAATTACAGCTGGGGAGGGGGGTGTTGCTATAGGTTAGGTAGTCGTTACAGGCCACAGTGCATTGGATCACTTGTAAAGCACAAAAATTAGGCAGTGGCTCACTAAGAAGATGTGTGATTGCATGCATGGGGGGGGAGAGCCAGTGATCACCCTTCATCATCTTGCCCGACTATACGTGGGGACTCCGGCCAGATTTTGAGCACTGACCATTGAACAGTTCAAGCTGAATCGATGACGGTCGGAAGTTGATTCCGTCGCTGCTCTGCCAAGCATCCAGCTCATAACTCAAGCTTGTCATGATTAGTATTAGATCTGAATTGGTGAGATAAGCTTGATTTTCACGTATGAGCAGCTCTCAGATCACTCGAGTAAGTGCAATGGCTCAGCCGTATGAAGTGTGTGAAATGATAATCCAGACCAGGGGATCATGGTAACATCTCAGAGCTCAGAGCTGTAGAAAGATAAGATTCACACGCTTCAATGTAAAACACCCTCTCAGCTACAATAAACCTCAAACAGGGGAACAGCAGACTTCAGTCTATTGCATTTCTTCAAATCGCATGATTTCATAGGGGCTACATTTGTAAACGTCTTGGGTCTCCTGATGCATTCACAAAATGTAGTAGAAACTAGGCTCTAGCACAATTTATACTTACTCTTCTATACTTTGAACTTATACGCAGTTCCGATATGCCTTAGTTTCGGCGTTGTATGTTACTGTGGTCCCCATTCCATCCATATAAGGGAAGGGGTAAGCAAAGTAACCCATAGCAAGGTTTTACAGTCGTAAGCGAACGGCTTGGCATGATGTTAGAATTTTGCATTGCAATGCACGGCCAAATAATTCCAAGCTAATCTTGGGCTAATAGGCTTTTAGGATTAAATGATGGGGAAAGTGTACGTAATTTGATAAATCCTGAACTGCAATGAGAAAAAAATACTGTCTCGATAAAACCCATAGAACTTTGTAAGCCTCAGTACTGCATGCATCCCTTATAAATGGCCTACACTCAGAGCTGCATGCATCCCTTATAAATGGCCTACACTCAGTACTGCATGCATCCTTTATGAATGGCCTACACTCAGTACTGCATGCATCCTTTATGAATGGCCTACACTCAGTACTGCATGCATCACTTATGAATGGCCTACACTCAATACTGCGTTTAAATCTTGTGAATGGACTTTTGCAATAAATTTCGATGAGTCATTCAAGAATTTTTATATCATTGTAACATTCCTAGGTGTTCAAATTGTTATCACTTTTTATTACTTTTAAACCACATCATAAAAGAAAAAACAATGACACAATGGTGGTAAGCGGGACCTTTTCCGGCTATATTATACATTATCCTGGTAATTGAAGATTTCGTACTCCTGTTGGAGTTAATCTCTCCTCAACTGAAGTACCTGGCACCATAAAATCCTACAGGTGCTTCCTTTTATTATGTGTTGAGACCTGATCAGTTCCGTGAGGGAGAAGCGCCTGCTTTATATCAGCAACATATAGTTCTCTGGTGATTTCGCAGAGTTTCATCCCAAGGTTTGCAACGAAATCAATTTGAGCTATACTTTCGCCTTCTTTGTCCATGCACTTCACTTCTTATGATTGAGGGGCCTGTCATTAATGGTAAAGCACGTTTTTTATCTGTTCTAAATTTGGAACCATATTTTTTTATAGCCCAGGCAATCTTCTATTCAGACTTACTTGATTTAAGACTGTTTGATACGCACGCACGCCAGTCAAAGTAAACTAAGATGTCTGTGTTGTATTTACAGAGAAATGAGGCCAATGGAGAGATAATAGAATTTATAGCAGATGGTATGGACAGTTGCGTTTACTGGCGTTGTCTAAATAGGAAGAATGCTGTACTGATGCGATGCGCCCAAGGTACAGGGTTATCTGCAACATACACTGCAGGGGAGACAAATCCATGTGTTCAAAGGAAAAGTGAAACCAGTTGCAAAAGATATGAAGAAGTGGCTGCTATCACTACTACAGAGGTAGGCGCATGCACTGGATGAGTCAGACAAATTGAATCTGACCAATAAGGATTGCAGATAATCAATTTCATATCTTATTTGGAATATATTTGCATTGTTTTTTGAAGTGGGAAATATAACAAACTATTTTTTGCTACGGGGGTATTTGACCGTCTATTTAATGCACCTCCTAACCCTGAGGCTTGTTGCAAAGAATTATGTGCGGAGCTCATTCTCAGTGTGAACATTCAGCATGGCTAGTAGTTGAACACAGAATCCTTTATTCCTGAGCCAGACCTTTAGCCATTGAAATATCTGGCTGCCTAACCACAATAGGTTTTGACTATAAAAAGGAGGGTCTGTTTACTCAAATGAATCATGGAGCGATGGGATGGTCATAATCATGATCAATAATTCTTCTGGTTACAAAATAGACCCATGACATTGCAGTACTCCTACTTAATGGTAACTTGAGAGACTTTTGATCTATTTTAGCATCACAATAGGCACCTAAGCGACAGCACTGTCACTTTAATCTAAAATTATCTCATTACAGGTACCTATAACATTACCCGGTGGAATTCCCTTCCCGGTAGAACATCTTACGAGTAAACAGCCAGTAAAAGAAGCCTCTGCTCATGCTAATCAACCAGATTATCAGCCTCCCGCATTCCATCCATTATCAGGTATACCTCTACCTGAAGAGAATCTGTCAGAGAGTGGGAAACGACGATTAGAAGATGTCCTCAAACTATCAGGTAAGGAAGAGTCCTGACTGTGACTGGATGAGAATGATCAGAAGGGCTTATTTTGATGTCCCTAGTAATGCTCAGCTCAAATATTCTCGCGGTTTCACAGATACGAGGTTTATTTCGTGTGTTAGCCTTGCTTCCTGTCCACTCACGGATGATGTTTTGTTTTACAGATTGAAGAAAGGATGGTGCTTAGAACAATTAGTTGAGTGTGTAGCCCAGACTTCTCTAGATATTCCCCCTAACTTATTTCCAAGGCAGTCTTTCTATCTGCCTAAAACCTCCTATGGAGATGAGCCAATCACACGCGAGCGTTGCTGGCAAGGCTCAGTTAATTGGAGGAGTGATTTCTCAGTAGTGCATAGCAACTTCCCATTAATTATTTTCACCAATTCTTATTTATAAGTATGTCTATAATAATTCATGCATGGTTTGCGAGCTGATGCGGGTCATCTATGCATAATATCATGTAGCTTCTAACATTATTTTTTTACCATTGTTTTAGCTTGCCTATAAACTGCTGGACGGTTTTATGAAGTAAAGCAGCTCAAATGATATTACAATCTCACCCAACCTAACTTAAACTCTAGTATAAAGTCATTTCATATGCATGTGCAGAAATAAATAATCATATAATTCCAAAGATTTTCCGTTTGACTATGAGAGTATGGTAACTAAAGCTGCAGTGCCCGGGCGAAACAAAATCAGAGAAAGAGGATAGCTCCCACACATTATAGCTGTTATTGTGACCAGGTGTCTAGGTTAGGCGGCGTGCAGTGGGGCTGGAATAGAAGCCGTGCTGTTTTACTTCTGGCCTATGTTTATGTCGCTAGCACCCTTTCCACATGTTGGTTTACACAGATAGACATATGAAGTCAGATCAGAGGGTATGAAGCTAATTCAAATGATAGTCATTTGGGCGCCTATAGTTTTTCTCTGCATGGTTCATTTATTAGTTTACCTTTATGTGTCAGCATACACTAAAATGAATTAATCTAAAAATCCACAGACATATTATATAGTGCAGAAGGCAAAATCTACATGCAACATTCCTGCATAAACTGGTAGTAATAATTATAATTATACACTGTCTGCCATCCGAGTCACACCTTCCAAGAATGACAAGCGATATAGGTAGCGCGGTTTACAGTTTTCACCTAATCCCATTTACTTCCAGGCAGTCACACAATGCCAGAGTGATTGTGATTGTATTGATATGTTTTTTGAATCTTTATTTACTTTTCTTTGCATGGTGAGCTTCTTTTTCACGTCTGGCAGCCGCCGCGTTTTCTTTTTTCAACTGCTTCAGTAATCTCCTGTCTTCTTTTATTGCCTCCCTTCTCTGCACTCCTTTTATTATTCTGTATACAATATATACTACAACAAGGGTTTACATATACACTACACGATGAGTTTATATACAAACACTGCGACAGTGATAGGTTATATGTCTATACATCATGCGCATAATACGCTGCAATAATGATGGGAATAGATAACACATGTACTACAGCATCAAGAGTTAAAGGGGTTATGACACGGTTGATGGTCGACGCATTTTTGGAGTTGTGTTCCCCATTCTCAAAGGGAGGCAACTCCGCATTCATCACAGCGATATCGAGTGGTCTTTTTCCACAAACCGAATATCGGTTACTCAATTAATTATGGCCCAATTGGCCCAAATAGAGATAAAATGGGATCTAATTACTAAAACTTAGTAACCGAGTGATCTTCACCCCCTATAACATCGAGTATAGATTTTAAATTTGAACATAAGATTGGAGAAAACTTAAGTTATAAGAAGTACTCTGCCGGGTTTTCCCTAGCCCTAAATAGAGGCTGGTATGTTTGGGCCTCTATAATTGTGCAATAATGTCACTAACGCTCGTTGACAGAGGTGAAAAACTGCGCTCTGAAACCCTATTTCTATATTTTTGTTGCACGGTTTCTCTATTCAAACTTGTGTAACTACAAGTCTAGTATACACATGCAAACACATTTGTCAAACATCGGCGTGTAAGCAAAAAAATTAACACAACCACCAACAGCTCTGTGTTAATTTCCTATCTCGAGGCCAATTCTGGTGCGTCGATGGTCTGAAAAGTGTCGTCGAGGGCTCTAAGTATGCGCATTGGATACGGCTATAGCTACGCTTCCATTTGAACTAGGTATTGGGCCCATTTGTTCATGGTAGGCTTCAGAATCTACAAACAAGTGAAGTCACTTTTGCCCATGTCACAACCTCTTCAATATGTGTATACACACACGATAACGCTACACCATATCATCTATATGGGTCATTTAGATTAATATGTAATGCACACACTATACTTGTATAGTGCAAAGAAACAAAAATTAATTGTGACACTTAAAATGAAAGACTCTTATAGAGAGACGTTGGTTTAATCCTAAAAGTAAGTTTTATCAACCAGACGTTGGAACAGAGTATGTACAAAGTGGTGGGTTCGAATCCCAGAAAAGCTTTCCAATGCGTGTTGGCGACAAGAGAGGCACCAGAGCTGCTTTGATCCTAAGCTCCGAGCAAGCTTTGAACAATGCTCCATTTTTACCAGTAAGGGCTTGCCACACAATGGCGAATTTGCGATTTAAAAGATAAGCTAATAGGAAATCGTGGGAAAATCACAACTCGCTTTTCTAGCCATACACATGATTGCGATCACTATTCGAGAACTACTAGGGTTACCCACAGTCACATGACCGAAGCCTACGAGAGTGCGTAGTTGGTGTCGTATCGGGGTTCTATTCACGGTCAAACTGTCATTAGAAATCATGTGTGGGGATTGTGCTCATAGTTGGACTCTGCTAGTCACTATTCACAAGTAAATTCGGCCAGATTTCATTCTATAATCACCTCTGATGCTCTGGTTCTCATGAATTTGATTGTTTCTTGCTCTACGATGATGACTGCTCCCAAACTGGCTCAAATTAGGTTTTCATTAAGTCAGACGAAGTTGGTCATTCTGACTTTCTACTTTATAGCCTTTGGATTCCCACAGGCTATGGAAGTGATTGAGCCAATCAGCGCGCACCTTATAAACGCGATTTGAGATTTTATTCAACATGCTAGAACTGCAATTTTGCGCAAAACAGCTGTCGCAAAGTCACAATGCGATTTTTCACGTAACGTTTTTTGCGATTTTGTCGCAATTTTTTTCCGCAAATTTGCCATCGTGTGGCAGGCCCTTGATGCAGCGAATGATAGTATGTAGTATTCACAGTTGAAGTCACCTTGGCGATTTTTTTTTACGAGCGCGATCTTAGTATCATTAATATTCTGGAGATTTATGCATGAATGCCTCTTATGCATTATACGGCGCAACGAAAGTCATAAAAAGTCATATGCATATATTCCGCAGTTTTTATAAGCTCATATTATGTAGAAATATCTACAATGCAATATAATTATATGAATGCAGAACCGATATAAACTTATGAAATCACAGTATTGTCATTGTGTTGATATGAGATAGTCTATAGCAAATATGGGTCAGATAAAAAGGATTATCCCAAAACAATTAAAGAAGTCAATAAGAAAAACTTCAATATAATCAAATCCCGGGGTGGCTGATAAAGGCTATATTGGGCCTCCCGGGGTGGCTGATAAAGGCTATATTGGGCCTCCCGGGGTGGCTGATAAAGGCTATATTGGGCCTGTGAACCG
>Ga0224511_10004323_pt1 | contig 10688 bp, 10 predicted proteins | sample SF_May12_sed_USG_2_FD_169988 | JGI IMG/M metagenome (GOLD analysis project Ga0224511, IMG submission 169988) | Sediment microbial communities from San Francisco Bay, California, United States - SF_May12_sed_USGS_8_1 | ecosystem: Environmental > Aquatic > Marine > Sediment | place: USA... | reverse complement strand
CACCACTGGAGACTCGACCTAGTCTCTCACTCTAAACATCAATACATTCACCACTGGAGACTCGACCTAGTCTCTCACTCTAAACATCAATACATTCACCATTGAGACCTAGTCTCTCACTCTAAACATCAATACACTCACCACTGGAGACTCGACCTAGTCTCTCACTCTAAACATCAATACATTCACCACTGGAGACTCGACCTAGTCTCTCACTCTAAACATCAATACATTCACCATGGAGACTCGACCTAGTCTCTCACTCTAAACATCAATACATTCACCACTGGAGACTCGACCTAGTCTCTCACTCTAAACATCAATCAAATTAAAGGTCAAACGTCATTTTGTTAGCAAGAAATTAAATCTGTCAAATTCATATTTGCATAGAATACCATAGGATCATATCAATAATATAATTATATGTGTTAAATCATTAATATAAATCTATTTTCAATGGGGAAAATCCGTAAGATATAAACAAAAGAATAACTGATGGTGTTAATGTTGCAGCAGGCAGCAGCTCAGCAAGCAGCACAACATGTTGCAGCACAGCAACAGCTGCAGCAGCAGTTACAGCAGCAGCAGCAACAGATCACATCCGTCGCTAACCAGTCTGTTCTGGTATGTCCTCCAGAAATTTTTAATAAAATAAGCTTTAAAAAGTACTAATGAGAAGCTGATAGATTTCAAAATATTCTTTTTGTAACTCTAAGACTATGCAATTTTATATTTAATATGTTTATTTGCTGCCATGGTTTTGATTCAAGTTGATGTTTAAATTCATCTATTTTAGGTGAGTGCCCTAACAAACGCACCAGTCACTATGGCTACAAAGCGTGTCCTGGATGAAGGGTTGGAAGCCAAAAATGAGGAGCCCATCGTCAAACAGATCAAGATGGAAATTCCCGAGGCAGCTGTCGGTGAGGCCCATGAGTGACACGAACCCACCCCACCCACACACCATGTGGGGCTTCACCGCGGGGGGAGGGAGAGAGGAGTGGCACGATCCCATCCCACACTCACTGTTGACCATCACCATGGGAACAGGCTCCTGAACCAATCAGAGGCCTGCAGGGGTGCAGGCGTAGTGACAGGTTTATCAAGTGTGACCGGCAGAGACCAATGAGTACTAACTGATCGCAACATAGTGTTCATTGTGTGGCGGGGTTCTTATAGTGACTTGTGCATATATTGTGACTTAAGTTTTACCAAATACAAAAGTACTAACAGTGAATATGGTGACAAATAAGAATTTGTGATAAAGTTGTGATGACATTACATGTGTCACGAGCGAAATTATATTGAACATTGTTCAGTTTTCTTTAAAGTAAACTGTCAACACAAAGTTTGTACTTGAAATGTTTATCAGTCAATTTTGCACTGTTAATTTCCACCATAGATAATATTTCTGTTGACATTTTGAAATTATAAACCTGCCATAAACTAGAATGATGTGTATTGAATTTGCAATTGAGATGTTCAGTATTTATTTTAACCTGTGTGTATTCACCACACCTTTATAAACAAACAGCATTTGATAAGACAGTGTTAAATGGTCATAAACTTGATTGACAGGTTATGTTAATATTGTAGTATTTTTCACTGTAACTTAAATGCTATGTGTTTATTTGGCAGCTTTGTTTTGTTTTCATATGTGCTATGTTTTGTAATTTAGTTGTTGATTTTTAAAGGATGTGTTTTGAAAAATGTTTAGGATTTTCAAATTATTTATTAAACCTTGTATTATTGTATCATGATAAAAAAAATGTCTACTGTAAAAAGAAGCTGATGCTTGTTGAGCCAAATTCTACTGGTTCATAGATTTATAAATCTATTTGTGTTGCACTGTTGGCAATTGAGTTACTTTCATAAATGACTTTATTTTTTAGATTAACTTGAATGAGGAACAACACTTACACACTGTTTTTGTCCTGGCATTAATTATTTCTGTGAAATACATTAGTCCTCCTAAGTCCCCCACAAACTAAGATTGGGAGGGGGTATATAGGTGTCACTCTTGTCAGTTGGTGGGCTGCTGTTGCTCAGTTGGCCGTTGTTTGTTCAAATATTTTTACAGTTTGTTGGACGAACTACTTCCACATTTCTTTTGTTATTGTAATTTATCTTGACATCTGTAATTTTTACACATTTTTTTGTGACAAGTGATCGATACATAAACAGAGTTATGCCCCTTCAAACATAGCCCGGTATATGTACTTGACAGGATTTGAATTTTAAACTAGATATCAAAATTAAGGCTTACAATTGTTTCCCAGAGTTTCAACAGAGTTTGTGACAAAGTGGTGCGGGATAAAGAAATTATTCCGTTACAAAGCTCTAGTTAGTATGATCTATAAATTATAAGGAAAGTAAACCAAAACCAATAGCTGGATACAGCTGTGCCGTCGCCATCGCCTAGGTTGTGTAGTTACCAGTGGTAACAATACACTAGTATCTTAAGGTGAAATGAATCATGTAATTGGAAAACAGAATTAAAGCCATTACCAAGTAATAGTTTTATAGAAGTTTAGGTTACAGACAACAGAGTTGGGATAGAAAATAATGTTGTGAAATTTGTAGCTGTAACAGTTAAAACGTTAAATGATCTCAGTCTCGCAGTTTCAATTTACACCACAGTCCAACTACTACATAGTTTTCTACTTTTCATACATTGTGTATTATTATCATATAAAATAATTAGTATAAAATACTATTTTTACACTTGGTCTTACTAACTTATTTTCATCTCACTTCATCTGGACTAGGGCAATCCTTTTGTATTACACAGTATGCCAGTCTTATAATTATAAAAAAAACTAAATGAAATAAATTAAAAAGGCATTTAATAGATGCATTGTCCTATTTGATTTTGCATGTCTTTATAAAATGTGAAAATGTAAGAACTTTTGAGTTTTATAAAATTGCTGAAATTAGGCCTCAATAAAATAATGTTTTTGTTCTCTTTGTTGACCAAGAGTGATTGATTAATGCTGGTTTTTATCAAGATAACATCATTTCAAGAAGCCATAAAAATTACAGAGATGTTGACCATAAAATGTTTCAAGTTGGGGCAAATTAAATGGGTTGGCCAGTCGAGGGGAAATGACTAGTTTTAAATTTCAGTGTTACTGATTCGTAAATTATTAACAATTAAAATTTGATTAACCTTTAAAATCATTTTGTAAAGCTAGTTGTTCAGACTATCAATCATGACAAAATTACCTCCGACTAGTGCCTCATCAGGTCTGACATATTCTTGTAATCACCACTGTAGCTTGCAGTCTCGTGTGGTCACATGTGACCCCTGATATCGCATTGAACAACGAATGTTGCTGAAGTTGCTGTATCTAGATTTTATCCTGTAGTTCAATGTTGAGCTCTTCTGTGCAATTTTACAGGGAACAAAGTTAATCATTTTTGAAATCAACGAGATATGGTAATTGAAAGTAGGGACCTCACATTTTATAGATTTTATGTTTTACCCACATTCAGCTTTACCAGCTAAATGTTAATCCACTATTTTGTTTTTACTGTTAACGTATTTTCATTTTCCCCTAGTTCGATACTATTTACAGAATATATTTGTCTTAAGGTAATCACATTCTTCTTGTTGTTAAGCTGTAAAATACTTAATCATGTGTTTGCAAGTGTTATTTCTGTTTCCAATTGTTGTTGTCTTTGTTACAAAGATGGCAGTGCTGATAATAAATTGGTACAAAATATCAAAGTTTTACATTTGTCTTAAAAAATGACTTGTACAATTTGACTATGCCACACAACAAATTTTTCATAAGTAATTTAAACAAGACAACATTATATTGCAGGCTTGTGCATACAACCAACATATATTATCATATAGTTAAAGGGATCGCATTTACTCATGGTTTTTTTTCATCTATATTAACTTACGAATCCTAACATTATTCACTGAGTCATGAAATGAAACAAGCTGCATGAGCATTTCATGGTACTTGTGTCATGTATCTAAAGCCTTTTGATGGATAAATTGTGTATACAGATATTGATTATGAATACCTGGCACACCTTTCAACTACATTTCATTAAACATGAAATTAACCAATAATCCTTACACATGCTAGGGGAAGAGATCAGTACAGAAAGGCCTGTCAATATCAACTGCAGTGAATGTTCTGCTCTCATGGCAAATTTCAACTAGAGTGCACCATTGAGTAATCCCTCTTAGCTTTGTAAATATCACAATACAGGATGGTTATTTTATGCCAAAGAGAATGAAAAAAAACCGCCAAATACCAAAACGTATTGTAAAAATATCCCAATCAGTGTACACTATAGATCATTAGTCTACATAAGATGACAAAACTGTAGACTTCCATCATAGTTTATGCGTTAATGTGTTATGTTTATATATAGGTTACATGAGAGAGTATTATTATTGTCAGTTAAATAATATTCTACAATTAAATATCATGCTTAATACGATTTTTTCAGCATGAGTTCAGAAATAAGCTGCCTAACGGATGATGTTCAAAGTGGCTTTACGTCTCAATAATATATCATTAAATCGACAATTCCGGGTCACCTTCAGAAAAACATGTGTTTTTTCCCGAATGAAATAATAGTTCTATTTTTTATATATCCAGTCATATTTCCTAATCTCTAAGCTGCTTCAAAACTGATGTTGGCGGTCGAAACTTGATTAAATGAAGTCGTGATCACGAAACGCTTAACTGCACCGCTTCCATGGAAAGTGAAAGTACCAGAAAAGTGTTTACATGCCTCCGCTCAAACTTCCATGTGAAGTCATAATTTCAGGACAACTTGAACCTTTCTACATATACATTTTTAGATAATTTGTCACTGACCAGTATTTAAAAAGTTGTTTGGGTTTGTCCATTTTTTTTATGAAATACTGTCGGATAATTTGACTTAGTTCACCTTCGACAATTCCGGGCCAGCCGCAGGGATTTCCTCAAAAGATTGAATGTTTGGTTAGAACGATTTTGATATAACATTATCTTTAATATTTATTGATAATGTGATGTAATATTGTGTCAAAAACTACAAAATTAAGTAGTTTAAAACTTTTTTATTTTACATACTTTAACTATAAACTTTAAATCATACTGTAATCATTATCAGTTTTTCTTTTTTAATATTATATGAACATGCTTAATAGTCAATCAAACAAATTATCCCTAACTGATAGGAGTACTAATGGTTGTCCCAAAATACAATGTAGGTGCTAAATACCCAATGTTCAGTCACACAATAGGTGATAAATACCATAAGCCCCCCTCAGAATAATCCTTCTTTATTTCATATATAGGGTGAGTTGACCAAAAATGGGGTGAGTTGACTCTGGTGTGAGATGGTTTGGTGTGAGTTGACCAGGCACCTAGGTCCTCGGCCGTTAATTCCCCCCTCCCCCCTGGATCCGCTAGTGTACATGATAACATGTATACAGTAAGTTAATTTGGAATATAATCATTGCATGAAGTTTGAGTTTCGTGTGTAAATTTGAAGCACAATATTATAAAAGTAAGTGTTTTATTGCTCCCTTAACTCCCCAAAGTTACGCAAACGACCCAAGTTCGTATAAAATTGAGTACGAATAAACTTTTAAGTTATCTCCCTTGCTGTGAACAGGAAGTCCAAGATTCCATAGTTACCAGCAACAAATCGTATCGTGTTGCCACTGACGCAGGAAGGCTGGTATAGATAAACACATGTAAGCGATTTCAAAGGTAATAAACGCTTAACTTAAGAAAAAACATGGCCTCTGCAACTCTACAGAGTCGTGAAATTCCTCCAGAGCGCCCGGCACCATTAGCTGAGACGGCTGGAGGCTCCAGAAACGAAAATATGGAGATAACATACACTGGCAATACAGGAAATGATATGGGCATCTCAACAATGGGCTACAGATCTTCGAAATACAACCCACCGGAGTGGCATGAAAATAATTACTCAAAGTACTATCAGTCTTTCGTTGATCGTGACAATGGTGAGCGAATTAGACACGAATCGAAGAGAACCATCAATGAGACGGAAGCCACCACAAACAAAACACAGGCTGAGGTTACCAAGAAACTTGGAGAGAGAATTCAGGATATTAATTTCTGGAAATTTGAGCTTGAGCGAGAAATTCGAGATGTGATCGATGAAACAGAGCTGTTGTTAGCGCAAAAGAAACGTCTAGAAAATGCATTGAGAGCCACCGAAATTCCTCTTCACATTGCAACAGACAACCTTAACTGCCGACAGAGGAGAGAAAATATTGACCTTGTTCAAGATGATGTAGAACTATGCTTATTGAAGGTAAATATTTGTAAAATTTGTAAACAAAAAAATGTAAAAAAATTGGTACACGGCCAAGTCGATTTGTAACTGATTACAATTAACTTCATACTATTCTTTATTTGCTCAAAGCCTTTCATTTCACTATCAGGTCATAAACTGTCATATTAGAAAGCATTTTTATTTGCTTTTCTTCCACAGTAAATGACCACATTTTTTAACCAGGATTAAATTTTTAAATATCAGTCTGCTTAATTTGGTTAAACGTATCAGCATGCAAAAATAAGTGACAATCAAAATATTTGATGTAAGCATGTTTATTTTTCTTTTTTTTAATCCAGAATGTTTTGTACTGCATATATATTAATAAATACTGTTTTAAGTGTTTACTATTTTAAATACAAATTACAAATGTGCCCAGTGTCTGACTTTATCTAGGGGCAATTTTAAGAACACCAATAAATATGCATTCTTATTTATCATAATGTCTCTTTATAAACACAACAAATAGCATTAAATAATTCAAAATAAGTTCAAAGTTCTGATAATAGATATATAAAAAAATTCACAGTAATATAATCACTTACATTTTGTGTCCTAAACAACTTTTTTCTGTTTGCAGGAAGTAGAAATCATTAACAATGTGCAAGACCTTTTGAAAAAGACAATTGACCAGTCAGAAAAACAGATAAAGTAAGTAAATGGCTTCCCTCTTTTGACCATAGTAAGATTTTTCTATTAATTTATATTGAAATGTTAAAAAAATGTGGCAGTAGAATTTAGGCATAAAACTTATTGTTAAGAAACAGAATGGTCTGACTTCTAGTTATCAAATCAATGGTCATATAATTTTGTGTTGTGCTCTGTGCAGATTGAACCGAGATGCAAAGCAGAACCTGGAGATGGACTGGAGTGACAAGAAGGAATCTCTCGAGATCGACACAGCCTCAGGTGCCCTCAAGAACTCCCACACCAACAAGCAGTTCTACCCCGGCGCTGCCAAGTTCCAGGAAATGTATGGTGTTTTTTTACATAACTGTTAACATGTCTACTGTATAAAAATTAAAATAAATGAACTGTTTCTCGTAGTACCAATACTTCTATGCCTTTTTTCTGATCAACTTCTTTATTGTTGTTAAGTATTTTTTATAGAAGGCCACATTTAATTTAAGATATATCTGAATTGTATGTTATGTCTTCATGTGTTACCTTCTGAAAAAAAAAATTATTATTATTTGTTTTAACAGTCAGTCAACACCAGAGTCTTGGGCTCAGTTCTCTCACGACAACATTGTTCGTGGCGAGCATGAGCGTATGGCGTCCATGCAGCTGCGTCAGCTCATTGACAACATCCTGGAGGACACATCTCGAGACATGAGGGAGCAGTGTGACGCGTGCGACGTTGCCTTCCAGAAGCGTGTCACCGAGATGGAGGATGCCAAGACCAAGATGGAGGAGAACCTGAAGAAGGTAGCCACTTCCCGCACTTCACTTTCTGATTGCTTTAGTAATAGGATTTTGAAGAAAAAAATAATGTGAAACTAACTTATCATTATAGTCCATCATTTTTAACATACAACTCTCTTTATCACCTCAAGATTGTGCTTTTGTAAAAAAACAATTTGTCCTGATCATAAATGCTGGTAACTAAATACTGTCTGTATGACGCCAGGTGTGTGAGGAGATCACACAGATGGAGCGTAACATTGCCAACCTGGAGAAGGCCATCCGGGACAAGGAGAACCCAATGAAGGTGTCCCAGACTCGCCTCGAAAACCGCACATTCAGACCTGGCGTGGAGCTCTGCAGAGACCCCGTGCAGTACAAGTATGCAATGGTTTTGTTTCTTTTACTGTGTCAAGTATGTTTAAATGTATTTAGCTATACACACTTCCTTTTACTAAAACTCCTATAATAGGCTATATTATTTCCCATTTTTGTTTGGTACTACATGTTTAGTCATTTAATAAAAAATTTTATGTCATCTAACACAGTAGGAATGGCTTAATGTGTTGTGATACAGTGTCATGTGTATTGCAGGTTGGTGGGTGAGGTGAACGAGATCCACTCGTCCATCGACGCCCTCACGGACAAGCTCAACCAGGCCAACAACTCCCTCAAGGACCTGCAGGACAACCGCATGGGACTCGAGAAGGAGATCTCAATCAAGAAGAACAGCCTGTTCATCGACCGCGACAAGTGCATGACCGTGCGCACACGCTACCCCACCACCCTCAAGCTCCAGGGCTACCAGTAAACTGTGCCTGGAGGGGCAGCACGACCTTGTGTGATCCATATTCCCCCAGAATGATTGTGACTTTTCCTCTTTCAAAGCTTATTGCATGGACTTTTGAAAATATTTTATCTATTTTATGGTTCCCTTCAATAAAAACAGCATAACTTTTCATTTTTACATTTATATCCTATCACTTGGTGCATTTAAGAAAACATTTCAGTACTTCATTTAAGAGAAGATTGGTAAGCATATTTTGAGCTAACATATTAGTACATGTAATGTTATCATATAACGTTACCACTGAAAAAGTATTTTTTTTACAATCAGTATTGACATTTTATTACATTACCTATTGGTTTGTTTCTAAAAGCATAATTCTCTATGTTGTGTGCATCTTGTTCCAGTATTATGCTATATGATATTGATGCTTCTGTTCCTGTTAATCCTTGTTTGTGTAGCCCTGTTTTCACCGTTTTCATTTGGGAGAGTGGTTGCACGCGACTGTGATAGTAGTTCCCATTATAATGGCCACATGCTTCGTGATTGTTGTTGCTTTTTTCCGTTATGTTTTATATTTTATTAGGTTCATGTTTTTTATGAGAATTTCAGATTACATAATATATTTAATATGTTTAAGGCTAAATGATCTTTAGTTAATATGGCCAGTTATGCCAATGTGATAAATTTTCAAATTATTTTATGAATTTGAAAAATATAACTCCCAAAATTGCATTTTTTGGCCAAAAAAAAATAGCACTTGTATCAAATACATCTAATTAAGTGAATATGGCAAGGCCTGGTGGCTGAAATTCATTGTTTATAGCCTAAGGAATGGTTTGAGAGTGAAGTACTTGAACATCTGTACACACATTTAGCCATTTCTATGTGATACTTTACATTCTGCAATTGTTGCATTTCTGTTTTGAGTATTAAACCTTTTCAGTGTAAATAAACTGTGTACAACAAAAGTGTTTTATGCCAGTTTCTTGTATTACATGAGGAACCAGGCCACAGACAATGGTGTGTAAAATGCTAATGAGTGAATACATGTTCAGTTCATGCAAATGATTTATTTTCAATGATAAACATATATAGTGTAAGGTACACTACATTTGTATGCCTACAAGCAAGCCTATACAGATAATTTACATTCTGAAGTGTTTATAAATGCTAATGATTTATGTTGAACAATGTTAGTTTAAAAATGTTGACACAAAAATTTACCCTACTTCAGTGATAATCCGCCAGTAAGCAAGTGGTATAATATACATAAACTCGAGATCAATAAATTCACAATAAAATCTATCTCGGCTCATCATAATATTTGTTTTTCCCGTGGTGATCAAAAGCCAAAGCTTATGTAGCAAAAACTTGTGATTAGTTATCATTGAAGACAGATAACAATATTTACTTTAACAAGAGTTTATTTATTCATAATAAAGAACAGAGGTATATGTATGCAAGCTATCACAGACAACTGATAAAGTATTACATCTGGATCATTTCAAAAGACATAATCACAGACTTACAAGAACATGAAATACAGTGGAGCTATTTTACAGTCGGGTGATCTTTAAACATTCAGGTTAATTTCAATCTTCTTAAATAAGACATTTAGCAATATCAAATAGTGTTTTGCTTTGAAATTTAAATAAAGAGAAATTGATTTTTATGTAAGAACTTAAACGAGAAATTGATTTTATATCTAATGTGAACAATGATATTACAAAGTTACATTGAAAACCACAAATGTTGAACAATTTCAATAAGTTCTGTAAGTTTTAAATTTGATCTATTACCATGTACAATCAATATGACTGGAGAATTTCAGTGATTTTGTTTAAGTTTTATGGTAACCAAAAACATATCTGTCATATAAGTTGACCACTGATCTGGTCACCATTTGTCATCATGACTCTGACTATCCTCTGGAATTGTGTCTTTGATTATCACAGGAGTTTGACCATTGCTGGACAACATGGAATAGCCACAACGTAGTATCTGCAGGAATTCACTGCAAAATAAATATTTCATCATAATTTTAAAAAAGGCACGTTCACAAAAATAATTTACGTCCAACTAATAAATGCCAGTGGAAGAAACATGCACAAGCTATTTAAATGTTCACGAAAAAAGTCGAACAATGATAACCATACTTCAAGCATCAAAC
>Ga0224511_10004322_pt1 | contig 10688 bp, 6 predicted proteins | sample SF_May12_sed_USG_2_FD_169988 | JGI IMG/M metagenome (GOLD analysis project Ga0224511, IMG submission 169988) | Sediment microbial communities from San Francisco Bay, California, United States - SF_May12_sed_USGS_8_1 | ecosystem: Environmental > Aquatic > Marine > Sediment | place: USA... | reverse complement strand
CTTGTTCTCATGGGCTTCTGGCTCCTTGGTAAGCTGTAGTTTTGTTCTCTTACTTGTATGAAACTCCTTTTTACCAGATTATATCATGCTAAGCTTAAAGATGCTATCCTGTATCTTTTAGGCCAGAATTGTTTACATCCTATTCTAAACCATATTTAAGCATTTAAACTGATTCCTGTAAATATGAGAAACTGCCAAATATAATTATCCATGCATGTAAAAATATTACTGAAAAAATGAATTTATTAAAAATGTGTGGCCTGCAAATTCGACTTTGTTTATTTACGTTTGGACCCATTGCGCTTTGTTTATTTACGTTTGGACCCACAGTTAAATAGCTTGACTACAATCGTTACTCTCAGTTGACTCGGTGATGCAGAGGTAACGCATCCACTTTGGGTGCAAGAGGTCCCGGGTTCAATTCCCTGCTCCGGCAAGGGTTTTATGTTTGATTTTTTGTTTTGCTGTTGTTTTGTTTTTACTTTTTTTTTGTCCCAAAACACATTGTCACAAACATTTGCAATTTCTTTTGCAATATTAATTCATTTAGTATACTTAACATATTGCAAGATTTGTTACTGATTATTAGGGTATAAAGATACAGACCTAGCATCTTTAAATTAACTGCCAAATAAGCTGTAAGCAAAACCCTAACCAAAACTTGCACAGAGCAATGAGAGCAGCCGTTATTTCTTTTATTCTAAGTTCCTTGTAAATCCTTGACCTTACCAGTGGCACTGAATGACAGTTTGCAATAACAATCCCACAACCAAGCTATTAACCCACTACTTGACAGCACTGCTGCACTTATATGCCTGTCCAGTGTATACCATTATCGGTGAAATGACACTTTTCTGCAGTGTGCTTAGTAATTGGGGCATAAAAATCTTCATCCAATTATCACCAGAAATCATTGTATCGTAGCCTAATAGAAGCCCTATTACAACCCCAATTTACCAACCCTTTTACGATATAATGCGAGAAAATACATCATTCATTAGGTTTTAATGCCCAAAACATGTAGGTTACACAAAAATAACAGTTTGTGAAAATTGTCTTTTTTTTTAGTCCCTAATTAACAAAGGAATACATGTACAATGTAATGTAAGTGTCCATAGGTAGTGTTAGTCCACATGTACAATTTATAAAGTGTAGTTCATATTTGCTTAAACCTCCAAAGTAGGATGTAAAAAGTATTGACAATGTCGTGTTTTTGATATTTTAAAATGACTATGTCTGATCATGTCATTAATTTATGAAAAAACTAAAGTCTTATATAACTGAATAAACATTAAGTAGATCTATTAAAAAACAAAACTTATGCCGAAAATGCATATTAAGGAAGGTATCTATTTCCCTGAATGCATTAATTGTTGAATTTAACTAGAAGATGAAAATTCTTTCATGTACAATCTATATCTAAACATTACAAATTTACAAATAAGCTACTTGCAAGTTAACATTAATTTTTGGCACACATGGCATATACTTTCTGGACGTATTTTAGATAATATTTTGCTTATGCTTCAGTTGTTTGTTGTCCTTTCATTCTGATTGACATTAAATAACCATCTTTTATTGATATATATTTACAATTTATTTGATAGAAAGATCAGGCAACTTTTTATAACATTTTATTACAGGACTTCTATCAATAAATTGTCTTTATTTATTACTGTACATGTACATTTGTCAAGATTTGTGAGCAATAGGTACATCACGGAAATATGCAATTTACAAATAGAATTCTCAGACAGAAAGAATGGCAATGATTGCCTTGTTCCTATTATTGGTGATTTATGCTGTGTCTTGTTGTCAAAGTCTTTCTAGACACTATGATAAATGTTTCAGCATCAAAATTGTGACCTTGTCTGAGTTTTTGGTCTTCCCTTTGTCGCTTTCTTACAAAACTATTCTTTGCCAGTGAATTTCCTGAAGTGATGTCCCCTAGGCTAAAGTATACTAACAAACAGCTCTTCATCTCCAATTTGGTTGTGTTATTGTCAGCTGCATTTAGATGTCCAGAATAAAATTGTTTCACTGTTGTACTAATGATATGCCACAGGAGAACTTGCATCTTATATTTCTCAATTTCAGACACATTAGGGATGTTTTCAGCCATCTGTATTTACATATATTAGACATAAAGACCTGCCTTTTGGTAAAAGGAAAGGAAATTAATTTAACTGTTCTTCGGTTTGACATTTTGCATATAAGAAATGTTAAAAATAATAGATAGCGACGGTCTGTGATTCAGAATTTGTCATAGAAAGTGGAAAGCAGTTTACCAGTTGAATTGCAAAGACAATAATGTCACCGAAATTCTGAGACAAAAAGACACTTGTTTATGGGTATTTCATAATAGGCAATTAGAATCGAGACAATATAGATGTGAGAAAAGATGTGGTTCTAAGTTGAAATCAGACAGCAAACATCTTTTTAATTAAGGGATTTGTGCATCTCCTTTAGTTGTGAATATTCATGATTGTTTTAAGCACAAGCATTTTGGGGTATCAAACAGTATTTAATATATATTGAATGCAATACAGTCAGTAATAATAAATTTTAAAGTTAACTGAAAAAATTGACAAAATTTTCTTTGATGCTTTTCTGCTGCCTAATTAGAAGAAGGTAACATGTAAGTCACATGTATACTTTACTGCTTTTGAAAGTGTCTAACCATCTGTGTGTTTTTTCCTGTTTATTAAAATCTTCGGCATTAAAATGAAGTTAATTTTCAACTTTTCTGGCTACTTCTTACATTTGGAATATTATTGCCATCTTTTGTGTCAAATTTAAGTTTATAATCTTTGTTTCTCCGTTAATGAGATGCAAATATCCCACCATATCTCTTTCCCTTGTTTTAAATGATGCTGAGTGGCATTTATTGTATTTCTGCAAAAAGTTCTATAGTCTTTATTATTGGTAAAGTTGTAATAATTTGAGAAAAAGGGAAGTCCTCCAGAAGCATAGCTTTTATCGGGAAAATAGCAGCCCTAGTTTTATTGAAACTGTTCATAAATGGTAATGAAAAATGCCACCCCAGTGACCAGTGACTCCGCCTAGCACATAAGCAAACACTTTTTGCAAACCAGAACAACTTTTCCTGAAACCTGAATATGTCCTGTAACATCCTGCATATTTTGTCTACAGTGTCATCGCTGGGTTTCTTCATCGTCCTTGGGCTGGCCTGGCACGAGTTCATCAAGTTCATCATCTGGATGTTGTTTGTTGACTGCATTGGCGTTGGAATCTTCATTGCAACTGTGCTATGGTAACATTAAAATCATGTTCTTCTGTGTTTATGTGTAAAAAAAATTTCTTGCATGTTTATGTATCATAATTATATACCAATTCTCTTTATTCTGTGTCTTTATATGCGAATGTCTGGTTTATACTGATTTTCATGCTCCCTGAAGGAAGAGAATGTAGTCGCTACTTTGTCCATCTGTGTATATGTCCATATAATAGTCCGTCCGCATTCTCTTGTCCGGTCATAACTCTTAAACTACAAGAGGTAACACAAAAACCTTGTAGGTAAATAGATCTCATTGAGTAGAAGTGCTGTGCATTAGAACCATAACTCTGCCCTGCCTAATTTTTAAATTACTGTCTTTTTTCATTTTTTACACTTAGTAATTTGTCTTGGACATAACTCTGAAACTACCAGAGATACATGTTTTAATAGGAAACTTTGTAGGTTTATAGATCTCATTTAGTAGAAGTGCATTTCATAAAAACCATAACACTCCACTTCATAACTTATGAATTACTGCTCTTTTTATGGACAAACTATTTCTCTGTGTCCATAACCTTTTTGGGGAGCATTACCCTGTTCAACCAGCTCTTGTTTTTATCATCAGTAAAATCTGGTAAAACACCAAACAGTAAGGGAAAATAATGGTTTAACTTTTTTCGTGGAAAAGACGCCATTCATGTCAGAGAAAGATTAAAGTGCAGTTCATTAAATGTAAGGTACTCATTTGGCCATTTACATCCAAATGAAAATCAGTTAAATGTTTTGATTTCTAAAGACACTGACGCATTATAATTGAAAATTTAAATAGAACAATTTTAAGTTTCGACAATGAGAACCATTACATTGTCATGGTAATTTGATATCGTTGGAAGAATTATGTCTCTCACAGCAAGGCTCTGCATGCTCATTACATTAAAACAAGCATAGCTGATGCTTATAGTGCATCAATCACATGTAAACGGGTCATACAATTGATGCGCACTTGTTTATGATGTTTTCAGATTGTCTTTGCAATTAAAAAAAAGTTGGCCATGACAGTTGGTGAATTGCGCAGTAGGACTTTCACTTAAAACAGAATAGGATCTATTTTTGTTTAAAATTAAATGTATAATTGGTTTTGAAAGAGAAGTCAATTGAAGATTTTCCTATATGTGTATTTTCAATTAAAATTGTGACCTCACTTGCAATGCATGTTATTTTAGTTAGAAATTAGAATTACTAATATGTACGCTATTTTATACACCCATTTGTTTGCATTCATATTGTTGTTGGTATTTAAAACTATACTATCTGTCATACAGTTAAAAAATTGTGCATGTAAACCAACTTCAACTTCAAATCTATACTGCCAAAAGTCAATACTGACATAAATCAGGTGCAAGTCTTAAACATTGACAATTTAAAGACTTTAAATGACCAAAGTTGGCTGAATTTTGTATTACTATTTCACCCGACCAAGCGTATGACTATTTCAGGCTGGTGACAAACCGGTACATGTTGATTGCTCCTCCACGGGGCCAGGACGTGGAGTGGGGATACGCCTTTGACGTCCATCTCAACGCTTACTTCCCCTTGGTTATGATCCTTCATCTTTTTCAACTACCATTTCTCAACAGTGAGTCATTTAGTTGTTTAATGTAGCCATTATCATGGTCTATTATTTAATGTTTTCATTTATAGTAAAGGCTAGTTAAGTTGTCTCTTACATCTGGCTCATAGAAGGAAGCAGTCAGTCTAGTACTGGTGGACCCAGAAATGCTGGTTAGCTGACTGACACCTTATCAGTGTTGAAAAGCAGGTTAACAAAACAACCAACCAACCAACCAACCAACCAACCAACCAACCAACCAACCAACCAACCAACATTTTTAGTTATCAAATCGATACATTGAACTACATGTTAAAACACATTTTATTGTTTTATGATAATGTACAAAAATCAGCTCTTAAAGAACATTTAACCACTTATATTTTGCAGCTGTGATAATTGGAGACGGTTTCTTTGGTCGGTTCTGTGGGAATTCCCTCTGGCTAGTTGCTATATCCTACTACATCTACATCACATTTCTCGGATACAGTGGTAAATATCACATTTCTCAGATATAGTGGTAAATGTCACCTTTTTCAGATATAGTGGTAAATGTCACATTTCTCAGATATACATGTAGTGGTAAATGTCACATTTCTCAGATATAGTGGTAAATGTCACATTTCTCAGATATAGTGGTAAATGTCACATTTCTCAGATATAGTGGTAAATGTCACATTTCTCGGATACATAGGTAAAAGTCACATTTCTCAGATATACTGGTAAATGTCACATTTCTCAGATACAGTGGTAAATGTCACATTTCTCAGATACAGTGGTAAATGTCACTTTTCTCAGATATAGTGGTAAATGTCACATTTCTCAGATACAGTGGTAAATGTCTCATTTCTCAGATAAAGTGGTAAAAGTCACATTTCTCAGATACAGTGGTAAATGTCACATTTCTCAGATATAGTGGTAAATGTCACATTTTTCAGATATAATGGTAAATGTCACATTTCTCTGATATAGTGGTAAATGTCACATTTCTCAGATATAGTGGTAAATGTCACATTTCTCAGATAAGTGGTAAATGTCACATTTCCTTTTATGTCCAGGATGAATTCAAAATAGATGAATGTCTATCTATCTCTTTTATTCTTTTCACTATATTTAAGCTATATATATACTCTTAAGTAGGATAAAAATCCAGACAGATCAGAAAGTCTAAAAATTTCAACAAAATTAGTTGAAATGTTAAATCTTGACTTATGTCATATTTGGCCTACATGTCATATTTGGCCTACAATGTTTATTTCTCATTGATATTAAGTGCAACAAGTTGCTTGCTATTTTCAGCGTTGCCATTTCTGAAGAACACACGTGCCATGCTGTTCCCAGTGACGGCTGTGGTGGTGATTTACACTCTTTCTCTAATACTGAACTGGAACTTCAGCCGAGGACTGAGTTTCTTCTACAAGTATAGAGTGTTCTAGCACTGGTGGAGACCCAGAGTGAGATAACGGTTAATAGTGACTAGTGAGGCTGTTCTGTGGTTTGTGATTACTGATAGCGCTGTTGTCACATGTGGTTTTGTATTCAATAGTTGTGAGGTAATATGAGAATATTAACGGTTTCCTTATTTTCAAATATGATCTTTATTATTTTATGGTCTTGCTTTATTATTGCATAATTGCAGCTTAAACCAGTCTAGATAAATGGTATGATTGATAAAGAGGATTTTAGAGACACTAATGAAACAATATAAAAGACAGCTGTTAAATGATAATCCCTGATCACATGTTTAACTTTATTTTGTTATTTAACTTCATTTCACATTGTATAATACATCATGGTTTAGACACAGGCAAACTGTATGGTTTATGTAATTATTGTATATATGTCTGTTATGGATTTCTCAGATTAAACATGAAAATATTACATTATTTTTATGTTTAAATTTAAATTTATGGCCACGGGTGATGTTGATGTTTATCATGTAAATGATGTTTTTTCCTCCAATAGAATTGAGAGGCTAATAATTGTTTTGGTGTCGGTCCATGCATTCTTCCCAGTTTCGTTTCTGGCTATTTCTCTAAAACAGCTCGCTGAATGTCAATGAAACTTTGTGAAAAGTTTCATTATCAACAAGAGATGCGCATATTGTCGGGGTTACCCTGTTGAAGTTATAACGCTGATGAGTTTAAAATATACATATTGAATGATATTCGTTAGCAGGCTATTTCTTGAAAACTATTGGCTATATTTCGATGAGCCTTAGTGAGAATCTTCATGTCTAAGAGATGTTAGATTTACCCAGTTTGAACATTTAACCCAGAGTTATTGCCCCTGATTAGTTTAATAATTTACATACACATGTATAGAGTATTTGTTTCTTGGTTATGTCTTGAAAACTATTGGCTAGAATTCTATGAATCAGTTTGTGAAGCTTCATTGTTATGATTAATAAGAGTTATTGCCCCTGATTAGCTATGCACTATGTTTAATAAGTGAATTTGGTTTCTTTTCTCTAAAATAAATATCTTAATTTGACTGATAAATCGCAGTTTAGCGCATCAAACCTGACATACCATCCCTTTTGTCATTAGCTGCCATTAAACAAATAAAGCTTCGTTGATCATAAACAATGCAGTGATTCCTGAAAAGGTCGAGTGGTATCTCTATTTTATTGGTATACATTTATATAGAACATTAACTGTATTTTCAGTTTTATTTCCAGAATAACTACATAGGAATTTTGACTTAATGCACCCATCCTTGTCGCTTTTATTTCTATGATGATATTTAATGGGTAACTTTCCTTGACAAAACATTTTAATTTAACATCGTTAAAGTGAACAGGTGATTTTCATTTTGGTTGTGTCTGCAGTTTTATTTGCCTGTAAACCTCCTATCCCAGCCTTGGTGGATTTTAATTCCTAAATTAAAACAAATCAAACTAAACAAAAGTATTTCACAGATAATCATTATCAATAGAATACTTCTTTCAATTGCATTGAAATTCTTCGTTGCCGTTAGAAAAATGTGAAACAAATACGCGCGTTCCCTGGTCCTAGAAGGATTCCCCGGCTTATAAATATAACGGAATTCCCTTCGCTGCGCACCTTGCAAGACACAAAATAACGCCACACTTTTAAAGGTCATTCTAAGTTTAGAACACTGTTTACAAAATAAAGCGTTTGAACGGTTTATGTTTATTGCCAAACAAATGTGCTATGTGGGTCAGTATTTCCTCTTGCCCTTAGATGTGTCAACTAGGTTCATTGAAGATGGCAACACCCCGGACTGTTTGAAAGAGAAAATGTAGCTTTTACCTTAGAGGCTTAGGTATTTGTATTGCTATTGTTATATATTTTCATACTCGTTTAATAAAACACGGAACCTTCTTTTCATATTGGCAAGTCTGCTTTTACTGTGACTCTTTTCAAGACCAGTATTCTACGATTTTGTAGTTTCAGTAAGAAAACAATGGCTTTTGAAAATGAATAATAATAACAAAACAGCTAACGGTGATGACAGACCTCAAATAATTTTCTTTTGATTAAACATATACGCACTCGATATCACGTCTTGAAACGTAATAACCTCAAAGCTCGTAATTAAACATATCTTTGCTTGAGAAAACCATGTACAGTTTCTTGATATTACAGTTTAATTGTGTTTTTTGGATCACTTTCAAGTGCATCACATTGTTCACATTAAAAAAAGGATATACGGTTTTGTTTACTTGTCATGAACCTTAACGTCGCTCCACATCTAATTGCCAAAAGAAATCACGGGATATTTCTGAGTAGTTGACACTTTGGTATTCAAATTTCGAAAAACAAATGTATAAACCTATTGAGTGGTCTGTAAATTAGCTTGTTTTTCTCATTAAATGGTACTTTTATGACAATTTCGTTCTGAATTTTACAAAAAACGTCATGGAACCAGAAACCCACGTGGAACTAAATGTCTTTGCCAGTGTATTAGGTTATTTTCTAATCTGACACACACTCGGTCAAAGTGTGGTTAAAAGTCTTTGCCATTGTATTGCTCATTTTCTGTTCCGAACTTTACAACACTCGGTCAAAGCGTGGTTAACTTATAAGAAACATGGTTAATGGCGGTTTCCAATGCATAGAACCATACTACAGGGCGGGTAATCGCGCTGCTCCCGACATTTAATCTGTAAACAAATATCCGCCATCTTGGATGAAAAAGGTAGGTTTCTCCCAGTTTTCTTCGCTCTTGTTGATGCTGCCATTAAAAATTATAGTAATGAACATGCTTCAGAGTTTTCTTGATCCAACGGTATATTTGTTGTGCCGCAAGGTTTGCGAATATAAAAGTTACACGGGAATGAAAAATCGAAGCGAGAGAAAATTCCATTGCAGGGTGCAGAGTAAAATGCACTTTTTTGCAATTTGGTTATGAAAATTGGAGTATTATCAAGAAAACCAACTTGCTTTAGTCATAGAATTCATAAAAACTTCTTATAATTAAGTTTTGGATAACCTTATTGATGTCAACATAAAAATGTCAATGTTTTAATCAAATTGCTAGGGAGCCGAGTAATATGGTGAAGGTTAGGGAGCAGAGCAAAAAGCTCAATTACACGGACCAGTTTAATATTGATCATAATTATAACCCTGCACGGGATTTTTCTTTCGCTTCAAAGTTTCATTTAAAGGTAGCTTTCAAAGATAAAAGTATGCATGTAATCAACAATAGCACTAATTATTGGTCTTAAAACAAGAAGTATATACATGTAGTTTAATGTTCGCTTATATGCAATTTCTAAAAGGGTTTCGACAAAACAAGTGCAATGTTGAAAGCAATCTATATATAACTTTCACATGCTTATTATGTTTTTGCAGGATGCACATGTGCGACCATTGTGGACTGGTGTTCACCAGGAAATGGAACTTAACTCGCCATGTGGCGACAGTTCACGAAACAAAGATGTCGTACTGATGCTGTTGTACTGAGTTTGCAGACAGTACCCAGTTCAATAAACTCATTAGATTACCCTTAATGTGACCCATATTTTGTCTGTGATTAATCTGTGATCCATTGTAAATAATGCTTAATCAAAATGCATATACATGCATATGTAATTCTTTAAAAGTGACTCTAGTCATATTGTTGGTTTGTTTGCTGGTATTTGATATACTTAAGTTTTTATCTTTCAAATTAAAACAGTAATTTAAAGTGTTATGTGGGTATGGCTGTTTTGATGAATAATGCCTTTTACTTTTTAATTCTTTGTGATTCTTTGAAAGTGATTAGAAGTTTTTACTTTGTTTGTAATTACCCTCAATATTTTGTCTGCGATTCAATAGTAATCTATTGTAAATAAAGCTTAATCGAAAACATGTACATGTATATAAAATTCTTTAAAAGTGATTAGAAGATTTTATTTATTTTAATGATCCTTAATTTGACCAATATTTAGTATGTGATTTTTTGTAAATGATGCTCAATTAAAGATTGTGATATTTTTACAATTGTGTTCAACATGTTCTTTGATCTCTTTGTAGTCATGGTTTAAATATGTTATGTTTTAATGTTATATATTTGATAGAATGTCAAATGAAAAATAAATATACACATTTGATAAGTCAAGTTTATGTTATGTCTTTGCGCTAGAGTGCATTGTACTATTGCATCTTCGTTTTAGGTTTTTCTTCTTAATATGTACATTGTTTTGAGTCCGCCTATTTACAATATCAACAAACGATCATATATGAATGGATTGCAGTTCGTCCAGATTTTTTAACTAATCTGTAATGTATAGCTTTTATAACAATAATTTCCAATGTAGTGTTTTGCAGTTTCGAAAGGTTTTTTTACAAACTATATTACACAAGTTAGTAAACAGGTTGTCTTCTGCTTAAA
>Ga0224511_10004321_pt1 | contig 10689 bp, 8 predicted proteins | sample SF_May12_sed_USG_2_FD_169988 | JGI IMG/M metagenome (GOLD analysis project Ga0224511, IMG submission 169988) | Sediment microbial communities from San Francisco Bay, California, United States - SF_May12_sed_USGS_8_1 | ecosystem: Environmental > Aquatic > Marine > Sediment | place: USA... | reverse complement strand
TTAGGGCCGATTAAATCGGCCCGGGACGCTGCTAGGGTTAAAAATTGCTCTGACTTGTTCCTCCGCAGAATGGCATATAGCCAATGACAATACCTTTTCACTTCAGCTCCTAGCTTAGGTATTTCAATATTTTTGTCAACTTCTAATCGGTCCATGGTGGGTATGTTTGGGTAGTCTCATTTAGAGAACGTCTTGATCTGAATCCGACAAGGGTGCAAAGTAACCTGGCACCTGAACAAGAAATCAAATTATGAACCTCTGGTTGTAGCTTGGTTTGCTGTAAGCCATCGCTTCACTGGGATTAAAGAGATTGAACCTTTATGTTCTCATTTGGATCCCGATTATTTTGCAGGTTGGGTGGGCGTATCCTGTACAGGTGAGGCGACTGTCACTGCCTATACCCCCGGAGGTCACGGCCTTCACACCAGAGAATCTCTTCTTCCTTATGCCGTGGCTATGCGTGGTAACAGAATCCGTGGAAGCAGGTCATTCCGTGTGCGGCACACTTAGCAGAAACATCTGTATTTTATAACATGAGACTTTTAAAGCACAAACACTAAATCTACTCATAATGTTAAAATACATGTTTGCAAGATATTGCGGTGTGTAATTCTTAATGTTCAGATTTTTTACCATGAAAATCTTTGATAACTTGATATGTTCAACCTTTGAAATTGTTTACCTGCTAAAGCAAAGCCAGTTTGTATCACACTCGGTTGGAGTGGGATATCTCCGGGAATTCTTTCCCCACTGGGTATGGCTGTAAGTCTTTTGGTATGCATTCACTCTGATTGGTCTGATTAGCGCACAAGATACCATGCTCCTCAGTAAATATCCTTTTCTGCTTTGTTCGTCGGTTCTGATACCAAACTTTAACCTAAAATAAGTCAATCAACTGGTGATTAATCAGATGATAAAGGGAAACAGTTTCATAAACAAACATTCGGACTACCTCAAGGGAAGCTGAGCAACCGGCTTTAGGCCTTGGCAGCAAAGGATATTATTCTCAAAACTTTTGCCAACAAATCCCTCGTCACAACAGAACATTTACAATTTCGGTGATTTTAGTCTCCTATTGCGCAGATAGAATGGAATAAAAATGTCATGTCCAATTTGAACTTGTACCATTAGTTTTTCAGGCCCCAGTGACGGCAAAGACAACCTATCCTATTTAACAAGACGCCTGTGACAAGAGGAAATGGGAAAACATTTTGTCACAGGCGTCTTGTTAAATTAACAGTTCTGTTATTGAGATTTTGAAAGTAGATTCTAAAGGTAAATTCTACTGTTCCTATGGGTAGGACCTGTGCCGATGGAACACTCCTTGTATAACCCCACCCAGAAGATGTTCTATACCAATATCTTGCCACGGTAAACCTCTGAGTGAGGTGATGTACCCGCCGTCGTCATAAATAGTGACAGATCTGTTTATTGCTTACCTCTATTGAGAGATGTCAACTGAGGTTATCAAGCCCCAGTGGTGATTAGCTGTTTACATTTTAGTTTTACCCTCATGTTTTGTACTAGGATATTCATAGACATATCGCGTACATTCATAAACAAAGGCTTTTTCTATTGTGCGTCTATGGGCACACCAACCTGAACTTCGGAAAGATTTAATTGAGAGGCCAATCGTCTTCTCTCCTGGCCTATCAGATAGTTGTTTTGGTTAAATTCTGTCTCTAATCTCATGAGTTGACTGGGAGTGTAGGCAGTCCTTATTCTCTTCACTTTCCCGCCTGTCACTCGATCAGTATGGGAAGTGTAACTGTGAAGTCGGTTATGTTGCGGGGTGCATGCTTCTGAAATTATGTAAATATTTCCATTAGAGATCATTGACTTTTATGCAGCCTGGGCTGCTTTTCCTCCATCTATATCACGAGATTTTGAATTTAGTTTTTGACCTTGGACTCTCAACCCGATGAGGCGAGCGCGTGATACCGTGCATCTTGATACTGACCATCTAACCAGCCAACCAAAACAAGGGCACAGCGGTCAGCCAGCTGCTTGGTCACAACAGTTAATGCCATATAATCAATAAGCAGGTTATATAGGAACTATTAGGCCGTCTCTTAACAGTAATTATGTCATGTAATCACAGTTAAATGCTCTCCACTTAGCAACTGCAAATTGCTGACATTTTCATTAAAATACTTTATATAAGCACTCTATTAGCCAGTATGTGATCCTTTAACACCAGTTAGTTAGATTTGATTGCTATTAATGGCGCTCATTGTCCCATTGAATAGCTGAGTGATCACTAATGAGCGGCTTGTGGCTATATTGAGAAGAGCAGTCAATAAGAAGAGAGAAACAAAAGTCTTGTTGCACTAGTATGCTTGGTCTCTGCAATAGTTGTCAAAGAATGTGCATTAGATGCGGCCTCAGGTCTCAAACCATAAATGTATATTGCACTTCTTCGCACAATCAAAATTAAAAGTACAGCTTAGGAAGTATTTTCGTTAGTAACTTTAATGAAACCTTAAAAAAAACACAATTCAATTCAGGTGAATTTTTGTTGAAAAGCCTGTATTTCTAGTTGGATATCCAAAATCTTGCAGAGCCCTTTATCTAGCTGAATTATGGCGATTTTATCAATTCCAGTGAGATGTGAAGAGGGATCTTGTGGCTAAAAATTTTTCCCTTTGATTTGAAAAACCTGGTGAATGTGTATACAAATATTAGATATGGGCAGGTCCGATATTTATTCTGCTTACGAGTTTTCTTTAAATTTGAGTTTCGCCTTGAATACAGTAGTGAAAGCTTGACTAGAAACTACACAAAGCTTTTCAATATCAAGAAGCAGTATATTAGAACCTGTATATGCCTTGCTCACCAGTGTTAGACAGCGGCTCTTCCTTGTCTTGGCAAACCTGTAGTGTCTGCTTGTAATCCTCAAAACTCTGAGATGTAGAGCCAAGCGGAAAAGCCAAAGCCAGGCTCCGTTGTAGTCCTGCAGTCAGCAACGCTTGCTCTAGAAGATATTTTTCATGCAGGCACCTCATAGCCTCATGAATCGATCTGTTTGGAAGCTCCGCAGTGGTGAGTGGAATCAGGTGTGTACCCACATTTTCTCTTTGCCTTGCAGCCTCGTAACAATTCAATATAAAGTCACGTGAAAACTTTCGAGATGGGTCCATACCTGTGGCTGATGATGATAAGTATGTCAAAGTGTATGCAGACTGATCCAGGTTCTGGGCACCTGCAACCGATGTCGCATTAGCCGAACTTTGAGATTCTTGTTGATTTGATGTCATATTAAAAATACTATCAATGGTAAAATCTCTCCATCTGTCTCTATTATTGATCTCCATACCCAACTCTCAGCAGTACTGACAATGCCTCAGTGACTGATTCTGTCATCACGCAAATGATATTGACTAATTGTGGCACACGATTGGCTGCTGCGGCTCGACATCGTAATATTTATGTACCAAAAGATATCAGCAATCTCCGTCAATTAAAAATCCCAATAATACTTAAACGGGTAAAAATAATTCGGAATTTAATCAGGATCATTGACAAAATCTAAGTAAATTGCCACTCAGATTCATTGATTGTAAATAAAGAGACCTGGTCTATTTGTCCTTGTTATTACCTAGCGAAACTAGATAGTATTATGAAAACAATAAACTTATGTTTTGCTATTAAGTTGGATAATTCACATATCAACTTACTAATTACCTGAAGCTATGTACACTATGCATAGACTTATTTTGAACAGCACATTAATTATACCGAAACTGTCAGACAGACCGATCCACTGTGCCGTCGTAGTAGAAGCTGGGTAGGAAAATGTTACAAATTCCAGAGTGGTGGTGTTGCCCTGTTGGTTGTCTGAGCCCCAAAGAGGTTCTACACTCTAGGTGATGGGCTGATGTTTGCTGACCAAGCAAAGTGAAGGGGGAGTCTAGGATGCCTCAGAGCGAAGAGCGCAGGAACAGAGTGAGGCTAATTAATGGTTCAGGGCCAACAGAGAATTTTTATGATAAAGCACACCGTTTATACGCAGCGCATGAGGGCACACCTAAGATAGTAATGCCAGTCTTACACGAATTGCTAGTGATAGTTCTCGTTCAAATTCCATTGGTAATGTTCGCTATATTAAATACCATCTAGAAGTAGAGTTTTTTAAACCAAAGAAACTGGCAAAACATATACGAGATTTTATTAAGTGTTAATGATAACTCCGCTGCTTTGAAATAAAAGGTCGCCTTGTTTTACTAACTCAGTGATGTTTCATAGGAGCGCTGGTAAAACTTCACAAACAGTCAGTCGTAGATTAGAACAAATGCCCGGAGAATATGACCTCCAATCTTCGGCTTTTCCTTTATTGCGCCATAGATACGTTTATCTTGTGGTTAGATGACTGGCCCTACTTTACTGTTCCTGTCTATACTGATGTCGCAATAGCAGGAAGTTCCGTCAGACCCCAGCTATAAAAGCACCAACCTAGCTTATAATTTGGTCAGACGGACACAAGTCTTTATTGCTACAAGAGTCTTCATCATTAACAGGTGGGATTTACACTTTAAGGCTTTAGTACATTCCTGAAGGCTACGATGAGAGCATTGGACACCAATTTTGTCTGTAATTCAAGCCATAAAAACTATGACTGCATGCTGACTGATGACTCTGAATTGGGCCCCAGCATTTTATTAAAGATTATTTTCTTTGCAAATGATGAGATACGCTTATTTTACGCCAGAGAAATGGTTTTTTGTGTATACTCCATGTCGTGTTATTTCCTATATGGGGTGTGCTCTCTGGTTTGTACGGAGCCTTTGTCAGGGCTCAGTAGCAAATTAAAGTCAGATGCCCTTCCTCTTATCACCCTTCAGCTTTTCGAGTCCAAGACTCTCTGTGGGCGAGTCAGGCAACTCAACTGCAACAGCTCAACACTGTACATTTATTATTTACATTTAATTGAATATATTTTATTCTAGGTGCAGAATGAGAGGAATACTGGTGATTAGCATTATCTGCCTGCTGGTCGTTTCAGCCTTTGCATTGCCCACTATTAATGTAAGTATTTATTCAAATATTTCAGATAGAGCATTAAGTTTCAATTTTTTATACCAACTGCAGAGTACACAATTTTGATGTTAATTTGTTATCAAAAATCGAATCGAAGGTCATTTATTGGAATCCACAGTCAAACTTTGACTAAAACAGTACAGTACATAAATTAAGAAGCGTTCTGACAAAAATGTTTATAAAATATAAAATACACATCTGCTATTAACTATGGAGCATCCAGGTGTCCTACAATTATGAGGAGTTGAGCAGCGACATAAATTCATTGAGTTGTGAGGATGTCCTGTTTTTATCAGAGTCATGCGGTGAAGCGGTGGCTTAAAGGATGGCGTACTGAGCTTTGTACTTGGGGTCCCTGGTTTGATTCCCAATCCGAGCAAAAACCCAAGCAACACCCTCGTACCTTGCCGGTTTAGGATCTCAATGCTAAATAAAGGGTATCAACCCATACAGCTATCTTCTCTATGGGGCACACGGGTACAAGCAGAAAATCTCATCGGGAAACACCGAGTGCAATAGACTCAGTAAGTCATATCCTGCACCATTCCTGGCAGCTGATTGAGATTATGTTACTCGGTGAAGAAGATTGGCTGCATGACATGCATGCCCTTGCTCACCGTTAAAAATTGAGCCTCACTGAAGCCATGTTTCTATTTGTACAGTGCACCAAAACCTGTCAAGACTACCCTGGAGCTAGATGCACAACATGCCTCAACACTCAAAGAATGATGATCGATATGATGTACAGAACCAACATGAACATTATCAGAAACATTGGAAAGTAGTCACTGTGCTGTCCAAAACCATTTTTAAATTTATTAGTTTGGTTTTATGACCTTTGAATTTTGTACTGGGTTCAATGTCACTCAAAGTATGAAAGACTCTGATCAAATGTGGAAAATAAACTGCTCCAGCTGAAACCTCAAAAAGACAAACCTGGCAGATTTGGTTTTTATCTCAACTTCCTGCATGGTTATAGCCAGAGCAATGAGGGGTCTGGTTACAGACCCGTGGCGTGGCTCTGCTTACAGCCCCTGTGGCAGGACACTGGCTACAGCCCCTACGGGGCTGTGTGTGGAAGGTGTTGATTGGCTACAACGTGGGGATTTTTAAAAAAAGTGCGCAAAATAGCAACTGATAGGATGCTTTTAGTTGCTTTTTTAGACACTTTATTTTTTTTTAATCGATTGAATTGGGACACTCGCATTATCTAGTTGAACCTGGTTTCTTTGATGGGACTTGCCAAGTATCCCGTTGAATAAACTACCTATTTGATAACGCTTATAGAGTGATGATCTCATATGCACTATCGAGAAAATCATTATTCAGTTATGTGATTTCTATAGCCACATAATGGGCACCTGCTATTGTACCAGAACTTTGGATGCACTACTTACTGAAACACCTCCAAACTCAGCCATACACCATGCTAGTGAAAAGGAGTGCAGGCAACTTGTAAGAAAATGGACATGTGGCTATTTGTTTTCTCTTGCATATTATAGGCTGTTTTACCTTAGCTAGTTTTAGTAGTGTTACCGTGTTGCCAGACCATAATTGTAAAAAATGAATCGCAACTCGTTGTCAGGAAATGATCTAACGCCAACCCTACGGACCTAGATAATTAGCTTTATATGTGCGAGGAAATATAATAGAGTGCCGGATCTTATGCTTAGCCATTAGGATATTTCCTACCCATGCTACAAACTTTGCTCCATCTAGAACAATTCTCTACTTGCCTGACATGTATTTGACATATTGTTTTAGAGACGCGGAGATAACTAGAATCAAATCCCCCAGCCATGAAAATACGCTGTAGGTAGCCATAATGAACTCCTTCATGTTCCTGATTGTTCAGTAGTTTTATCATGACAATGCTTGTCAACAATCACTCTTTTTAAGGTTCTTCTCCCTGTGCAATCCTCGCAGAGTGCTCACAGTGGCTACCACACATTCAATCCACTGGCATAACATGCCTATGAATCTGGCCACCTGACAGCGGGTTATTAAAATGAAACTTTGTGTTCAATGGACAAAATGTTTCATCCTCATTGTTTCCTTTGAATTGATGGTCATTGTGAAGGCGAAACTCTTGTAAAAGCTTGTCGTTACTGCTGCTATAGTTGTTGTTGATGTTACCATGGTTTTCCATGGTCATGTGCAATATTTTGCGTGGCAACTGACCAGATATCTCACAGCTGTAGTCTCCCACCTGGCCATAGTTATCTTAGTCACCAGTCACAGTCACAATAATGGCCACACCTGGTAGAAAAAACACTGAGACGGAAAGTCCCCACAACTACCTTCTCTACAGCCAAATATTTCTCGGGTAAGGCTCTTTTAATTGCTGATGGAATTTTGGAGTATCTCTTGAGTCTAGGCTTCATCTTTTGTATCACGACAAGTGTCAGGGGTCTGCAAAAATTGGTCTACTGGGCCCTGGGTCTACTGGGCCCTGGGTCTACTGGGCCTCTACTGGGCCTTTAAATGAATCATTTTCGCTTGCAAGAGGTAATTCCAAACCATGATCCAAAAACCAATTTTGAGACAGACAGACAGACAGGTCATTATAGGAATTATAGGAATTATAGGAATTATTAGTTCAGGCTCAGTCGTGAAGCCTTTTGACTTTCGGATTTTGGGAAGTGCATGTTGTGCAAGCGACCTGTGAAGATCTATAGCTTTAACAAGCATACATTTCCTGTTGCCCATGTACAGCAGTTGTCATTAAACACAATCGCAAGATACTGATAGTGTGTAGAGTGAATAATTTTACTCAGCAAATGAGTTTGAAATACGTTAAATTTTACGTATTGCATATTGTTTCAGACGCCAAAACAAATGCACCTATTTCAGGAAAATAAGATATGTAATATATATGTAAACGGGGTTTCAGACGCATTTTCAGTTCCACTGAACCTCTGCAACCTGTACCTGAAAGTGTGCATGCGAGTTTACAAATGGTCAAGGTTATCAAATGTCCAGGCTATCTATTGGTCACATACTTATTCTATGGTCACTTGCACTTGCCTGCTTCAGGAAACAGAACGCACAATTTTCCATCCTTAGACATACATGATATCGAGTGACGTTGAGACAAGACAACTTCGATGCACCCAAAACTGCGCCGGACGCCACTTGTTTGTGTGATCGCAACTGAAATGTATGTCTGCGTCTGACCGAAATCACATAAATACACCCGATAAGTTTGGTTTAAACCAGGCATCAACAATCATCAAATTACCTGACTAACAGCTGGTCCATTACCACTAATAGTGGCCTTTTGGTAGTGCATACATGCAGCATAAAATAGGGTCCTTACCAGTGTGGTATCGGATTTCTGGCAAGATGCGAGATTAGTTGCATCAAATAAATATGTATAATTGTATACATCATAAATCATAACATTTATCATTCATGAGACGCATGATAACTGTATATGTTGAAACTTTCTTGGGTTCTTTATTCATACCTGCCAAGCTTGTGATAGCAAATAAGAATTCCGATGAATGGTGTCAATGGAGTCGAGCAGAACAATTTATCTATTTGGCCACGAGAAGGATAGAGCTAGAAAGGGGTAGTTCAAGTTGCATTAATTTACTGGCACCCCAGAGCACTGCTGAAATGGCATGTATGAGCTGTTCTGACATCCAGGCTGCCACTCAGGGCAGTGATGTTGATCCAATTGTTAGTTTTGATCAATTCATCAGCTCTTTCTGAGTTATCATCTCTTAGGGTAGCTCCATGTACCCGACCCTAGACCGATTTTCTGATGGGACCCAGTTTTCAGCCGTTTCATTGCTCTAATGCCACTTCTCAGATCCTGACTGCCCTCACACCCAGAATAATGGTCTCTATACACCTATTAAGTCTTATTGTATCGCCGCACCAAATTAGAAATTATACAACTCCTCTTTTTGTTTTTACGGTCGTCAGCGACAGCAGTCATCTTGAATATGGAATTCTGGAAAATCTTGGGTTATATATTTTCAAAGCTTGAAACAAATGACGTGGACCTTTTGAAGAGTTAGTGTTCCGAATTTGGATTGAATCCAAGAAACGTTCTTCATATCACAGTGAAACAGAGTTTCTTTTTGAACGACCTTCGAACTATCCACAGATTTCCAGACCAGTGAAGGACTGTTCTGTAATGTGCCAAAGGTGGTGAGAGCAAGATAGAGTGATAGGTCAGTTGCTCAAGCGCTTGGCTTGAGATTGAAAGACTCTGGGTTCAAGTCCCAGCAATGCTGGCATCCCACGGCTAGTGTGAGCCCCTCTCACTATTTTGGGCTCCTGAACAAGAACAAGCCTCGGGCTTGGGAGGTCCAAAAAATATGACGCCCAAAAGTTTGTGTAGAACAATAAAAAATTGTAGAAGTTTATAGACACATTGCTTATGCCAGAGAAGCAGTAAATGACTAAATGAAGGCGTTAGGTCTGAGGATTTAGAGGCTCAAGATCCGAAACTGGTCCTTATGAGAATGAGTCATGCCTGAGCAGCCTGACACTTGGTAAAGTCATTATAATGAATTGTGTGGGTTAAATGTGGTTCGAAGTGCTACTGTGATCTACCAATTAATTTTCAGTGCGAGGTCGATAATGTCCAAAAGGAACAGGGCTCGGCCAGTGTCCAATTGTCCAGTAATTTGCATAAAAGGCACAACTTCTATTGGTAATATATCAAACACAGTATCCATGTGGACGCCCTGTTTCATAGGGGCCATTTCGCATAACATACTGCTTCCTGTTAGACATGACTTCACTACCTTATACTGTGAGTATAAGTCATTAAGTGTAGGTGTATTTATAAACACTAAGCTATCTACCCCCACTAAGATATCCACACAACCATCCACCTAGCCTTCCGCCTATACCCAATCACCCATCTACCCAACCATCCATCGAGCTGTCCACCCACCCGACTGTCCACCCACCCACCCAACCTTCAAACCATCCACCCAACCATCAAACCATCCACCCACTCAACCATCCACCCAACCATCTACCCAGCCATCCACCCGACCATCTACCTAACCATCCACCCAACCATCCAACCATTCGTCCGTCCGTTCGTCCACCAACCACCCGACCATTCATCCATTTAGGCAGCTATGGTGCTATACCTTGTGCGAAGACAATTCTTCAGAACGGTGCACATTGTTAGGCTGCATGGGCATCTGGGTAACAGCGGCTTTTAAAACTACAGAAAAGAACGCAAATCGTATTGAGAGCTTGGGTGGCCTCTTTTTATGCATTCCTCACCGAGAGCTCAGCTACCTTTTCACAAGTTGCAAAAGATGAATTTTCAACAACTATGGAATAATGTTGACCTTGCACTTCCCACTGATTGGGACCTCTATTATTTCTGTTATGTTAGCAAATTGTACTGAGAGGCCCGTATTAACTGCCAGTAGTGTGAAGTAAACACAAAGTATTTTGGTAATAATTCCATAATGTTATCGACAGAGCTACTTCGGTCCTGGATTTTGATTATATTAATTATCATCATAATTACATTATTTTAAATGTTTCTCTCCTTGTGCCACAAAAACCATTCCATAAAAAACTAGTAATAATCAAATGTCGAAGAAGTGAGTGGTTTATTATCGTGCTAGATGCGCATCCTGCATTCTTGAACTGTACAATTTTTTCTCA
>Ga0224511_10004320_pt1 | contig 10689 bp, 4 predicted proteins | sample SF_May12_sed_USG_2_FD_169988 | JGI IMG/M metagenome (GOLD analysis project Ga0224511, IMG submission 169988) | Sediment microbial communities from San Francisco Bay, California, United States - SF_May12_sed_USGS_8_1 | ecosystem: Environmental > Aquatic > Marine > Sediment | place: USA... | reverse complement strand
TTATTGTTTTAGTCATTAGTATGAGATATACTAAACAATCGCAAAAATGTATTTGAAAATAAAAAAATGAATGCCGAAAGGTTCCAAAATCCTCGGGATTTTCGGGATAACTTCGGGAATATAAACAACCAACAAATCCAGCAAACAAACGAACAATTGACACACACACATACACATACATTTATTGTGATGTGTTTTAGATGCATATATGCCAAGCAAACTTCATGTAGCCTTGTTGTTAACAAATCGCAATACATTATGTGATTGATATGGTATTGATAATAATGAAAAGGGATTGCGCATCAAGGTTCTATTCCAAATTTCCACTATTGCGTTAAATAATCAGGAACGCTCTCAAAAGAAAAGAATAACACCTTCATAAAAGATAAACATAAAATATTTATAAACTATAAAACGATAATAAATAAGGAACATAAAATATTTTTATTTAGATTTTAATAACTGCAGTTCATTCCGAATTCTAGTGTGTTCATACATTCAATATTGGTCATTCGCAGTTATGGTTTATTGTCATTCTTGACAACAACCTCAGCGAGTCTATGGCGTATGTATGTACACAGATTTTTTGATGGCTTCGGATATAGAACACGCGCATGAGCGGAATGACCACAGTGTGCAAAGACGAGTTTAGCCTCAGAAACCGCACTCCTCGTCGTCCCCAAACGGGCAGTCAATGGGAGGAGGAGCAGGAGTAGCAGGAGCAGGAGTAGCAGGAGGAGCAGTTTCACACAGCTGTTCCTGAAAATTGACGCATAAATGTCCTTAGGTTTATAAATACGCGTTCATTACGTTATACATGCATACTCATTAAACGTCTTTGTGCTGCCAATTCTATAATCATTAACATAAACTATCACCTACTTTTATTGTTTTATATTGTAATTGATTATTTTAAATTGATAAACAATATGTTTAAAAGTTTAATATTTAATGGATGTACATGTTTAATGAATGGTTTGCTATTGAAAGAAGGACACATTGATATTGTATTTAGGTAAAAACTATGCTCGTGAAGTAACTGATGTCTGAGTCAGTTATCTTGCCGCAAGCCATGAGTTGTTGAGTACAAAACCTAATGTAACCATGATTTAAATACAAACTTTACACGTGTATTTTAAATTTCAAATTTACAAACTGTTCATAATTATTTATAAGTGAGAGTAAGTCCAAATAGAGAAGACCCTTAATAACTAACCTGATCGATGCATTTCGTGCCTCCGACGCACAAATACTGTGTGGGTTGGCATTTGCAACCTGGTGCTAAAAAGACACATAAAATACTTTCAAAATGTGTTCAACATGCGACGTCTGTTTTGTTTAATCAGTAGTGTTTACATATTACTTTTTAACCACAATTAAGCAGTAACTCTTACTCCCGTAAATATGAATAACTGCCATCAGATACAAATATTCATGCTTGAATAAAGAACAACTTTGTTTTAAAAAGTGTGGCTCGCAAATTTGGGTTTTGTTTGTTTAAGTGTCAATGATTTTCAATGCTTGCTTTGGTCCACATTTAAATAGCTTGACTACAACAGATATTTTCCGTTAACATTGTGGTCGACAGGTAACGCATTAGACTCCTGTGCCGGAGGTTTCGGGTGCGATTCCTTGGTCAGACAAGGATTTTTATGTTTGCTTTAGAATTGTCATGTTACTTGCTTTTGAAAGTATTCTAAAATGGTAGATTCCCACAAAATACCCTCTCGGCAGTGATTGGTAGCCACAGCGTTTAATCTGGTTCTGTTGTCCCTTACAAGCCACTCATAAAAGGTAAACCAACGAACGCTGCTTCAACTGATCGCATAAAATACAACTTACCAGTGTCGAAAATTGCGTACAAACAACGAACCAACCAACAAAAAAAACTCACGGCAGTATGTTTCGTCATCGCCGTTTGGGCAGTCTTCGGTTCCATCGCAGACTTTTGTACGATCAAGGCAAAGGTCCGAGTCCTCACACAGGTACCGGCCCTCGCCACACATGCATACAGGAGCTGAAAGACATGAACACGGATCCAGAAGGACACATGCATTGCATACCGTACGTCGACACCTGAAGACTGATGCCGATATGCACATATTAGCAAAAATAGATTTCTAAACTCATCAAACAAACACAAGAAACTGAAACACACACACCCACACGCACGCGCACACACAGTTATAGTACTACGTTATTTTTTCATACATACAGCAGTTCGTTTCATCTTTGCCGTGAGGGCAGTCAGGGGATCCATCGCACACCTTGGCTGGACTAATACATGTTTCCCCGTCACTACAGCGGTACAGCCCCGGACCACAGTGGCATGTGGATGCTGAAGTGAAGTAAGAGGTATAATTAACCTTAGCTGGTCTGGGGCATAGACTACAGGCTTTGTGCAATCGGACAAAACCCTCTTTCTGACACTGTGACCTACTTGTAAAACTATCCGGAATCGTTAAAGTCTTTTGGGTGGACAATTCAAGGATAGTTTGAATGATTTTCAAAATGTAAAATATGGAAGCATCGAATGGTACATTATTTTAACATCATAAATCATGAGATGCATGGGTCTTGAGATATTAGACAAAACTATTTAAGTTACTATTGACAAGATCAATTTGTCGGTTGGGACATGTTCTTCGTGTAGGGAGGTAGCATGTTTGTGTTCCCTTTGGTCCACCAACACCAACCAATAGGAAGCGCAGTTATAAGTTGTATGTACTTTTGGTTAAACCGTATGTCTAGCTTGTTTGGAGTTCGGCTGTTTGCTCGATCTGTCGCCCTTTTCAACACTGAGGTTCATATGCCGTCTGGTCAATTCCATCTAACCAGCTTTCAAGGGTTCACCAGTACAATTTCATTAAATCCGGACATAGCTCTTTGAATGGTACCTACCACTGGGTAGAATGCTAGCCGTTTCGGGTTGGTTTCGAAGGCTGACAGTCGAATTCATTGCTCTCAACTGACTAAGAAAAGTTGTTCTAGTTACACAAAGTACTGCTCTGCATCCAATTAAGTGCTAGTACTAGGTATACGGTCATAGTATGACATTTTTAGTGTTGGAGACAGTTAAAAATCAAGCACTAATCCCAATCTACAGCTATATGAGTCTTACGGCACAATTCCTCGTCTTCTCCGTCATGGCAGTCACGTTTTCCGTCACAGAGGCGCCCACACCTCTTCCTGTCAGAACACAGTATCATCCCCTTGCTGTGGCAGTAATCAGCCGTCAACCCTGAAGATTACGAACGACAGAAAGTGTAGGAATGGGCGAGAATTTTAAGTAAGTTATTTGATTATTTGGTCTGTTGAATGAACGCCCTTTTTAACACTGATTTGGTTATAACAAAGCGGGCAGTCCAGTGACAAGCGTTTTAGAGTTCCCCAGTACTATCCTTTTTTTCCGCAAGCGGCTGTTGAATGACTGAACCGGACAAAGCGCAATGTGCACTAATAATCATCACGGAGAAAGTTTGCCCAAAGACACCGAGATACACAGTGCTAAATATTGTGACATAAAGTATAAAACACAACTTGGTCAAGATGATGAAGACCTACCACATCCCTGCTCATCCGCCCCGTTACCACAGTCGCTGTGGCCGTCACAGACACGACTGGCGGCCAGACAGACCGCCTTGCCGTACTCCCCACCGTCCGCGCATACAAACTGACCGGCACACTCGTCAGACGCTATGAAAACACATTGAAATATAATGCGGTCAAACGTTACTATAATTTAATGATGTTTTTTTCCAAATATCATAAAAATCTTGATATCAAACATACCTTATGGATCAAATACCAAAACATGTCAAAAGTCATTATCTATTGTAAGTCACAATTAAAATACCTTTCGAAATGGCGTCTGTGTAACATTATTAAATTTTTTATGGTAATATTGCTAGCAAAGGAACAAAATGCATTATTTACGGATATCTTGCGGAGGTTGTATATACACCGGTAAGTACAGCATGCCGTACGTCTTGTGTCCGTACTTTTTGCCGTAGGTCATGCTACCGTATGGTTTATTGTAGATGTTTGTGTTGTACGCCATGTTGCCGTAGAAATACGGTAGACTCGGTTTCGGTTTTCCGTAGGTGTGACTGCTCTCGGCAACACGCACCAAGCCTAGCACCACCAGCCATGCAAACGCGCGCATCTGGTTTTAAGACGTAAATGCGTTTTAAAGAGAATAATACCGATTTACTTTGAATCCTTACAATTCGCTACTCTCGGTACGACACTATTTAAGGGAACGGTTAAAAAAGCTAATCCAAATTCGTTCTCCATTGCGTTGAAAACAAATACAGCAAATTGAATTAATACATGCCAGTTGATAATCAAACTGACATCTGTTCAACAATATAAAAATTTCAGTCAGTTCATTAGAAAATTATATTATTCTCAGCATTGCCATTCCTCTGTCGGAATCTTTAAAAGATGAAAAAGTCTGGGTTTTAAGTGTAGCGTGTCGTTTTTTGACTTAACGAAAATCAACATGTCCAACGGCCAAAACATGGTAAGCCAAAATCTAAAAGCATTCCTTTAAATTAATTTAATTTAATTAATTTCAAATAGAAAAAGTACAAATCATTTCATTTACAAGCAAACATGGAAATCATTTTGGTTCTTAATCTTATCCCTGATGTTAAGCATTCGTTAAAAACATATTATGATATATAAAATAGAAATAAATCGGCTTTATCTAAGTGTACATCGTTTTGGCCGAATACATTGTCTGACCCTATAATACCATGTCATAATGACACATGAAAGCTATAAGGTAAACATAAATCTCTTGCACTTGCGAAACAGCTATTGAACTGACTGCAAACTAGTTTTGAATTGTTTGACAGAGAATCTGTACTTGTAATGGCGTAATACATACCCTGCTTCAAATCTTTTACATGTCCCAGTATTCAGTATTTGATCATTTCTAGAACTGCTATTTAAAGTGTTTTTTCTAGACAATTTTGTTATATAATAAATTTAATATAATGAAGTACATTGAAATAAATATAATAGGTTTCAATCATAGGTTATAAAAGTCAAATTAAAAGCTATGTTATATGAAGACAATAAACGCGCAACTTACTTCTAACCTTGAGTGTTTTGTCACAGTAATTCCTTGATGTTCAAATCACAAAACCTAAGTACTAACTGAAGATATTTTAAATTAAAATGTTGGATGTTGAAATTTGCTGCTGGCCATTTTCTGCTTGTTTAACGTCATTTGAAAAAGCATAATATATGAACATAATATAGGATGTTGAACCCCTCCCCCATTTTTGGCACGCAGTATTCAGGTGGTTTAGACCGTACCCATTATGCATAGGGCCGGTAAGAAGTACGCAAAAATGCCTTTATATCGTACACAGCCCTTAAATTATATTAAACAGTTGCAATTTCAGCATGAAACACGTCAAACGTCACAAATAAACTCAAACAAGTTTTTTGTATGCTCATGCATATTTTCGACATTTTATCGTTACACTGTTACAATTTACCTTTTAATCGTCGCTTGCTACACTCGCAAACACTTTTTATATTAATAACAAATTTCAAGCATTTAATATGCATTGATTCTATAGGTGTACTGTGTCTAAAAGACAACCTAATCGGGTGATGCAGTGTACGTTAAATTAGTCTTTTGGTGTAAAAAAACTCATTTGCAACCAAATATTAAATGCTTAGGCGCTCGCTACACTCGTGAATATTTTTATTATATTATGAGCCCATTTGAACCCTATTTTGAATTTATTCAAAATGAACTATGTAACTATGAAAACTGGTAGCCTGTTAAAGTATACATTTTTGGACTTTTGCAAGGATAATGGTATCCAAGCATGCCACAAATTGTGTTCTTTTTATAACATGTTATTATACAAATTGAAACGACAACCAAGTTTTGTTGGTGTTTAGCGGTTCGCAGTATGCAAGGCAAAAATAAGGCCGTACTCAGTACAAAGCCATTAAATAAAACCGTACACAAGGGATAAAAGGGGGAGGTTCACCCTCAAATACCTAGCTTCAACGCACAGTTGGCTAAGCTGTTGTATGTGTTAAATTATGATCGATTTTAGGAAAAAAAAGAGTAAAATCAGTCACATGCATAACAGGTATACATATAGGTACGCATATAGTCGCCCCGGGTTGCAACATATGTGAATGTATGCGTATATGTGTATATAATGATGGTATATGGAAAGTTGTGAACTTAAAATCACGATTTGTCACTTGTTAAACAACTCTCAAAACAACGCGACTGAATTCCCCTCCACAAATAAGGCGGCCATATCGATATCATGATATGGTAATTCCTATTGTACACGATATCAGTACAAGGTCTAGTTAAAACGCCTTTTGATGATTAAAGTATGTACCATAATAAAAACATGAGTGCAATAATTAAATTAATTTAAATTGTCTCTACATAAGTCTGATACAGCATTTAATTACCTATATTCAATTAAACGTTTGGTTAAGGGAACTTTTACCTTTTATCCAATTCGAAAATGTCAAATGTTGCTGCGGGTCTTTTCTTGATAATTTGACACCAGGTGCGCTAGCTGTAGGATTTGCTTTTTACCGACAAGTTTGTACGATCGATTTTCATTTACTGAACATTAAGTTCATCCAAACAGATGAAATGTTTTTTTATAAAATATAAAAAAACAACTATATACACCCTCATACAATTGTTAAATACTTAATCAGTCTATTAAAGCAGTGTCATTTGAACTTATTACACACACAAAATGCAGTTGTTATACAGCACCATGTACAATAAACTCTCTACGTAAATACTTGACGAGATCAGGCATACTTGTTTAAAAAGAGAGGTGCTAATATTTTTGGAGTCACAATCGGTTAAATAAAATATAAATACAAAAAACTAATGACAAATTGTATTTAATCCCTAAGAGTAGGATGGTTTTGTGTTTATTGTCTGGTTTTATTTGTTTTTCTAAAACTCAAGGTTGAGTGTTTGACCTAGAATATAATGTGTGCTTATATGTGTGGAAATATTGTGTGAGTACGTACATACACTTGTATGCTAATGTGCGTACAAAATGACTCGTCCGATTATATCCTTTCCGTAAAGACACTAGACCACCATTTGCGTGTCCACAATGCGTTTGGTCTTATTATTTGTTCTTAGCCATTCACTTCATATACTACATAACATCTTTTAGATTAACGAAGTCTTTAAAAAATAATGAACCGTCAACAATAGTGTTATTACATGCTTACTTTGAATGTTTTTAAAAACGTTTTTCATAATAATTAATTATTGTACGTGCAGTTACACATATGTTTAACAAAGTACATGTGTGTTAGGTAACCACTTGATTTAATAGCCAATAAACAGTATATTTCCAACACAAAACAAAACAACACTACGATACAAGCCGTGAAAAAATAACTTGAACAAGTTACGTTCAGTTACATTACCAATTTGTTAGTTAAAATCTACTGCAACATTTAAAGTTGTATTTCCTATCTTCTATTTGCGACATACACTGACATACTATCTGGTCTGAAGTAAAGTAAATTGACGTGATGAAAGCGTTTTGGGGTTAACTAACGTTTCAAAGAAGATGACTCATAATCAGCGTTAATACACAGATATTAGTAGTTAATGCATATCAAGGGATTGGTGCAACATTCTTTAACTACCTTATTTTATATAACAAGTTACAATGGATAGTTCCATCATTTTTCAAGCTCCTCCCCATGCGGCATATTTTCTTTGATCTTGTGATAAGGTTTATCACAAACAGGAAGTATGCTTTCTTTTGTATTCTCTAGGTCAGATTGTCAGCTGATAATATAATCCTAATGTATTGGATTAAAATTGACCATGTACAGTTATAAATGATCATGATTGACAGTTGTGGAACTGTCCATAGGTTTGAACCAAGGCCTCGAAATACAAAATAATTTAAAAACGAAAACTATCAGCATGTGCAGTGTATCGTAATTTAGGAAAGATAATCCTTCAATTTAATAGAGCGAAAAACATCCCGAGTTTTTCCCATTGAAACCTTGATGAATTATCTCGTGTATTGGTAAATGGTATATGTGACCACTAGTGTCAGCTTAAAATTGCAGAATCTGATTATCTGAATTATATTACAAAATGCTACAAAATGTGACTTTTACACGTCCAGTTCCTTGTACAGGCACCACGACGAAGGTGTACTTCATGTAAACGTGTCGTACATAAAGTTTGTTTGAAGGTAACGCGTTCAGTGTTTGTCTGTATGTACATTTACCTGGCTATATTTATTTTTATAGAATAAAATGTCAAAGTTTATGCAAATCTCAAAACGGATGCTGATATATTACTATCCACAAACTTTTAACAGTGTCTTTGAACATTTGAACTACTGTTATGTTCAAGGGTAGCTAGTTAAACACTTGCAATGCCAATCTAATGCACCGTTCCGCAAAATTTTAAACTTCGCCGAATGCGGTAGATTTGTTTGATCTTGTGAAGGCTTGTAAAGGGGTCTTTCTTTTGTGTTTTCTAGGTCAGATTGTCACCTGACAATATAATCCTAATCTATTGAATTAAAATTGACCATGTACTGTTATAAATGATCATGATTGACATTTGCAGACGGTCCTTACAAGTTGCGCCTTCTGATTTATTGCATGAATATTCATACGCATCGATTCTCATCTTCATACGTGTATGTATTGAATATAAGTAAAATGCATTCTCCAAGGTTAACCGTTTTAAATCTAGCAGCTGTTATCCAGTGCCCTTTTTATTTAATCTCTGACACATCAGAAATCAGAAATTTGACCAACTTCAGGCCGAAATACACTACCAATGCTGAATATTATCTCAAAGGAGCATGATACAGAGATTAGTGAAAATGGCCTCTGACTATCCTAACACAGTTATGAAGAGATGTGCGAATGCCATTAAGAATGTATTTCCTGAGCCAGTGACAGAGGGACAAACATCTTTGTAAAAGTTTAAGACAACACACTTTTAAACGTAATCTATTTGTAACATAAATATTGTGTATACTACGCTATTTTGGTTACATTCATGCTGTGTACAATTACTTTCGTAATGATAACTGTTGTAGCATATTAAGACATTTATTAAGACGAATGCTGATAAGAGAGAGTGTGGCTTTGTTTTGATTGTAAGTGTCCTGAAATTGATCGTAATGACAATAATGAAGCACATGTTAGGACTGCTTGTTTGTTTAGTGTGTGTTGGTGTTGCCGAGTCGTGGCTTATGCAGGATGATCCGTGTAACCTAACTCCCAGATACGAGTCAGGGTAGGCGATCAACATTCCATATATCGCGCCATCCAATCAGACTGTTTATGTTTTGCAAGTCTTTGAATTTCTTTTTATAGTAAACCCTGTCTTTCAACAAAACGTATCGTTTACAATCACAAACACTACTTTTTTCATTTTCGAATCTAGAATTTCAGCAGACGGGTCTTGGTACACAATACAGGTAAGTGGACCATTGTTTTTACATTGTTCAACATGAATGGTTTCTCTGCAAAACACTATTGATTATTATAACATTACATATGAGGTCTTTAGCTTTTATAGTTTAAGTAACTATGACGTATAACTTAAAATAATTGACCAAATCTTTAACATATTGAATCTTTGGTCTGACTTTAGCGAAAACTGTAATTGTATTTAGTCTAATTACAGAATTATAAATTAAACGTAAAAGTATAACATAATAAAGATGCATATAACTGTTTGAGGGAAAGCTCTCCATATTTGAAATAAAACCTATTTAGCAGTTGGGTTGAGTTGTATTTCAACTATTATAGCGTTATACTTGTGAACAATTATGGAGTATACTATTATATATCTATTTTGTAAACAACAGTTTCCCAATTTGCGATCGATAGATGCAATCGTATTTTGTTTCGCTAATTGTTGGATCGTTCGTTCGGGAACAGGAAACTTAGTATTATAGAAAAATGAACAAATGTCATTTTACTGATAAAAGCCACTTTAATGATGAAACAATTCAATTTTTGTGTATATTATTAACTGGACATTATGATCAGTTTTAGAGCATTGTTGAATACGAGAACGAAATACATATTTTGTTGTATAAGTAGTGACACACAGAAACCGATCTGGAGTCAATTTGTGCAAGAAATATCACGCGCCTGCAAGACATAAATGGTAGCTATGTGGCTTTTTGCAAAATTGTCTTGTGCATTAGTCGTTTTAGTAGTCTGTCTAATAACTAGTTATTAAAAATAAGGTCAAGCATAAGTGTGGCGTTTTATAAGCATTTAGTAAATATGTTTTTTTAAAGGTTCCAGCCGATTGCTACAATGGATCATTGTATTGGACCGGCCCCACAGGGTTTGTTCGGCTTACATTTGCCAAATACAACAAGCCTGCAAGCATCTGTTTCACCGATAACGTTGGAGGAGACGCGTTGACGATAACAGATAAAATTCACGACGTACAACTTGACCCGCTTCGCTGGGGCAGCTGTAAGTGGAAGTGATATTACATTAAAAGGAAAGCCGCACACGTATCCTAGTTTTCAAGACGGTATTAAGTAGTGGGTATATATTAATACTACTTAGTATTGAAAATATATTAGCAAGTCTTATTGAAACGTGTCAAGGATGGTCGCGCATGCGCAATGTGAAGTAACACCATAA